>Ga0315283_10000713_pt1 | contig 25081 bp, 26 predicted proteins | sample YL17G09_0_MG_FD_204541 | JGI IMG/M metagenome (GOLD analysis project Ga0315283, IMG submission 204541) | Sediment microbial communities from Yellowstone Lake, YNP, Wyoming, USA - YL17G09_0 | ecosystem: Environmental > Aquatic > Freshwater > Lake > Sediment | place: USA: Wyoming | collected...
AATTGCCTGTTGAGCCGCTGCTTCGAGTTGTGGTATTTGAGAAGCCGTCGTCGCTACCTGCGCATCAGCATTGGCGACATCCAATGTGCCTGTAAGCCCGCCTTGAAACTTTTTATGCGTCAGTTCGGCGGTCTCCTGCTGGGCTTCAAGGTTGTTTCTGGCAATGACGATTTCCTGCTGAAATCCGCGAAGTTCGATATAATTGAGTGCCACCTCTGAAACAAGTGTTACCAAAACATCCCGATGGTCTTCAATGGCAAACTGGATATCGGCCTCGGCAGCTTCTACGTTTCGTCGAACGCCGCCAAATACATCAAGTTCCCATGCTGCATCTAAACCGGTTTGAAACAAGTTTCGTGTCGGAGGGTCAGGATTACCCGAAACAGGTATTCGGCCCCGAGCATATGTGCCGCTTGCATCAACAGTCGGCCATAAACCTCCTGCTGCAATACCTCTGGCTGCCCTGGCCTGCCGAATTCGTGCCTGAGCCCCAAGTAAATCCAAATTCGTATTTATCGACCTTTCTACCAAAGAAGTAAGATTCGGGTCGTTAAATCCTGTCCACCAGTGAACAAGCTCTGAATAATCAGATGAATCTTTTATTGACTCTGTTTTGCCGAGCCAGGTCAAAGGCACGTTTGCACCCTGCTTATGATAGTCCGGTCCGACAGTGCATCCCACTATTACAAGTATGCAAGACAATAACATTATCCTAAATATCAGTTTATCCATTTATGTACTGCTTTCCCGTAATTGGCCATCTTCCATTTCAAGCGTTCTGTCAAATACATCCAATGCCCTATGGTCGTGCGTAACAACAATAACTCCTGCATTTTGTTCGTGAGCAACTTTGGCAAACAATTCCATTACCTGTCGGCCCCGAACACTGTCAATGGCGGCTGTCGGCTCATCGGCGAGAATCAGGCTCGGGCGATTTGCCAAAGCCCGGGCAACCGCCACTCTCTGCTGCTCACCGCCGGAGAGTTGGCTCGGCAGGTTTTCAGCTCTTTCCGCAACGCCAAGATAATCCAGAAGTTCCATTGCGCGTCGCTTCGATACCTTCGCAGGCTGGTCATCTATCTCCATCGCAAGGCGAACATTCTCAGCGGCGGTAAGGAAAGGAATAAGGTTGGCCTTTTGAAACACAAATCCGAATTTCTTGCGTCGAAAAGTTCGGACATTTACTTTTGCCTCGTGGTTTTCAAAAACCACTGTTTCATCAATAGTAATTCGGCCCGTATTGGGTGGGCGAATAAGACCTAACAATGCAAGCAGTGTTGATTTCCCGGCACCGCTTGGACCAAGCAGAGCGACTATTTCGCCTCTGGATACGGCAAGACTGACATTTCGCACAGCTACAACTTCGGTATGTCCGCTGCCATACACCTTTGTAAGGTTTTCTGCTTTGAGCGTGGCGGGATTATCCGAATTCAATTTCACGCAAGCACCTCATTAGGTTCGACGGTTAAGGCTTTGGCAATCCCAAATACACAACTAATTATCGAAACCACAATGACGATTCCCGCCAAAAGCCAGAGGTCGTCGGAAATCAGAACAACCCTGCGGGGAAACAGTGGAAATAACCAGTGGCCAACCAAATATGCTACGCCGTATGCCAAAATGCCGAGTAACAGCGCCTGTTGCAGAATAAGACCTAAAATTACGCCGTTTTTCGCTCCTATTAATTTCAGCATTGCGATATCATGAAGCTTGTCAAGCGTCAGCGTGTAAAGTATCAACGCCATAATGATTGCTGATACGATTATAAGCAGCATACGGAAAAGACCAAGTTGCCGCCGGGAGCGTTCGACTATACCTCCAACAAGAAATTGCCGCTGCTTTTGCGTGCTGTAAACACTCACATCAGGCCATTTGGCAATTATAGACTGCACCTGCTCAGGATTAAAAGCTGGTTTTACTTTTACAATGACTGCGCTTACAAGAGGCGGTCCCAAGGCCGGAATCTGCGATGCCGGTCCAAGAGCACGCTCTACAGTCTGCGGTTGTGTTTGCCCCAAATCAATATTCTGCGCTCTGGCGTAACGAGCCGAGCGTTCCAGGCGAATTGCTTCACCGGAAGTGTCGAATTGAATCGACTGGGCATCACCAAGTGTGAAAAAAGCCATTCCGTCTCCAGAAGGCGATGTCATTGCACGAGTTAACCCGATAACAGTATAAAAATCTTTGCCGAATTTTATCTTTTCGCTCAATGACAATTTAAGCGATTCATCCGCAAGCATTTCATAATGTGCCTGACCCAAAGCATGACCGGCAACAATCGGAAGCCAGTCGCCTTTATCCTGCGGCCAGGAGAGTCCTTGTACAGTAATTCGCAGCGGTTTACCATTTCGCTCACGCTGCATAGTGTGGGAAACAAAAGCATTGCTACTCAGAACGCCTGGCACTGCTAACACACGGTCTTCAAGATTACCAGGTATGCGTGAAATCTCGGCAAATGGCCCGCGTGTGTCCTTCTGAACTACCCACAAATCTGCAGCCAACCGGTCAACCAGCAACGTGGCATCCTGCACAAGACCGCGATAGATGCCGCCCATTCCCATAACCAGCATCAAAAGAAGCCCGACACCGAAGGTTGTGAGAACAAACCGTCCTATATTGTGCTGAATATCGCGTCGGGCAAGATTCATTTTATCCTCACTGCACGATTTTCCGTTACTGCCTTGTTGGCATCGCGCTGCCAGATTACAACATCGCCGGCTTTGAGACCGCTTCGTATCTCGACCGATTCTTTGCCTTGCAATCCTGTCTCTACATTTACCCATTTTGCATGGCCACTATTATTGATAAATAATCCGGGTTTGCCTTTTTGCCATACAATCGCATTTGGCGGCACAAGCAAAGCATTGTCCTTGCTTGCGGTCTGAATATAAACCTCGGCTCGCTGGCCTACCGCCCATGTTCGCGGAAGTTCTTTAACAAGCACATCCACGAGAAATTCCCGTGTCTCACGGTCTGCAAGCGGCGAGATTCGTGCCACAGTTCCTTTATAATATTTGTTCGGCTCGGAACGAAACACAACACGGGCTGGCTGCTCAATAACCAATTCAGCCATCGCGGATTCATCCACCCATGCCGATACCCACATCTGTTCGGTTGAGATAATCTGCAGTATGCTGCTGCCGGGCACTACAACCGCCCCGGGATCGCTGTCTCGCCGAATTATCAGCCCGTCAAATGGAGCTAATATCCTCGTATCTGCCAGTTTTTCCTCGTAATATTTCAATGTAGCATCTGCCTTTACGAGCTGGCGCTCTATTTCCACTTTGGCCAGTTCCGCTCGGCGTAATTGCGACTCAGCTACATCACGTTGTTGTATGGCATTGTCAAAATCTTCCTCGCTGACAACTTTGCTCTCGGCAAGAGGCATTACTCTGTTATAAAAAGCTCGTGCATGCACCGCTGTAGCCTGTGCACTGTTCACATCCGCTGCTGCCCGATCTATGCTGGCTTTAGTTGCTTCCACCTCTGCCTTGGCCATCTCCACTTGTTGGCAAAAATCTGCATCATCCAATGTCGCCAAAAGCTGGCCTTTTGCAACGCGGCTGCCTTGATCTTCAAGAACGTCAGAAAGCCGTCCGGATATTTTTGCACTGATGATTACCTGTACCCGTGCTTCAAGTGTTCCTGTTCCCATTACCTCAGCGGTAATTGGGCCAGCCTTAACGGGACTGAATTCAACCGGCACAGGAGCAAAATAGAGGCGATAAATAATGACCAATGCTATTAACAAAACCAGTGCTGTCTTCCAGCCAATACTTAATAATTGTTTTGTGTTCATTTCTTTTACCCAATGTTTTTAAAATGCTGTCTGTATTGTTTTAGAAATTTCTCTAAAACCTGTTTTCGCATTGCTATACTCTCAGCCCAAAGATGAAGCAGGCCGATTCCTTTCTGCGTCAAGCCATAATTTCTTTTCGCAGGTCCAGTCCCTTTGGTGTCCCATTTAGATGTTACAAATCCCTCTTTCTCCAAATAGCGAAGCGTCCGGTACACCATCGCAGGGTCGGGTTTTGCCTTGGGAAACCCAAAATTGTTTAATTTTGCCATTAATTCATACCCGTAAGAATCCCCTTGTGATAAAAAAAATAACAAACACGGTTCGACAAACCGTGTCATCTTTCCGCTTGGGCATTCGCATTTCTTTATCTTGTATTTTTTTGCGAGTTTGCTGCCTTCAAACATATTAGCTGCCTTTCCACTTATTACATCTATATGCAATTTACATATACATGAGTATAAGCATTATATTCCTTGTCGTCAAGTATTATTTGCTCAGAGTCAGGTTTTTGTGAGGATAATAAAGTAAATAACCATGCTAAGGGGCTGTATAGATTAAATACACACCGCCGAGTAGAACAAGCACACCACAGATTTTTTTAACAATTACTGCACCTTTGGATTTTTCGTTCCAGTTCATATACCGCTGGACTACTTCGGTAAATGTTCCGGCAAATACTATCACTGAACAATGGCCTATTCCATAAACAAGAAGAAGTAATACTCCATAGAACAGATTTGTAGAAGCCAGTTTAAACGTTACGCCAAGCATAGGAGCCATATATGCAAAGGTACAGGGCCCTAAAGCGATTCCAAAAACCAGCCCAAGAATAAACGCAGCCAACATTCCTTTGCGCTTCATACCGATTTGTCCGGGACCTGAGAAAGGCATAGGTATAATATCGAGCAGATGCAGTCCCACCACAAAGAATATCAATGCGACAAAATAATTGCCGTATTTTCCGACATCCCCCATCATTCTGCCGGCAGCGGCGGTAATTGCTCCAATAGCTCCGATTGTTATCAGAATACCAACAGCAAACAAAGTTGAAATCCAGAAGGCTCGTTTTGTGGAAATTTTACCCTGTTCATCAATGAAGCCGACAATCAGAGGAATGCTGGCAAGATGGCAGGGGCTTAACAATATGCTCAAGATGCCCCAGATAAAAGAGGCCGCAACAGCTATAAACCATGTGCTTTCAACCGCACGAGTTAGCTGGGTAAATAATTCTTGCATATTATTGAATTCCCATTTCGCTTAACTTGTTAATTGTATCCTTCTCCGAGAAGAAGCCGCTGTGGCGGAAAATTTCCTTTCCTGTGTTGTCATAGAAAACCTGTGTAGGAATGGCTCGAATACCATAGCGGGCAGCAAGAATCTGTTCTTTTCTGGGTTCAACGTAAACGATGTTGATTTTCGTATCGTATTTTTTCAGCAGAGCATCTCGGATAGGTATCATCTTATCAGGCCCGCAACAGCTTGCGGCACTGAAAATCGCGAGTGTTGGCTTAGCTGCAGCTCTTGCCTTATCGAGAGGATTGTCTTTTGCATTTGTGGCCTGCTGTTTTGTCCATGAATCAGATACGAGGATTTCTATTTTCTGGCCAAGTGTTTGGGTATACTGGTCAATAAATCGCTGCTGCTTATCCTGTAGCACATAGGATTCGATCTGTTTTCGCACGCTTTCTAAAGGCGTGCCGCAGAAAACACTTTCGTTTTCTTTATAGAACTTTTCAACATCCTGACCTGAAACATTTATGTCTTTGGTAAGATTTCCAAAGAGCGTCTTTACAAGCTCGTCGTCCGTTTTTGTGGCAACATCTTTATTCTCTTTGCTCAACTCCTGCTTGGCTATTTTCAGCAGCAATTTGCCAGTTGCTTCCTGCTCAAGAACAAAAAAGGCGTTCTTTTTTAATTCGGCCTGAAGCTGTTCAGGCTGGCCTGATATGGCTTTTTCAATATCGCTTGAACTGATTTCTACGCCTTCAGATTTAAGCAAAATTCCTTCAGGCAACGTCCCAGACTTTGCATATGTAAGCACACCGGCAGCAAGGTTTGGATAAAGTTGTTCCACTGTTTTTGGGGATTCATCAATCGAGGCAGCATAGCACGGCATAAGTCCAAAGACAACCAAGAGCATTAATGTTAATTTAGATTTCATTTTGTGTATCCTTTCTGGCATGTCATTTATTTTGGTGAACATTCGCCGATCTTGCAGGCTTTCTGGATTTGTTCGGCCGAAAGTTTCATTTTGTCGGCCAGTGCCTGATGAATGCCGATCAGCTTTCCGGTTTCATACGGATTCTTCTGTACCCATGTTTTCAGATTATCAGCGTTGGCAAAAAAACCCTGGTGGAAGCAGCCTGCTGAAGCCCAATTACCATCCGCCTTTTGGCGTAACCCAAACCATGCCACCGTGGTTGACGGCTCTAATGAAGCAATGCTGCCGTTAAATGTTTTTACGACAATCGGCTCTCCAGTCAGGCGGTCTTTTTCGTGAATCTCGATGTCTTTGCCCGTTCTAGCCGCTACACCCAATGCACAGTGAGAACAGCATCCCCATGTTTGGATACTGCCATCCACGATGACCTCTGCGGCATCCTGTGAATAGCAGGCTCTATCGCAGAAACCGCACCGATGGGATAGTTCGTTCTGCTTGAGTGCATCCAAGCCGATCACGTTACCTCCCTCGGTCTGTCGGGCCTGATTGGCCGCATCGGCAGTGGCATAGGCATGGAGGACAGGCCGACCCTGTTTGTCTGTGCCTGCCAGAAAAAACGCATCCGTGAGTGCAATGGAAGTTCCAGAGGCAAAATCCGTCACCACGACTTTCTTTTCAAAATCGGTCTTGTCCTCTGTGAGGCAGGAATACATGATAAAATAGCAATGCAGGCTGCAAAGCCGTACATCGCCCTTATCTGTTTTGACCGTTACCCGTGTTTCCGGGTGTATATCCCCATCACACATATAGCAAATCTGTTCTTTGGGACGAGTATCCGTTTTCGTAGGCACAAATCGTTCAAATACAGGCAGGCTGCTCATCGACCCTTCAAAGGTTACGCCCAGTTCTTTCCATTTGCCGAGAATATCTTCCTTTGAAAAGAATCCTTCATGCCGAAAGAGTTCTTTTCCGGATGCATCATAAAAAATCTGCGTTGGAATTATCTTGATATTGTATTTTTTCGCCTCGTCCGGTTTTTCCCAAACATCGACAAAAGTTACATCCAATCTGCCCCGATACTCCTTTTTTAATTCTTCAAGAATAGGGGCCATCATCTTGCAGGGAATGCATTTACCTGCCCCTAAATCAACAAGCCGAGGTAAATTGGCCGGATTATCTGCGTTAGAAGAAACGTTCTGCGGGTTCTTTAGAGTATCTTCCGCAGCTGCATTTGTATTTGAACTTGCCGCCACAGAAGGTTCTGAAACTGCCCTTTTCCCTTGCTGCTTTACGGCAATCACTATGCCAACAACCAAAATCAAAACAATGACAATTACAATCTTTACTGCTTTGTTCATAAACGAAACTCCTTTAGATTTTATTAAAGTCTTTATCCAGCTAAACAAAAGCCATGCTCCTGCAAAGATGGCAATAAGCAATATAGAATTTCCACCACCGCCGCTACAGGGACACTGCATTAAAATTTCAACTTGTAAACTATTCATTCAGAAATAGCCTTACCTCGGCTTGTACATATTCATCAAATTTTGCGGGGTCGCCGATAAAGTCCCATACTTTTTCAAGTTTTTTGTATTTTGGATTATTGCTGTCTTCCATTTTTGACAGTACCATAGTACTGACAGATACATCAAATTCCTTTTCAAATTCCTTACCACCTGGATCATCAAGATTGTAAGGTATCCATATAAGGCTTCCTTCGGCGACCAGTTGTGGAAAATTGTCCTTGATGATACGAGCGGCATTGGCTTCTATTGCTAAACATGTAGGACACCGCATCGTTCGATGAAAATAATATGCTATAATTGTCGGGCTGTTTTTAACGGAAGGTGTAGCAGTATTGATTATCTTGCTTTCCTCGTTGGTCTGAGTTGCCTCAATAGAACTATGTTTCATCCCGACAACAGGATTAGACGGGACTTTCTCCTGACAGCCGCAAGCCGATACTGCCAGCACAAAACAGGCTACTGAAAGTAATTTTCTTATCATAACATTTCTTTCCCTTTGGTAACTACTTTGCTGATATTTTCTTCTGTTACCGGAGAACTGCATTTTTCCAGTCCCAGATCGGCCAATTGAAGGTGTTCAAATTGTTTGAAACCCGCCAGTTCCAGTGAATTCTTAACGCAATTTAACGGGCAGCCATCAATCGCCAGAATCTTATCCGCCGATTCAACCGTCTTCATAATACCGCTGACCCGCCCTCCGATTCCGACCGTGCAAAACATCTTACCGACGCCCTCTTTGGTCAACTTACGGGCCGCTTGATCAGCAATCGCACCCACGTCGGCTGCGCCTGAACAAGCAAAAATCAATTTGGGCCCACCACTGCATTGACACGATTTTTCCGGATTCATAGTAATTATCCTTTCGTTAGAAGTTTATCTTCTGGATTTCATTATAAAAGCATTGCCTTAATATCTTCCGGTAAAGCAACTTTTCCGACAACTTTCACCTCTCCGTCAACCGCAAGTGCAGGCGTCATCATAACGCCCATCTTCATAATGTCATTGATCTGGGTAATTTTTTCAATTTCGTATTCAATGCCCAGTTCCTTTGCGGCGACTTCAGCATTTTCCGCCAGCTTTTTACATTTCGGACAACCTGTTCCAAGTATCTGTATCTTTTTCATTTTAAGTTTTCCTTAGAAAAATATTCCAAATAACATTCCGGATATTGTCGCCATCACAATAACAAGCGAAACGTAAACAACAGTCTTTTGAGTTCCCATTATCGACCGTAAAACCAGCATACTCGGGAGAGACAGAGCAGGTCCTGCCAAAAGCAATGCCAGAGCGGGGCCCTTACCCATTCCCGAGCCAATCAAGCCCTGTAAAATCGGAACTTCCGTCAGCGTTGCAAAATACATAAATGCTCCTGACACAGAGGCCAGTAGATTGGCTCGCAGAGAATTGCCGCCAACTGCCCATTCAACCCATCGATTGGGAATAAGCCCTTCGTGTCCAGGGCGTCCTAAAAATGCACCTGCAAAAAGAACTCCAAAAAACAACAAAGGCAATATTTGCTTGGCAAATGTCCAAGTTGAGCCGAACCATTCACCAGCCTCGCCTTTATTGGTACTGGTCATCCATGATAAACCAATAACAGCGGCCGTAAACGGAATCATGACCGTCATCCCCTCCATCGGCAGCACCAATGCCAAAACCACAACCGGTATGGCAGTAGCTGCAACCTTCCACCATTTAATCCCAAACCAGAGTATAAGAATCACTCCAAGGGCTGCCGAGAATACGGCCGTAATAGCCCATTTAATGCTCCATATAGTTGTCCATGTACCGGCGACAGGAGTTTTCTCAACTACAGATTCTACAGGTAAATCAAGCTCACTTCCGGCTTTTTGACCCTCTAAAAGCTTCACAGTATAGGAACCTGTTAAGGAACTGCCATGTTCAGGTGTCTTCAAAACAGCCGCTCGAATCGTCGAACCATCGGCAGTTTTAAATATAAAATCGTTAGGTGCGCCCCAGTTAGCAAATATCAGCACACCTATCATTACCGCAAAGAACAAGGCATTTTGCCACAGCGGGCGAGCAACTTGCGGCTCTGGCATATTCATTTGACCGTTTGCCTTTTCAATCTCTTCTTTGCGATAAATAAAATGCATAATCAAACCGATGATAACACTAAAAGCAATTGCCCCAACCGCACGGGCAATCCCCAACTCCAGGCCGAGAATTCGAGCGGTCAGAATAATCGCCAGAACATTGATCGCCGGGCCGGAGTAAAGAAAGGCCGTAGCAGGCCCCAGTCCTGCTCCCATTCGCCAGATGCCTGCAAACAACGGTAAGACGGTACAGGAACACACCGCCAGAATCGAGCCGGATACGGAAGCAACGCCGTATGCCAGAACCTTATTTGCTTTAGCTCCGAGATATTTCATCACGGAAGCCTGGCTGACAAATACTGAAATTGCACCTGCGATAAAAAACGCTGGCACAAGGCACAGTAGAACGTGTTCTTGGGCGTACCACTTGATAAGGTACAATGACTCCATCATTGCATTATCAAACCGCTTCCACCCGATTGGCAGATAAAAACACGCCAGAAAGACAATTACAATTGCCGCTAATTTCCCCCATTCTTTTTTCCAGTCCATATGGTCAATTACTCCCTAACCGTTTTGTTAATATACAATTTGTCATTCTTTTCAGCTCATTAGCAAGAGGGCAAACAAACTTATCTAATCTGTAAAGTACTTGCTGGCCTTGTTTGGTTCTTCTTACAAGGCCGTTGTTATGAAGTACTCGCAGATGTCTGGATACAGCCGATTTAGACATTCTGCTTTTATAGGCAAGCTGTTCAATGTTTCTATTCTCATTGTCTAAAAGGGCAAACATCTCAAGCCTGTCACTGCAAGTCAAAGGCCTGAGAATTCTGGATATCCATACCCACTTTGTGTTCGGTTCTTTCATAATATAACACTATACAATCAAATACTCACATTGGTTCTTAAAAAAATATCAGCCCATTTTGCGTAAGAGGGTTGCCTGGTTTTTCATTCTCTCTTTCAGGGCTTCCTCTGCGCACCCAAGGAATTTAACGATACAGGGCATTTTTAGCGAATACATCATTTTCAGGCCATCTTTGCGGTTTTCAACGACACCAGATTTGAGCATGACCGACAGATGTCTTGAAACATTAGACCTTTGTGCTTCGACATGCTCAACAATATCACAGACGCATTGCTCACCATTTACGAGGAATTCGATAATCGCCAGTCGAATAGGATGTGCCGCCGCCTGAATGATCTCGGCCTTCAACTCATAAAATTTTTTGGTATCTGCATCCATAATGCCATCCTTTGGTTACTGTAACACATAATACTCACATAGTACTATACTTGTTCAACTCTGTCAAAAAAATTTTAGATTATTTTATACAAAATTTCACCCAGTCTGACCTGTTAAAGGTTGAAAGATGCTTGATTATAGAAGCAGGTCTCATCTGCTTTACCCTTAGACTATTTTACAGCCACTTTCCAACAGGCAATTGCTCTACCGCATGGCGCAGGACAGGATCAACATTTGTATATACCTTGTTTGTCAGATTTGGAGAAGAATGCTCGAGTAATCGTTGCGTAACAGCGGTTGATATCCCGTTCTGGGCAAGCAGAGAACCGAACGTTTTTCGTAAATCATGAAACTTCAAATCGCCTAACCCCACAGCCTTACATATACTTTTCCATCGCTTGTGGCTGAAATTGTCATTAAACAATTTTTCTTGTCCAACATCCATCTCGGAAACATATTTTGAAAGCTCTGCCATTACCGAAGCTGGCACAGGTCGAGAACCCATACTTTTCCTGGTTTTTCTGCTCGTTGTAGTAATATAGTTGTTTACAAAATCAATATCAGAAACTTTCAACGATTCAATATCACCCCGCCTGAGTCCTGTACCTAAAGCCAACAAGATTCTTATTTTCATGAGCCGATGAGGCTCTGAAGCTATCATCAACCGTTTTATCTGAATGTCGTTCAGTGATTTTACGGGTCTTTCATCTTCCTTCAATTCCTTGATTTTTATGGTTCCGTTTAAGTACCTGTTTTCCCTGCACCAGTTGACAAATGTTTTCAAGTTCCTGATGTCCTTGTTGAGCGTTGGACGTTTTACTTCGCTTCCTCTTTGGAGTATAAATTTGTCGATGACATTTTGGGTAATCTGTTTTGAGCTACATTTTCCAACCAGCCGCTCGAAATTCCTCAAGGACAAAGCATTTTCATAAAGAGTACCTTCGGTAACTCCTTGGACTTTTTTGGCCTCCCTATATTCTGCGACCATTTGGTTCCAATCGGCCAACACCTGTCCTGTGAATACATCGGAATTCAGCTGAGTATATTTAATGTGCTTGTAATGCTCAGCCAGTTCCTTGCTTGGTAGTGCCTTCGCTTTGCGATTGCCGCTCTCATACCAGCCGATATACATTCCGTAGTAAAGAAACGCCGAACGGAGTGGCCCCGAACAGGCCAGACGGAGTGAGGCGGTTATTTACTACGGCAGTCGCTGTTGATAAGCTGTTACTTTTCAATTTGTTCGACGCTGCAATGTGTTCACGGTCACATACCAGATTCTCTTCGAGGGATAGGGTTGGAATACCGGCTCATATTGCTGTGCCTGTTAAGAGGTCTGAGAGAACAGTGCCCTACGAGGGTCCCATATCGGTTTGATCGAAAAACAGGTACCAAGCGTAAATTCAAAAGTGTATTTTTTATAGGAGACTCTTATTATGGATGAGAAAGTAAAGACAGTAACGTGGGAATCTCAGACCTATTTCATGGGGTTTTACTGGGCGACTAAGCACCATGCGGTCGTCATGCTCGACCATAAAGGGCGGATTATTTTGGACTTTCAGATCAGTCACACAGCTGATGGCTGGCATCATTTGCGTGAGCGGTTGATCCAGGTAGCAGGCTCCGACTTATGGCGGGTGGCCGCCGCTATTGAGACCACTTGTGGGCCTGCTGTAGAGCAGCTCTTGGAGTTGGGATGTACGGTGTACCCGCTCAATCCCAAAGCTGCCCAGCGCTACCGTGACCGTAAAGCCCCCAGTGGTACTAAGACAGACCAGTTGGATGCTCTAAGTTTTGCCGATGCTCTGCGAACCGACGGCCATGTTTGGCGAAAGTTGAAGCCTCAGGACCCTAGTATCCAAGAGCTTCGGATTCTTTGCCGTGATGAGATTGAGCTCATTGGCCAGCGGACCGCATTCGTCAACCAACTGTGTGAGGCGCTAAGGGAGTACTATCCAGCGGCTCTTGAAGCATTTGATGACTGGACCTTACTATCTCCTTGGGAATTTATTCAACAGTTCCCCACTCCCCAGGCGCTCGAGAAGGCCGGAAAACGTCGTTGGGAGAAGTTCCTTCATACCCATCATCTTTGTGACTCCAGGACATACACCAAGCGTCTGGATGTATTCAGTAGAGCGACAGAGTTCTGTGGTCCTCAGGCGGTTACCAATGCCAAAAGTATGCTGGCAGTTTCCCTGGCCAGCCAATTGCAGGTACTCCAGCGACAGCTTTGTGTCTATCGGGATCGCATTGAGCAATTGTTTCGCGAACATACAGACCATGAACTCTTTGGTTCCCTCCCCGGGGTGGCAGAGAAATTAGGGCCACGGCTTTTGAGCGAGTGCGGTGATGACCGTGAGCGATTCGAAGATCATGAAGCTGTACCGTTTCAACTAAATTGAGACAGTCAGTCGGTAGAGACTTTTGACGATTTTGACTTCCGGTTATCATATTGTTTTTGATTATATTTTCTTCTGTTTTGAATCGTTTTTTTCTTCAGTCCCTGACGCTGTTTCAGAATCGCCTCTTTGCGTCCGAAGTAGACGTCATCAGGGGTAACATTGCCCAGGGCTTCATGATACCGCTGACCATTATACCAGGCAACAAATTTTGCAATTTCTTTTTCCAATTGTTCAGGGTGTTCCCACACCTGCAACTGAATTTTCTCTTTCAGAGAACGATGATAACGTTCGATCTTGCCATTGGTTTGGGGATGGTATGGAGAGGCCAGGATATGCCCGATGCCTTTCTGCTCGAGATACTGACCAAATGCCTCGCTGACCAGTGCCGAGCCGCGATCACTTAACAGCCGGGGTTTCTGATCGTCCGGCACGGTATTCATGCCCGTCACTTCATAAGCCGATTCGACCACATCGCTAAAATCATCAGCCATCATCGAGCCTTTCAACTGCCAGGCCAGGATTCGGCGACTGCAATCATCCAGAATACTGATCAAGTATCGCCAGCCCCACAGATCCACTTTCAGATACGTGGCATCGGTCTGCCACTGCTCGTTGACACGTTGAGGTTTTGCGTAATATTCGTCCCCGGCCGGGAAGGTTTTACGTTGACGTTTGGCAATCAGCCCATGGGCTTTCAGGATGCGATAGATCGTGGTCTTGGAGACACTAAATCCCTCGTGATCCGTGATATAGAAGCTGATCTGGCGGCATGGCCAGTCCGGATTCCATGTGGCGATGTCGATGATTTTAGTCTCCTGGTCCGGCAATAGTTTGTTCCAGCTGCCGCATCGTTTAGGATGTGTGTCCCGCAATCCCAGCAATCCCATCTGCCGCCACTTCTTCCGCCAGCGATAATATTTACTCCTTGGCAGGTCAATAGCATCCAGAGTCTTGCATATCGACACATCTGATCCCATGGCAACTCGAAGCATCTCCATTTTTTCATGTGTGCTCATTCTCTGATACCTCCTCCGCTCAGAGCCCGAAGCTTTTTTTATAGCGCATCAGATCCAGCATTGCTTCAGCCAGGGCTTTTTTGAGGTCCTCGTTTTCGGATTTCAATCGCATCACCTCCTCGCTGGTGGCATTACGTTTGGTTTCCAGGGTCAGACCGTTTTTCCCGGCACCCAGAAAGTCCTTGGACCATTTGTAATAGGTTGCAGCGGAAATCCCTTCTTTGCGGCATAACTCAGTGATGGGCACTTCGCCACGCAACCCCTCCAGGACAACACGGATCTTCTCTTCAGCAGAGAATTTTCTGGCGGTTGCTTTCCGTATCTGTTTTACCACATTAACAGGGTTTGATTTTTCAGCCATTTTCATGACTCCTTTCTGGGGTTCCAGTGCCCCATTATGGAGTCAAAATCATCGATTTCAAGGTATTTCCTGCATGCAGGAAATACCTTGAAGTGTTAACCTCTAACAACCACTAACTGTCCCACTTGACGCTGGAACGGAACAAATTGACCGGCACAAAGGAGAATCAGGTATCATTTACTGCATCAGACGCAAGGATGTTGACAGCATGTGTGCTCAACTGGAAAGTAAAGACTATAGTGCAGCTCCTTACCATGCAGGGATGGAAGATGCCGACCGCAAGAAAAATCAGGATATGTTCATCACTGAAAAAGTAGATATTATCGTGGCAACGGTCGCATTCGGTATGGGAATAGATAAATCCAATGTCCGTTATGTCATTCATACAGGCATGCCGAAATCACTTGAACATTATCAGCAGGAGAGCGGACGCGGAGGGCGTGACGGCTTAGAGGCAGAATGCAGTTTATTCTATTCAGGCGGCGACTATGGTATATGGAAAAGCTTGATGAGAGACATGCCCACAGAAGCCTACAAAATCGCAATGGTCAAGCTTGGCAATATGTATAGCTACTGCACTGGAGGTGTATGTAGGCATAAAGCTATACTCAGATATTTTGACCAGGACCTTAATAAGGATAGCTGTAATGCATGTGATATGTGTCTTGGTGAATTTGAGTATATAGATGATGCTCTGATAGTCGCACAGAAAATACTTTCCTGCATTGTTCGTCTTGAGCAGATGTTTGGCGGCGGCTATGTTTCTTTAGTATTGATTGGCTCCAAGGATAAACGGATCACAGAAAACAATCATGACACGCTAAGTACTTATGGCCTGCTCAGCGATTATTCAAAACATACTGTGCATGACTGGATTGAACAGCTTACTGGTCAGGACTATATTGAGAAGTACGGTGAATATAATGTTCTAAGAGTTACGGAAAAAGGCCACACTGTTTTAAAAGGCCGGCAAACTCCACGGCTGCTCAAGCCAGCTCTTCAAAAGGCCAAAGTCTCGAAGGTTGCGACAGGTTCATGGGAAGGTGTAGATAAGGAGCTATTTGAGGCTTTAAGAAAATTACGATCAAAGATTGCCGGCAAAAAGAAAATCCCAGCGTATGTTGTTTTTGGTGATGCAGCACTTAGGGATATGGCCAGGAAAAGATCAGCATCTCTTGATACCTTTCTTAATGTCAAAGGAGTGGGTGAAAAGAAATGCAAAAAATATGGAGAAACGTTTATTACTGCTATTAAAGATTATTGTATTAAGCATTCATTGGATATGGATGCAGAAGAAGATTAAGTTGATTAAATTGTAACCGGAGCCCAAATGAAAACCAAGCCTTATGCAATGCTGTTGATGATGCTGGCGGGATGGATAAATCGACAGCAACAGGAGGCGATCAGTTTTCTTATGGAGGAGAACAAAATCTTAAAGCACGAGCTTTTAAAAGCTACGGGCAAAAAGCAAATCATTCTTAATCAAATTCAGAAACGGAGACTTGGTATATTAGCCAAACGGGTAGGCAGGAAGATGTTGTTTAATATTTCCTGCGTCTTTGCACCTGATACACTTTTAAAGTGGTTTCGTCAGTTGGCGGGTAGGAAGTATGACGGGTTTTTGATGCAGATGATTTTGCTGGAAACGGCTGGTGAAATACCCCGCTGGAATCTATTGCCATTTTTGCAATTCAGGTTTCCAGGTTTTCTTGAATTCTTTTTTGCGTGCTATAGAAGTCAGGACAGGCTCTATAAAGATTTTGATATCACCGGTGATTTCGCTCAGGTCTTGGGAAATGTCAGAAACTTTGGATTTTCTGAGAAACCCTTGCCACTGTTTTAGTTTTTCATCATTTTGATAATAGCGTTCTGTAAAGGTTGTGATGTTTTCTGTCACCTCTGTTTCTCGTCGTTTGAATGTATTGATAATTGAATTCTTTAGGGATGTGCTTTTAAACTCAAACCGCCTCGATAGAACCCATATATCATAAATATCCTTCATTCTACTGTTAAGAATATCGAGCTTTACCATTGCCTGCAATTTTTCCGCTATCATTGTCTCTTTATTGTAGCAGTTTAATTTCGGCTCCGGCAAATCAAGTATCGTTGGGTAATCGTATATTTCTGGTCCCGGCGTAATGACATCAGAAAAACCAATATCAACTTGAACCCGGATTCTGGCGGTACCAAGATACCCATACAACTGTACCCTTACGCCTTGATAGTCGGCATCTACAGTTATTTGCTCAGCGGTGATGCTTGAATCATCGAATCGCAGACCATCATCTTCGACCTTTACTTTGCAGATATCTTGGAAAACTTTTGTAATTGCTTCTGGTTCATTACTGGTTGTTCCGAGCAAATCTATGTCTACGGTAGAACGAATTTCCGATTGCTGCCAGACAGTAAACAACAATGCTCCTTTGAGAATAAATTTGTCGGCGTATTTTGAGGCAGAGAGTCTATACAAAAATCTTTCCAATCCATAATACTGAAGGATTTCATTGAACGGTCGAGAATTTTCTTTTGCTTTATTCAGCAACCGTTGTCGAATGGAAGCAGCAATATTTTTTACATTCTTTTGGCTCACAGCGTTGCCTCGACATAAGGTTTGATGACATTATATATCCGGCAGATTCTTGCATATTCCATCAGCTTGTCAATTTTGGCATTCTTTTTCTTTCTCCAGGACTTCAGAGCTTCAAGTGCTACATCCAGCCCAAGCATGTTTCTGTATCTGAAGCAATCGACGATAGTTTTTTCCGGTGAATATATTCTCACATCTATGCCACTGATCTTATGGACTTCTACTCCGGCCTTGAAAGACTTTTCAGAAAATTTGAAAAATCGAGTCGGCGGATACTCAAGTCTCGGATAAGACATCTTGCGGCTTATGGCCATATAAATTTCATGAGGTATCTGGGTTGTTATTTCATGATATGAAAGAGCAGAGATAAGGCAAATGACCCCGGTTTTTACTTTGGAAGCAACAGTTACAATATCACGATAATCTACAGGCTCCAGTTCTGCCAGCCGATACGTACCTCTAGCCAGAACATCCAGGTAATTATGGTCTCGCATAAAATACAGTGTTCTAGGATGAATCCCGTGCCTGATGGCCTCGGAGGTCCTAAGTATTCCTCCTTGCGTCCTGAATATCTTTTTTGCCTGCTCGAGTTTTTCTTTGCTCGTATACATCTGTTCTCTCTGGATAAATATACTACCAGTTACGCTATAGTGGTTGTAATATTATCCATATCGGCAGATGTTGTCAAATCCTTTATTTATCACACCATTTTTTTGCAGATTTGCGGCTATAGGCCAAGAAAACAAAAAAGCTGAGAACTGAAATTCCCAACCTCGATATTTATTATTCTGGAACCTTGACCAAGGCCAATATTGCTTCCCTTATGTATTGAGGTAAGTCAGCCCACCTTTCAATGAGCGTTGCAAATTCTGGCCACTTATTCAACATTCGAGGTAAGCCTGGGGGTAAGCCCATATCGTATATTTCGGTAAGTCTTGTGTTTCCAACAGGTTGTGAATTCGAAGCATCAGCCTGTCGATCCGAAGGTTGAGGGTTCGAGCCCCTTCGGCCTCGTTTATAGAACCTAAAGGCTGCCAGACAACTATGTTTGTCAGCCTTAGCGGGAATTTAAGTTTAGCCCCGAAGCCTGCTTCGGGGTTTTCTTTTTTGTTTGAACATTTCACCTCTGGTCGATGGTCATTGCGAGGAGGCCGAAGGCCGACGTGGCAATCTGACTCCGATGATGTGTATCGCAGTCACCATGAGCGAGCGGCAGCGAGTCGAATGGGTCTCATTGTTGTCGGGTGCTACTTAAAATCCTCCTTTCTCATAAATTTCTTTGAAACAACTTTCTGGAATTTTAACTGGTGTTGATAATGGAGGCATAGCCCCCATTCCCTTTAGAAGTATCTGGCGAACTTTATCTAACCCAAGAGGATTCTTTAAAAGTTCGGTGCCACTAAAGACAAATGCCATTATCTCGCCCTCTGGATTTTTGTGTGCCAACTCGACAATGTTTTTCCATTCGTATATACCGAACCGCTTGAACTTTTTGTATACGTCTTTAGCTGGTCCAACAACGAACCGGTCAAGAGATGAACATGCCCGTATGCTTTTAGAGCCGCCATACCTATTGTTGCCACTAACATACCACAGTATTCGCCCCGGTGCTTCCAGTACTTTAGGTTTACTAGACCGGTAATATGCGTTCTCCCAAGCGAGAGATGTAGGGATATACGCACTAAATAATCGTTGTTCGACAAGTTTGTTATCAAACATATCCATAGCCCATTGTGGACGAATAGGGATAATGAAAGTTGGAATTCCTGCCTCAAGAAGTCGTCCCGGCCACAAAAGTTTCTCAGCTCGCGCCGCTTCTTCCACATTAGCTTGACCAGTACAGACACGTTCCAAAATACTGTCTAAATTTTCAACCCCATATCTTTCTACCAGATGGTCTTTACATAATTCTTCCCGGAACCATTTCGCTGATTCTAGACGGCCCAGGTTTATTTTGACACGACAATCTTTCCCACGGATGAAACCAACATCATGAAAAGCCTCGTCCACAAAAGGCTCAATGGGAGAATCTTTCACCGTTATAGCTCGGTGTTCCCAATATTTGCATACGATGAATGCAGCAAGGTTTCTGGCTAATGTTCCTGAAAGTGAACACTTCGCCACCCTAAATAAAACCACGTCTATCGTACTCTCGTCCGTCTTCTTCGTAACTGCAAAACATAGAATATCTTTTTTGGCATCTTCGATTAACAATCCGGTCCCCACCTCTTTTTGAGCCAAAGTTGATCGCAAGATACCTTCAAACTCAGCCTTAGTTTCACCACGTTCGTAGCTTAAAAAATTCTTCACAATCCTCGGCAAATCCCTTACTCCGACAGTTCTTATTTTGATATCTGATCCTGCCAGTTTCTCCGGTCTATAATCTACTTCGCTAAGTAACTCATCAATACAAAGAACAAAACCAGCCGGACTCATGACTTTGACACCAAATCTTTTATCAATATCATCAGCCCGGTTTAATATAGGATCATCACGAGTAATAAAAAAGTTTACATGACTTGCGATGGCACATTCTAAGTGTCTGATATCAGATTTGCTAGACTCGCTTGTTGCCAAAGGGAAAATTTCGCCGATTTTTTCTCTTAATTCGGACATGCTTTTGGAATCTGCCGAAATCTTAGTTAGTGATCTTGCATGTATTCGGTTTCGTCTTCTAACGCTACTATCATTTTGCCTGTCTATTTCATTAAATAGTTCCCCGGTTACTGCGAATTCAACGTGTTCTTGCAGCCAGTCTGCCCGCAAAGCATTTGTTTCCTCAGGTCCTTTGTTACTGAATAAGTCAAAGAAAATGTTAGCATCAATAATGGCTATTGCTCTACTGCGATTAACTTCCCTCGAGAATAAATCTGGATGTCTGTGATCACACCAAAATCTTGTTAATTCCTTCGCATCTTTTCCTCGACCAAATTTCTCATCCACAGCAATAAAACCAACTCTCGGCCAGAAGGCATGACTAGGGAAATCCCGCCGACAGTGAAGAAGGATGCCCTCCAAGTGTTTTGTTTCGTCTTTCAGCCGCTCAACTAAATAACACCCAACTCCATTCTTCCTATATTTTTCTTCTACACATAACTGCTGGATAACGGTTCTGTCTCTTGCTGTATAGTACAAAATGTACCCGAGTAATTCACGATTGCTATTAAGAGCAGCAATGATCCGGCCTTCTCTAGCATTACGCTTAAACGCATCACGGGGGAAAAATCCAACCCATTTCTTGTTTTTATCCCCCAAATTAATCACATCTTGCAGCAACGCAGACTCTTCACCAATCTTGCTGAATATTAAACCAAGTTTTTCCATACATTGTTAGAATTATATTAATCCATAACTCAGAGGGGATAATAACGATAGCTATCTACTTCATTGTAATACCAACCCGCTCTTCCCGCCAAAACAAAAAATTTTCCTGTTTATCCACCTCCGGCGGAACGTTTATATTTTAACCTCTCCTTTCCCCGTTGCACACCAATTTTTTACCCCCAAAATCGCCCCTTTTTCAACAGCAAATTTCCCCACACCTTCTTTATCTTTTTACTTCGGCATTCGAAATTCGATATTCATTATTCGACATTTAATTCCCCCGCCCCTCGTAGCGTAGCGAAGACCCCAGAACGTCTTTATCTGGGGTCCAGTAGCGCACTACGTTTTTCAAATTATCAATAATCGATTATCAATCAAAAACGCACCCACTCTTCGCCAAATATGGGAAAAAATAAAATTTTTTACAACACCCCTTACCCTTTATTTCATAATAACTTACCCCTTCTCCGTGTTCTCTTTTTTTCTCTGTGGTGAATGTTTTTTCAACCAAAATACGCATCTCCGCCCAATTATGGGAAGATTCTATATCCCGATGTTGTATGAAATAAAATTTAATAAAAACAAAAAAATCCGTGAAAATCCGTGTTAATCCGTGGTTTGATTTTATTTAAGTCTTTGTTATGACAATACTTAATCAAAAAAACTGGTGTATTCTGATGTATTTTGGAGTGCTTCTGAATCAATTAGAGTGCGTTCTGATTACATCTGGATACCTTCTGATTACAACTGATGACAACTGATTACAACTGATGACATCTGATAACAGTTAGAACGCACCAAATTCAGCCCATATTAACAAAAAACCCCGCCAACCTATAAAGCCTCTTTCGCCTTAAAAAACCTTACCCCGCCCTTCTCTTCATAGCTTATAACCCCCTGCTGTTGCAGCACTTGTATAAATTCCAACGCCTCTTCCCCGCTAATCCCTAACCCCGCCGAAATATCCTCCACCGTGCTTGGCCTGCGTTTCAGCATCGCCAGCACATCCTCCGCCTGCATTCTAACATCTTTGCCGCCAACAACTTGCGCAAAATCCTCTATCACCTCCGCCTTCTCCCCCAGTTGCGCAGCTATCTCCCGCAACCTCTGTTCATCCAACCTGCCCACCCCCCCTTCCACTGTCGGCCTGACCGCCGTATTTAACTGCACTTTATCAGGCTGAATCTTTTCTATAGCTTCTTTAATAGCAGTAACTTGCGCACCGTCGGTATTGACCCCCTCGACCAGAAAAACCTCCAGCCAAATCTGCCCCGAATACTCCTTCCTGAACCTGCACAACCCGCTAATCAGCTTTTCAATACTGATATTCTTATGCGGCCGGTTTATCCTGCGAAAAACATCTTCCGTCCCTGCATCCAGCGACGGCAGCACCACATCCGCCTTCGCACAATCCGCCCGCACATCCTGCCTGTAAAGTAATGTGCCGTTTGTAATTATGGCAATCGGGATTTTTGTAATCTGCCGTATCCCGTCTATCAGTTCACCTAAGCATGAGTTCAAAGTCGGCTCGCCCGACCCGCTTATAGTTATATAATCAGCCTGCAAACCCTCTGCCAGCCTTTGTTTAAGCTCATCCAGCACCGCCTTTATGGAAACGTATTCTTTCCGCCTGATAGTCAGCTTACTGGTTCTGCCGACCTGGCAGTAGATACAATTTAGCGTGCAGGCCTTGTGCGGCACAATATCGACCCCCAGGCTGCGTCCCAGCCTCCTCGACGCCACCGGCCCAAACAGGTATTTTTTGTCACCGGCCGTCTTTTTACCTCCGCACTATTGCAAATATCTCTTTGCAGACCTTCAGCAGCTCTTCCAGCCAGTCTATCGGCATAATGCAGGCCGCATCGGACTTCGATTTTTCAGGCTCAGGATGCACCTCGATAAAAAGCCCGTTCGCTCCCGCTGCAACGGCGGCCTTCGCAAGTATCGGCCCTATCTCACGTTGTCCCGCTGTGGCATAGCCAAGCCCTCCCGGCTGCTGAGTGCTGTGCGTAGCGTCAAACACTACCGGGCAGCCAAGCTGTTTCATCAATTCGATGCTTGTCATATCATTGACCAGCCGATTGTAGCCAAAAAATGTGCCTCTCTCGGTAAGTATTATCTTGTCGTTTTTGCACGCCCTGATTTTCTCAACGACGTTTTTCATCTCTGCCGGCGAAATAAACTGCCCCTTTTTCACATTCACCGGCTTACCTGTTTTCGCACAGGCGCACAGCAAATCTGTCTGCCTGCATAAAAACGCCGGCACCTGAAGGCAATCCACCGCCTCACCCACATCAGCCGCCTGTGCCGGCTCGTGAACATCGGTCATCACCGGCAGGCCTGTTTGCTTACGAACCGCCGCAAGAATCTCCAGTCCCTTTTTCAGCCCCGGCCCGCGAAAACTCGTTATACTGCTTCGGTTGGCCTTGTCGAAACTGGCCTTAAAAATTATTCCCACACCCGTTCTTTCGCTGATTTGCACAAGCTTTTCTGCGATTTTCAGGCATAATTGTTTGCTCTCGATAATGCACGGCCCTGCCATTACAAACATCGGCGCATCCAGGCCAACTTCCACCGCCTTTACCCCCTTGCCTATCTTAAAATTACCCTTATTCATTGGCATTTCATCCTATCGCCCTGATAATCCTCGTCCTTATTCCCGCCGGCCTGGCGTTTTCCGGGACCATAAACTTGACCGCCTTCGGTATAATTCTAATCTGCACCGGCATAACCGGCCCCGGGTCGCCGTCAATCTCAGTCTTTATATCAGCGGTATCCGAACTTACAATAATATTTTTGCCCTGATAATAAATGACGTCGTGGCTTTTGATATGTTGTTTTATAACGGTCATCGCCGAGTGCTTCAGCAATCGCAGATGCGACCTGCATTTATAAATACATATATCCAGCAGCCCGTCGCTGAAATCGGCCTTGCATAGTATATCAAGCCCCATAGCATATCTTGAAATATTCCCCACAAAAACCAGTCCCTGCCCGTTAAAAATCTCTATGCCGTCAACCTCCACCCTCATTGCGTCGAACTTATAACTCCAGAAAGTTCGCCAGATTGGCCAAAAATAATCGGAATAATCAATATGCCCTTTTCGCTGCTCACTGACGCGTCTCACCACCTCACCATCAAATCCGAAGCCCGCTATCGAAGCAAAGCACTTGCCGTTTGCGTTCCCCAAATCCAAAAGCCGCACATACCCGGCCTCGAAAGTTTTTATTATCGTCTCGACCCTCTCATCAAAACCCAGTTCGCTCGCCAGCAGATTTTCCGTCCCGTGAGGCACTATCAGCAAAGGCTTGCCGCTGCCTTCCAGCCCGTGTGCAACCTCCCTGATAGTGCCGTCCCCGCCGACAGCTATAACCATCGCACAGTCGCTGTTATCTGCCGCCTCCGCAGCCAGCTCGCAGGCATCGTCTAAAGACCTTGTAAGATTAAACTTGACCCTGAACCCCTTCTCAATAAGGTATGCTCTGAACTGCCTGCCGGCTATTTTACTGCTGCTGGCGCCGGACTTGGGGTTCACGATATAAGAAATATAACCGTCATCTGGTTTCATAACGTTCTTTTCGTCATTGCGAGCGAAGCGAAGCAATCTCGTTTTTATTCAATCCTCGCATTCCCGTTAGAGATGACCTATCCATTTTTTTGATACATTTTTAGATTGCTTCGGCCTAAACGACCCTCGACTACGGCATTCGAGGGCAGGCAGGCCTCGCAATGACTTTTCTACAAAACAGTTTCATAACTTACTTTCGCCGGCCAATTTTTTCTCTGACCATCACAGCGTAACTTTCCGAAATATGCGGCAAATCAGACAATCCCAGTTTCTTCTGCACATCAGCGATTTTTTCTTCGCTCGGCCCTTCTATCTCCACAAAATCGCCGAGCAATGCCACACTGTCCAGCCCGACTTCGCACCCGCCAAGCTGCCAGACCAACCTTTTCTTTTCAACGGCCAGCGCCTTCTTAAACCCGATACCGCAAAGCAGCTTCTCAACCGCATCAGCATCGCTTACTTCGACATTTACTTCTTCTCTTCTCTTGTATTTCGCCTTTTCCCTTGCACCCTTGTAAGTCAAAAATACCTTTTCGTCTTTTCCTGTCCGTTGCCTGCGCAGCCGAAGACACTTGTCTGCCCCAGTCAAAGTCTCGTTCTCATCGTCGAAATAATAATCTTTCTGGATTTGCTCCGACACAAACTCTGCGCCGAGCTTTCGCAGCTTCTCGATTACCTGCTTATGCGAACTGACCCCGCCTGGCTGGCGGGCAAGCCCTCCACACGAACGGCGGGCAAGTTTCAGTTTTGCTTCGATTTCAATAGCCATTATTTCCGCAATAATACTAAAATTTTCTTTGAGTTTCAACCAATTAAACTTTCGCTGTTTCATTGCAGGGCCTTAAAAATATTCGGTTTTTTCGCTATTTTTCTCTGGCTTTTCACCCCTTTTAGGGTTATAATATACGCAATTCTAATAAAATTACCCTTTGCGGGTGATACGAAACGTTTTTGGAAAGGGCGGAAAGGTGAATAGGGAAGGATTCTTCAAAGCGATTTTAACCGTATTATTCCTTTGTTGTTCAACGGTTTCAGC
>Ga0315283_10000714_pt1 | contig 25060 bp, 27 predicted proteins | sample YL17G09_0_MG_FD_204541 | JGI IMG/M metagenome (GOLD analysis project Ga0315283, IMG submission 204541) | Sediment microbial communities from Yellowstone Lake, YNP, Wyoming, USA - YL17G09_0 | ecosystem: Environmental > Aquatic > Freshwater > Lake > Sediment | place: USA: Wyoming | collected...
AGGGCAACCTGTGGGCGCGCAAACGCGTGAACCACGTCAAGCGCCTTCTTTCCGAGGTGGGCATAGAACCCGAGCGGGTGGAGATGTACAACATGTCCTCGGCCATGGGCGTCAGGTTCGCCGAGGTCGCGACCGAGTTCACCCAGCGCATCAAGGAACTCGGCCCCAACCCGGCCAAGCGCGCGGGCGTGAGCCCGCATGCGGCCGCGCGGGAAGCACTTGGAGATGTAGCCATTCCTGAGGAAGGACCATCAGAATGATCACCGCCGAACGCAAACCCTTCGACGAGATCGTGTCGCTTGTAGGCGACCGCAAGAAAGTGCTGGTCGCGGGCTGCGACACCTGCGTCGCGATCTGCCTCACAGGCGGGGAGAAGGAAGCCGAGATCCTGGCGAGCGAACTGCGGATGGGTGCGGCTCTGAACGGACGTTCCGCGGAGATCGAGCACACCTCGGCCATCCGCCAGTGCGAGTGGGAGTATCTCGACCTCATAGCCGACAAAGTGGGCGAGGCCGACGTGGTGGTCAGCATGGCGTGCGGCATCGGCATCCAGAGCATGGCCGAGAAGTTCGCTCCCAAACTCGTCGTGCCGGGGGTGAACACCAACATGCTCGGCATGCCCCAGGAGCACGCGGTGTGGCTGGAGCGCTGCGGCGCGTGCGGCGAATGCGTCATCGGGGAGACGGCCGGCATCTGCCCGGTCGTGCGCTGCAGCAAGAGCCTGATGAACGGCCCCTGTGGCGGCTCGCACGAGGGCAAGTGCGAGGTCACCACCCCGGAGAAGGAGGACATCGATTGCGCCTGGCACCTCATATGGGAACGGCTCAAGGCGCAGGGACGTGAAGAACTGATGTTCGTCAACCGGCCTCCGAAGGACTGGAGCAAGAGTAGTTCCGGCGGGCCGCGCAAGATGGTGCGGGAGGAGGCGAGGCCGGTATGACCGAGGCGTACAAGGCCGGCAGCAACCTCGAGAGGATCCTGAGCGAGGGCCGCTTTGCGGTGACGGGCGAGTGCGGTCCGCCCAAGAGCGCCGACGGCGGGGTCATCGCCGGCAAGGCCCAGCTTCTCAAGGGCTACGTCGATGCCGTCAACATCACCGACAACCAGACGGCGGTCGTGCGGGTCTGCTCCATGGCGTCCGCCTTCACGGCGCAGCAGAACGGTGTGGAAGCGATCATGCAGATGACCTGCCGCGACCGGAACCGGCTGGCCATGCAGGCCGACATCCTGGGCGCGTCCACCCTCGGGATCAAGAACATCCTCTGCCTCACCGGCGACCACATGAGTTTCGGCAATCACCCCCAGGCAAAGGGCGTGCACGACCTCGACGCCATCAACCTGATCAGGATGTACAAGGACATGCGCGACGACAAGAAGTTCCAGTGCGGCGACGAGATGACGGTGGCGCCGGGGCTCTACATCGGTTGCGCTGAGAACCCGTTCGGTGATCCGTTCGAGATCAGGGCCCTGCGCCTGAAGAAGAAGATCGAGGCCGGCGCCGACTTCGTCCAGACCCAATGCATCTTCAACCTCCCCAAGTTCAAGAGGTGGATGGAAGAGGTACGCGCCTTGGGCCTGCATCAGGAGATCAAGATCCTGGCCGGCATCACCCCCATCAAGGGCGCCGGCATGGCCAACTACATGAAGAAGTTCGTCCCGGGCATGGACGTGCCGCAGGAGATCGTCGACCGCATCGCGGGCCATGAGAAGGGCGCTCCGCAGCAGGCCGAAGGGAAGAAGCTTGCCGTGGAGATGATCAAGGAACTCGCCGCGATCGAGGGTGTTGCCGGGGTGCACATCATGGCGGTGGAATGGGAGCCCGCCGTACCCGAGATCGTCGACGCAGCCGGGCTTCTGCCCCGGCCGGCCCTGGCATAGGAGCGCGGAGATGGCCACCATCAGCGATATCGCCGCCTGCATCCCCCGTCCCGGTCTGGCCGAGACGGTGGGAAAGGGCTGCGGGGCCAACGTCTGCAAGTGCTACCAGTGCAAAAAGTGCAGCAGCGGGTGTCCGGTAGCGGAGTATGCGGACCTACATCCGGCGCAGATCATGCGAGCCATACAACTGGGCCAGGTCGACATTGCTCTCGACCACAGGTTCATCTGGCTCTGCACGAGCTGCCAAACATGCACCACGCGTTGCCCGCAGGGCATCGACGTGGCCGCCGTCATGGACGAGCTGAGGATAATCGCCCGCCGCGAGGGCCGCATCCCGGCGGGCGCGGCGCTCGCCGACGTGTTGAGGCTCAACGCGGAGAGCATCAAGCGTTGGGGCCGCCTCTACGAGGTGGAGCTCATGACCCGCGCGATGCTGAGCCGTCCCAAGGACATGGCCGGCTACATCCCCATCGGCAGGAAGATGATGGCCAAACGCAAGATCCGGCTGCTCCCCGAGCGAGGCGACAGAGCCGCTATGAAGCGGATGGTGAGCGCAAGCGAGGAGGTCACGCGGGACAACCCGACCATCCTCGAGCTGGGGAGAACGAACGGGCAGGAACAAGGAGGGGGGCGAGGCCGTGAGTAAGAGGATCGCATACTACCCCGGGTGCTCGCTGCACGGCTCGGCCGGAGAGCTCGATTCGAGCTTCAAGGCCACCGCCGCGGCGCTTGGCATCGCCCTTGAAGAGATCCCCGATTGGAGTTGCTGCGGGAACACGGCCGTCCACTCCTCCGACCGTCTGCTCGCCGCGGCACTGCCCGCCCACGAGTTGGCCAAGGTCGAGCAAGACATGAAGCTCCAGACCGTGGCGGTGCCCTGCGCCGGCTGCTTCAACCGCTTCGCAGCCGGCAGCTACGAGTCGCAAGAGCCCGACAAGGAGCCCCTGATCTCGGCCATCGTCGGCCGCCGCTACCATGGCTCGGTCGGCATCCACAACCTCGTCGACGTCTACCACGACGACGTGGGGCTCGACACTCTCCAGGCCATGGCCACGCGGCCTTTCGAGGGGCTCAAAGTCGCCTGCTACTACGGCTGCCTCCTTACCCGGCCCCCCAAGGTCACACTCGCTGAGGACCCGGAGTATCCAACGCACATGGACGAGGTCGTCGCGGCACTCGGCTGCGAGCCGGTCGGCTGGAACGGCAAGACCGACTGCTGCGGCTCGAGCCTGGCCCTATCCGAAGTAGGCATGGTGGTCGAGATGATCTATCGCATCCTGCGCGACGCCCGCGATTGCGGCGCCGAAGCCGTCGCCGTCGCCTGCCCCTTGTGCCAGGTGAACCTGGATAGCACGCAGGACCGGATCACCAAGAAGCACCCGGATTGGAAGCCGCTGCCCGTGATCTATCTGAGCCAGCTGGTCGGCCGAGCGATCGAGGTGGACGAGTCCAAGCTCGGTCTGAAGAAGCTCATCGTCGATGCCCGGCCGGTGATGTCCTAGGGCGACCCGGCAGGCGGCTCGGCTGGTTGGTCCGAAGGCGGGACTGCAGGCGGCGCCACAGGCGGAGGAGCTGCAGCAGGCGGCCCCTCAGCCGCGATAGGCGGCTGGTAGGGCGGCTGCTGGTACTGCGGAGGCACGTAGGGCGGTCCGCTGGGGTATCCGGGCTGGAGCGGCGGCCGCGACCGCCGTGCTCCCAGCACCACCAGCACGATCCCGACCGCCAGAAGCACCACGCCGGCCACGGTCAGCCCGACGCCGAGAGGCAGCAAGAAGCCGAGGCGAACACCAAGACTCACGCTCGCGTTCACCGGCGCACTCGCATCGGCGTTCATCAGCACGGCGGTCCACTCGCCGCCCTGCACGCTCCACCGGACGGTCTGTGTGCCCGTTCCTTCTTGCTTCGCCACCCAGAAGGTCTGCTGCCCGGGAGGCGCGGACGGAGCGCCTCCATCGTGGCTGCGGTACTCCACTGGGGAGAAGAACCAGCCGAAGCTGGTGAGTTCGTCGTACGCCACGCCGTCGAGATACTCGGCCACCTGATCGGAAGGCCCGATGCCGATGAAGACGGGAGCCGTTCCGCTCGAAGTGGCGCGGATCTGCACCAATCCTCCCCCGGGAAGCCAATCCCCGGAGCCGATGCTCAGCTTCACGTCGGGAGTGACGAGAGCGTAGCCGCTCGTGGAAAGGGCCCGGTCGGAGGTCGAGAAGAAGCCGGAGCTATCCTTGTAGACCCCATTGATCGACAGCACGATGATCCCAGAAACCAACACCGCGATGCCGATCAGGATCAACAAGACCCCGATGACGATCGCTACGATCTTGGCCGGTCGCATTTCGCCCTCCTCGCGCTCTCTGACACTTGCTGGACAAGCAATTCCCGACGACGAGCGACTGCAATCTTCAGCCCGTCGCTACGGCAGTTCTCCGGCGCCCCGTAGCCGTGTCACTCTTCCTCGCGCCAGTGCCAATCCCGGTCGCCTTTGAGTACGTTCGCGTTCATCTCGTTGCTCAGGTGGACCAGATGGGCGCGCGGGAAGCGTTCCGCCATGGCGTAGTAGAAGTCGGCGACGGTGTCGGTCCGCGCCAGCTCCTCCTCAGTGGCCAGGAGATACTCGCGGGTGAAGTCGAGAGAACTCCGATCGAACGGCATCCCAGGCCTCTGGTGCCCGGGGATGATGACTTCCGCCCCCATGGTCTCGATCTTGTCGATCTCCCTGACCCATTGCTGCCGCTCCTCAGCTGTGATCTCACAGGTGAAGGGGTGGGCCTGGTTGAACAGCACGTCGCTCGCGTAGAGTGTCTTTATGGAGGGGATCCAGACCATGGTGTTGTAGCGCATGTCGCCGATCACCTTGGAGATGATCTCCAAACGCTCACCTTCGAGCTCGATGTAGTCCTCGGTGAGGGGCTCCACGTGCACGGCCTGCCGGCACACGTTATGAGCGCCTATGGTGTTCTCCCAAATCTCCATCTTTCCGAAGAACTGGGCGTTGATCATGTCCGCTTCCGACGGTATCGCCACCACCCGCGCTTCCGGAAACGCCTGAGCGATGGTGCCGACCCCGAAGTAGTGATCGGGATGGGCGTGGGTCAGATAGATGGTCGTGAGCTTCTTTCCGGTCTCCAGTATCTCGGTGATCACCCGATGGGCGTTCAAGAGCGTCCACTGAGCGTCGATGAGAACGGCATCGTTCTTTCCCATGACGATGACTGAGGCGACCTCAAAACCCTCTTCATCACAGAAGAAGACCTTGGTTGCCAATGGTTGAGCTGCGGTGGCGTTCAGCCGGATCTCCACTGCACCTACCCCCGGTAGTCGATTTCGGCTGAGTCTAGCATTCCGGCGCGGCGCCGTTCCTCCTTCATTCGCCTGCGGGCGCGGCGGGTGACCCGCATGAAGCTGGAGACGTGGGTCCACGGCTTGATGTCGCTCTTCTCAGTCCCGTAGATCGTCTTGATGGGCACCCAGGCGAGCTGGTAGCCCCGCCCCACACAGATGGCTATCTCCTCCACTTCGAAGGCGAAGCCTTGCTCCTCGCTGGCAAGGGCGGCTTCGGCTATCCGCCGTGTGTGGAGCCGGTAGCCGGATTGGTTGTCGGGGATCCGCTGTCCGAGGGCCTGGGAGAACAGAAGGCGGCTGGCAGTGTTGGTGAACCACCGGATGGGCGGCATCTGGCCGTAGTCGCGCATGCCTACGACAAGGTCCGCCCCCGATCGCTCCCAGGCCGCGAGAAGCTGCGGTATCTCGGCCGGGTCATGCTGGCCGTCACCGTCGAGGGTCAGGAAGGCCGCCCAACCGGGCGCGGTGGAGCCGTCCGCCAAATCCGGTCCCGGGGCCGTGGCCGCTGCCAGGGCCTCGCGAAAGCCCGCCTTCAACGCCCCGCCCTTCCCCCGGTTCGGCTCCAGCCGGAGCACCTGGGCGCCGGCGGCAGAGGCCTCTGATCCGGTAGTGTCGACGGAGCCGTCGTCGATAACGAGGACAGACAGTCCTTGCGCGGTCACCGCGGCGACGACCGCGCCGATCCTTCCAGCCTCGTTGTGCGCGGGGACGATCGCGAGCACAGAGCCCTGGCCGGCATACAACCCGCGCATGGCTACCCCTCGGGGCGAGTCGCGGCGGAGCCCCAGAGTTCCGCCTCTATGGCGGCGGCCAATTCATCGGCGCGTTGAGAGCCGAGCATGACGCGCCGTCCGTCCTTGAGTGTCAGCTCAGCGCCCCAGTCGCCGCTCACGTTGTAGGCCATCTTGTCCTTTGACCAGCCTTTGACGCCCCAGCCGCCGTATTCCTTCACGGCGTTGTACTGGCGCGCCTGGACCTGCTGAATGTCGGCGAGGGCGATCGCCCGGCGCGAGAAGGGGCGGTAGCGGATCAGCACCTCCGCGTCCGTGACCTCCACCAGCAGGCAGAGCCGGCCGAACAGGAAGGGCAATCCCAGCCCGATGAACAACCACAGGAGCCACACTAACCAGTCGGGAGCCGGGTTCTGCCCGACCGGCTCTCCTCTGACGACCTGTTGGATGAACGGCCACCAGGCGAGAGCGGCCGGCGCGACGACCAGCACCCAGACCCACCACTGCCGGAAGCGTTGCTCCTCGTGGTAGAGGGGAGCGTTCAGAGTTGGGGGGGCCGTACTCATGCCCACCAGTATATCGACATCAAGCGTGCCTAAGCTCGGCGGCGCTCTTGGGAGCGGACCCCGATAGTGTCTGGAACACGGGCGCGTTCTCCAGCCCGCGCCGGTAACATTCGTCCAGAGCTCCGCCCTCCGATTGGCAATCGCGGACCATCTTGAGGAACTGGTTGGCAACCCCAAAAGAGCCGTATTCGCGGACTCTCCGGACCTCGTCGAGGTTCAGCGACACGACCGCGAAAGATTCCGACTCCTCGAGTTCCTCTAGAATGCGACCCTCCGGGTCGCAGACGGCAGAGTGCCCCATCCCCTCCGGGGCCGCCTGGTTCACGGCCACCAGGTAGCACTGGTTCTCCATGGCCCGCACCTGAGCGACGGGCAGGCGGTGTCGCAGCCCCCCGATGAAGATGCCCTGGCAGAGGGGGTTCAGGATGATCTCGGCCCCGTTGAAGGCCAGATTCCGGGCTACCTCGGGGATCGCGGCGTCGGCGCAGATCATGATGCCCACCTTCCCCACGCCGGGGATGTTGCAGACCGGGAACGCGTCCCCCCGCTCGGACTCCTCGAAGGGATGGGGGATGAAGACCTTGGCGTACCTCAGAGCGATCTCCCCGGCGGGCGAGATCAATAGCGCCGTATTGCGGGTGCGGCCGGTGGCGGCGTCTCTTTCGATGATCGAGCCGGGGCAGAGCCAGACGCCCAGCCGGGAGGCCGTCTCGCAGAAGTGGTCGCTCGTAGGGCCGGGTATCGTTTCCGCGAGTGCGTCCCAGTGCCGGCGGTCGTAGCCGCTCGCCGCGGTTTCCGGCAGGACGACAAGGTCCACCACCGGGTTGACACTCAGGATGGCTTCGATATGGCGGTCGATCTTGGCGAGTTGAGCCGTTCTGCGGGCGTCAAGATCCTCCGTGGAGAGGTCCGACGAGAGTTGCAGCATGGCCACATTGAAAAACCGGGACATGGCTACCTCCGCCGCGGTCTCTAGCCGCGGTCTCTAGCTTCGTACCATGCGGCCATCATAGACCTCGTCCGGGGCGAGAGCCTCCAGTTTCACGACCGTCGGGGCACCAGGCTGTAAGATGTCTCGGCCACAGCACTCTAGGAGGAATCGCCAGAAATGGTCATCACGGAGCTCCTCGCGCGCTACGGCGCCACCGGCAAGATCGACAAGCCCGCGCTGCGGCGCGCGTATCACGTAGAGGGCCTCGTCCAGGTGGAGACGGAGCACTAGCGGCCATGGGGCGCCGCCCACTTCGGCCTGCCGGCGCGTTGAGCCAGATGGCGCCTGCCGGGCTGTGAGCTCTCGCCTATGAGCTTCCCCTACCTACTCCTGATTGCCCTCGGCCTCGCGATGGACGCCTTCGCCGTCTCAACCGCGTGCGGCGTGCAGATCGCGGTAGTGAGGTACGGGCACGTCTTGCGCGTCGCCCTCGCATTTGGCTTCTTCCAGTTCGCCATGCCGGTGATCGGATGGCTCGCCGGTTCCGCGTTCTCGGGATGGCTGGAGGCGGTCGATCACTGGATCGCCTTTGGCCTCCTGGCGATCATCGGCGCCAAGATGCTGTGGGAATCGTTCCGCGACGACCAGGCCCCGGCCAAGGACCCCACCCGGGGCTGGAACCTGCTGGTGTTGGCAGTGGCGACAAGCATCGATGCCCTGGCCGTGGGACTCGGCTTTGCCTTCCTGAACATCTCCATATGGTTCCCGGCCGTGGTGATAGGGATAGTGGCGGCGATCCTCAGCGCCATCGGAGCGATATTCGGATGCCGCCTGGGCCACCGCTTCGGGGTGTGGGCGGAGAGAGCCGGAGGATTGGTGCTCATCGGGATAGGCGTGAGGATACTGATCCAGCACCTGTCGTGACTTGCTCGCCTAGAGTCCGGCCATGCAGGTAACGGCGACGGCGCGTGGTATTGAGTCTCCATGCACTCCGAAGGGCACAATCCAGCCGCGGCCACGGCAGAGAACGCCGCGATTCAAGGGCCCGCGCCCAGCCTGGACCCGCCTGCGACCGAAGCCGACGGGGCCGCGGGCGGAGGCGAGCGAGGAGATCGGGGTGGCACGAGGAGTCTCTACCACGGCCTGAGGAGCCGCCCCACCGGCCTGCTGCTGGCCCTGGCAGCCGCAACGATCGTCCTCTACGGCATGAGAAATGCCCGGTCTGTCCTCGCCCCCATCCTGCTGGCCATGTTCGTAGTCATGGGCCTCAGCCCCATCCTACAGTGGCTGAAACGCAGAGGAATGCCCTCATGGGCAGCCATCGTCGTAGTCTTGGTGGGCTTCCTGGTAGTCGCGGGCCTCCTGTTGGTGATCATTGCCACCTCCCTGGGGCAGATCAACACCAAGATCCCCGTGTATCAGAGTGGCCTGAACGAGATATCGACCAATCTGCAGACATGGTTCGCCGATAGGGGCATCGACATCAGTGGCCTCACCGGCAACATCCTCAGACCCGACAAGATCGTCGGGTGGGTGACCTCGTCCATTCGGATCCTGGTCTCGCTACTCACCAACGCTTTCCTGCTGATACTCATCGTGGCCTTCATGATCGCGGAGGTGTATTCGTTTCCCCGGAAGATGCAATACCAGCTCCAACTCGGTCCGACGCTGGGCCGGGCCTTCGGGAACTTCGCCAGCGTGACGCGTACGTTCCTTTTCACGCTGACATGGCTCAACGCCCTCACCGCGGTCTTCGCCGCGATCGTCTACTACGCTTTCGGCGTGGATTTCGCGTTGTTGTGGGCTCTGATGTTCTTCCTGCTCAGCTTCATACCGAACATCGGGTTCGTCCTAGCTGTGATCCCCCCGTTCTTTGTAACCCTCCTCGAGTTCGGCTTCACGCGCGCCGCCATCGTGGTGGCTATCGTCATCGTCGTCAACGGGTTCGTCAACAATGCGATCGCCCCCCGATTCATGGGGCAGAGGACGGGCCTCTCCACCCTGGCCATCTTCCTGTCCCTGGTGCTGTGGGCATGGGTCCTGGGCCCGATAGGCGCTCTCATGTCGGTGCCGCTGATGCTCATGGTCAAACTGCTGTTCCTCGACTCGTACGACAGCACGCGACCGCTCTCAGCCCTCATCAGCCCTCTGCCGAAATCCGACCCCGAAGGCGGAGGCGGCGAGCCGGCGACCGCGGGAGAGAACACTTCGGGCTAGGAGCCGGCGGCAGGCAACCGGCACGCGCCGACACGGTCGAAGTAGATGATGCCTAGGCCCGCTACCCGGCGACCTCGGTCATGGGGATGCCAAGGGCGGCCGCCACTCCCTCTCCGTAGGCCGGATCGGCTTTGAAGCAGTTCCTGACGTGTCGGATCTGCACGTCCCTGGTCACCCCGGCGATATTGCGCCCGGTGTTCTCGCACAGCACGCGCTGCTGCTCGGGTCCGATGAGGTTGAACAGCAGGCCCGGCTGCGTGTAGTAATCGCTGTCGTCTTTGCGGTAGTCCCACCGGTCGGCCGCCCCCTCGAGGGCCAGCGGCGGCTCGGCGAACTCGGGCTGCTCCTGCCACTCACCGTAGCTGTTCGGCTCGTAGTGCAGGGTGCTGCCGTAGTTGCCATCCACCCTCATGGCTCCGTCGCGGCTGAAGCCGTGCACGGGGCAACGAGCCTGGTTGACCGGGATCTGGTGATGGTTCACGCCGAGCCGGTAGCGCTGAGCGTCCCCATAGGAGAACAGGCGCCCCTGCAACATGCGATCGGGCGAGAAACCGATGCCCGGTACTACGTTGGCCGGGTTGAACGCGGCCTGCTCCACGTCGGCGAAGTAGTTCTCGGGGTTCTTGTTCAACTCCATCACGCCGACTTCGACCGCCGGGTAGTCGCCGTGCAGCCAGACCTTGGTCAGGTCGAATGGATGGAACTTGTAGGTTGCGGCGTCCTTCTCGGGCATGATCTGGACGCACAGCTTCCATGTGGGGAAGTCCTTGTTCTCGATGGCCTCGTACAGGTCGCGCTGGTGGCTCTCCCGGTCGTTGCCAACGATCTCCGTGGCCTCTTCGTCGGTGAGGGTCTTGATGCCCTGCTGGCAGACCCAGTGGAACTTGACCCAGTTACGCGCGCCGGCGGCGTTGATGAGACTGAACGTGTGGCTGCCGAAGCCGTGCATGTGGCGGTAGGTGGCGGGTATGCCGCGATCGCTCATGACGATGGTGATCTGGTGCAGCGCCTCGGGGAGCGAGCTCCAGAAATCCCAATTGTTCTGAGCGCTCCGCATGTTCGTGCGTGGATCCCGCTTCACCGCGTGGTTGAGGTCGGGGAACTTGAGCGGGTCGCGGAAGAAGAAGACCGGCGTGTTGTTGCCCACCAGGTCCCAGTTGCCTTCCTCGGTGTAGAGCTTCACTGCGAAGCCGCGGATGTCCCGCTCGGCGTCGGCGGCTCCCCGCTCCCCGGCCACGGTCGAGAAACGCACGAACAGGTCTGTCTTCTTGCCGATGGCGGAGAAGAGCTTGGCCCTCGTGAACTTGGTGATGTCGTTGGTGACGGTGAACGTGCCGAAGGCCCCGGAGCCCTTGGCGTGCATGCGGCGCTCCGGTATCACCTCCCGGTCGAAATTGGCCAGTTTCTCCAGATACCACACATCCTGGAGCAGCATGGGGCCGCGCGGCCCGGCGGTCAGGCTGTCCTGGTTGTTGGGCACGGGAGCCCCGAAATTGGTGGTCAGCTTCTTCTGCTCGTCACTCACGACCTTCCTCCTTTCGCGCACATTCTTCACATACTCCATAGAAATCCGGGCGCTAGCCGGCCGTCGAGAGAGCGGCTGCGGCGGCGAATCCGAGGACCGTGGCCAAACCCGCCTGCTTGCCCCCATGCTCGTAGGCCTCGGGGATCATGGCGTCGGTCAGCATGGCGAGCATCGCCCCGGCCGCGAAAGCCTGCGCCAGGTGGCCGTCTGCCGACAGGGTCAACCCGACAACGGCGTATCCCACCGCAGCGCTGATGGCCGAAACGAGAACGAGTATGACCCACATCCACAGGGTTCTGCGTCGGGAGTGTCCGGCCGCGGCCAGGTTGACGGTCCCGGCGACGCCTTCCGGAAGGTTCGAGATGAATACGGCCACGAGGAACGCCACGCTTATGGAGCCGCCGATCGCCAGCCCCATCCCCAGTACGAGCGACTCCGGGATGTTGTCGAGCAGGGTGCCGACAAAGATGGCTGCACCCGAACCCGCTTCCTGCTTCCCTGCGATCGTCTTGCGGTCCGATCCCCCGATGCGATCGACCAGCAAGTCACCCACAAAAAAGGCCAGCGCGCCGATCAGGAGAGCCACCGCCGTGGACCAGCCGCTGTTCGCCGACTCCGGAACCAACTCGTACGCGATGGCGCTGATGAGCGCTCCCGCGCCGAACCCCATTATCAGACCGATGATCCGGTTCGAGAGCCCGCGACCGGCGAGCAGGTAGCCGACCAATAGCGAGCTCGCAGCCAGGGCGCCCCAGAGAAACGCCGCTACCATCGGGGCCTGCCCATCCCGGTAGTCTCGCGCATCCCCTTGAGAAGCACACGCCGCCTCGCCACCAAGACAAGGTTTAGCCCCCTCCGAGCCAGGGCAGGTGAAGTCGTACGTTTTCTCACAGCCATCAGCCCTCGGAGCATAGCGGAGCCCTGCGCCGCGTGTCTATAGCTTGACTTTTGTCAAATACTTGAGCCATGCGCTCATCTATACTGTGAGTGCAGGCACAACTGTCTAGACGAATCAGCGTCGGCCGGGAGAAAGACGAGGGTCTATGGACATCGATCGTCGAGGATTCATCCTCGCTACGTTCGTCGCGGCGGTGGCTCCTCTCGCTTCGGGCGCTGCAGGCACGTGGGCAAGGGCAACTGCCGCTGCCGCGCCGATGTTGCGCCCCGCCCGAATTGCGAGCGGCCCGGTGTGTGCACGCTGCGGAGATTCCGGCCACACCGCCCTCGACCCCGTGTGCCCGGTACACAGCGAGACCCAGGCCGCCCTTCAATCAGCGGCTAGGCGTGCCGCGGACTCGTCTCGGGGGACCGGCACATGAGCCTGACCCGCAGACAGTTCATCAAGGGCGCCGGGGTGGTGGCCGGGACTGCGGCGGTGGGGGCGGCCCTCGGCGGGGCCGCCGACCGTGTGCTCGCGGCGCGTGACGACCCGCTGCGCTCGCTCCCGGTGGACCGGGTCGTCCGAACGACCTGTTCTCCAAACTGTACCGGCTCCTGCGGCCAACTCGCTTTCGTGCGCGACGGCAACATAGTCAAAGTCCAGCAGGCGGCCGACTACCCCGACAAGGCCTACAACCCCCGCGGCTGCATGAAGGGGATCTCGTATCACCTGCTCGTTCACGGGCCCGACCGAATCAAGACGCCGCTGATACGCGACGGCGACCGCGGTTCCGGCACGTTCCGGGAGGCCACCTGGGAAGAGGTCCTCGACCGCATCGCTTCCGAGTTCAAGCGCATCGGAGATACGTGGGGCTGGGACACCGTCCACGTCTTTGGACAGGTCCCCGGCTCCGGCTACATCCAGAAAGGAGCCAACTACCGCGCCTGTGCGGCCCTGGGGATGACGCACGGCACCAGCTTCGACTTCAACGGCGACCTGCCCATGGGCATGCCCATCACGTTCGGTGTGCAGAACGCCGAGCACGAAGCCAAGGACTGGGCAAATAGCCGCTTCATCCTGGCGGTCGGGGCAAACCCGTTGGAAACGCGCATACCAGACGCTCATTTCCTCGAAGACGCGGTAGAGCGGGGTGCACGGCTGGTGGTGGTAGATCCGACCTTCTCCGCGACGGCTTCCAAGGCCGACGCCTGGCTGCGGATCAAGCCGGGCACCGACGCCGCCTTTGGCCTGGCTCTGTGCCGGCGAGTGATCGAAACGGGGAAAGCCGACTGGGACTTCATGCGCACCTACACCGACGTGCCTCTCCTAGTGCGGGCCGACACGGGCAAGCGCCTGCGCGCCGACGAGTTGGCCCCGGGGCAGGCCCACGATCCCGGACCGGCGGCGGGAGTAGGACTGGGCGCATATGGGCACAAGGCCCTCCCAGCCGGCACCGCTCCCGAGGTTCCGGGGGCGGTACCCCCCGCAGCCGACGCTCCGCCGCCTCCGCGCTTCGTCATCTGGGACAACACGAGCAAACAACCTGTCGTGGTCGGAACGGAGCGGCTGGGCGTCCCCGAAGGCGTCGACGCCGCCTTGGAAGGCACGTTCACCGTGACGCTGGCCGACCGCACGCAGGTAGAGGTGACCCCCGGCTTCGCCCTGGTGCGCTCCGAGCTGGAGGCCTGGACGCCGGAACACGCTGCCGACATCACCGGCATCCCGGCCGAGCAGATCGTGCAGGTCGCCGACGCCTACGCCGCCGAACGCCCGGCGGCGATCATCATGGGGGGCGGCACCAACCACTGGTACCACGGCGACTTGAACGGCCGGGCCCTGGCCTTGCTGGCCGCCCTGACGGGCAATATCGGCCGCTCAGGGGGCGGCTACTCGGTCTACGTTGGCCAGTACAAGGTCCGAGTCGACACGTCACCCTGGTGGAACATCGGCGATAAGAAGGCCAAGGTCGTCCCCACCATCTACTTCGTGCGGGGACGCACCGACACGATGCACAAGGGTGTCCCCTTCCCCAAGAACGGCTGGAAGGCGCTGTTCTGCACCTTCGCCAACATGTTTATCCAGGCCATGGACGTGAACCGGCTGCACCAGACTCTCGACGGCTGCGAGCTGGTGGTCGTGATGGACCATCAGATGACCGACACGGCCAAGTGGGCCGATATCGTGCTGCCGGCCACCACCTGGTATGAGAAGACCGACCTGACGGCCACGCCCCTCCACCCCTTCCTCCAGATCCAGCAGCCCGCAATCCCGCCGGTCGGCGAGGCGCGGTCGGAGCTGTGGGTCTGGCAGGAGCTGATCAAGCGCATCGACCCCGCGGCGTTCGCGGCCTCCTTCGACATGACCGAGGAGCAGGCGATCGAGGCGATCCTGGCCAAGGGCGGTGCCAAAGGAGGGCCCACCGAGGGCATCACTCTCGACCAGCTCAGGGCAGGCCCCGTCCGCCTGAAAGTCCCCGACCCTGACGTCGCGTTCGTCCGTCAGGTGAACGAACTCCTGCCCTTCCCGCCAAGATCGCTACCCGCGGCGCTCGCGGCCACAGCCGCCTTCATCCCCACCCGGCGCATCGAGTTCTACAAAGAGGAGGACCGCTTCCTGGCGGCCGGTGAGACGGTCCCCACCTTCAAACCCCCGCACGACGACGAGATCCATGATCCCGCCCAGTTTCCGTTGTTCCTGCTCTCGCCCCATTCCAAGTGGCGGATCCATTCCAGCTACGCCAACGTGGCCTGGCTCAATGAGATAACCAGCGGCCGGGCCCCGGTGCTCCTCAGCCCGCAGACGGCGGCCGAGCGCGGCATCGCTGAGGGCGACCTGATCGAGATCAAGAACACCCGGGGGGCCGTCCGTGCCTGGGCGCACGTGACCGAGGCGGCACTCCCAGGAACGGCTACTTTGTTCGAGGGCTGGTGGAGCACCCAGTTGGGCGCCGGCAAGAGCGTGAACGAGCTGACGTCGTCCGAAGTGAACCCCATCCACGAAGTCCATTTCGTACCCAACATGTGGGCCCCTTCCACCGGTTGGAAGGACTGCCGGTGCGAGGTGACTTGGGCCGGCGAACCGGCAACGGCCAAGGAGGTGACCGGTGGCTGACAAAGTCTCCCCCATCGAAGCCCTGCCCCCGGCTTCCCGCGCGTACGGGGAGATCGGCCCCGTGTCGGCCGAGCCGCGCTGGGGCATGGTCGTCGACCAGGAGCGTTGCATAGGCTGTTGGTCCTGCTGCGTGATATGCAAGTCGGAGAACGACGTGCCGCTGGGCATGTGGTGGAACCGCATCAACACGGTGGGGGATGCACTCGACACCCCCTACTTGGAGCAGGGCGAGCTCGCGATGCACTGGCTGCCTCTTGCCTGCCAGCACTGCGAGAACCCGGCCTGTACCAAAGTCTGTCCGGTCGAGGCGACCTACTCTCGGGAAGATGGCGTGGTCATGCAGGACTCGCAGCGCTGCATCGGCTGCCGCTACTGCCTGGTGGCCTGCCCCTACGGGGTACGCGTCTTCAACTGGGGACGCGCCGAGCGGCCGACCGATTTCAACACCGGCATGGTGGCGCCAAGACCCATCGGTACCATGGAAAAATGCTCGTTCTGCGTCCATAGACTCACCGACGGCCAGATTCCGTCCTGCGTTTGGTCATGCCCAGGCCAGGCGCGCATGTTCGGCGACCTCAACGACCCCGACAGCCGGGTGAGCCGCCTCATCCGCGACCGGGGCGGCTACCAGCTTCTCCAAGAACGGGGCACGGATCCCCGCGTCTACTACCTTCCCCCACGCCGCAAGAGAGGTCTGGAGCCGTGAGCGCGACCAACACAGCATCCACAGCAGCCTCCGGCGGCGCGATCGCGGGGAGTCGGCGCCGCAGCCCCGCGCGGCTGATCTGGCTGATCCTCCTCGGGCTTGGGCTCGCCGCCGGGCTCGGCGCCTGGGGCTACCAGCTCTCCCAGGGGCTCGCCGTCACCAATATGCGCAACCCCACCATGTGGGGACTCTACATCACTCTCTTCATGTACTTCGTGGGCCTCTCGGCCGGAGGCCTGATCGTGGCCTCGGCCGGCCGGCTGTTCGGCGGCGTGCGCCTGAAGCCCATCGTCCGTCTCGCGGTGCTCGAGGCGACCGTGGCCGTCATTATGGCGGCGCTGATGCTCCTTCCCGACTTGGGGCGGCCCGATCGCGTCTGGCACCTATTCCGCTACCCCCATTTCACCTCGCCCCTGATCTGGGATATCACCATCGTCACGATCTATCTCGTCATCTCGCTCGTCTACGTGTGGGTATACACCCGGGCCGACAACGCTCGGCGGGGAAGCCGGCTGGCGTTCGGCACCGGCTCCTCCCCGGCCGATGACGCGCGGGACGAGCGGATGAAATGGGTGCTGGCCGCCGTGGGCCTGCCGGCCGCGATACTGCTCCATTCGATCACAGCCTGGATCTTCGGCCTGCAGATAGCCCGCGGCTTCTGGTACACGGCCCTGATGGCGCCTCTCTTCATCACCTCGGCCCTCGTCTCGGGGACCGGGCTGATGATCCTCCTTGCGCTGGTCGTCCGGCGAGTCGGCCGGATCTCGTTCCGCGACGATCTCATCGCCTACCTGGCCAAGTTGTTAGCCGTTTTCGTCGCTGTCGAGGCCTTCCTCGTGCTCTGCGAGATGCTCACGGCCGCCTATGCAGGCGCCGCCTTCGAGGCCGACCCGATCTCGCGTCTGCTCACCGGCCACTTCAGCCCTCTGTTCTGGTTCGAGATCGTGATCGGCCTCCTGGTGCCGTTCGCGCTGCTGATAGTCCCACGCTGGAGGCTGAGGATGGCCTGGGTAGCGGTGGCATCGGTCCTCGCGGTGATCGGCATCTTCGCCCATCGTCTCAACATCGTCCTCAACGGGCTCACGTACGCAACCGTGCCCTATCCCCCGGGCGTCTCCATCGGAACGGCGCAGCCTCTGGGCACCGACTCGTTCGCCCAGCACCTCTTCTACTACCCGAGCTGGGTGGAATGGCTGGTCGCGCTCGGCATCCTCTGCCTGGGTGCCCTGATCTTCACTGCCGCCTCCATCCTTCTGCCGCTGCGGGAGAAGACCCATGAGGAGGTTCAGACAACCCCGTCGGAGGCGTAATGAGAAAGCTGGAAACCGACCTGTCGATCTTGCGGAAGTTCGAATTCGAGCACGCGCCGGTCGGGGTGAAGTTTCTCTTCAAGCGGCCCGAGGACATCGAGAAGCTCGACAGGCCGGCCGCATTCTGCGAGATGATCCGGATAGCCCAGGAAAAGGGCACCCCCTTCTATTTCTCGAAGAAGGAGGAGGACTGCTTCGGCACCGTCGTCCTCGGGATGGAAGAGGCGCCGATCTTCGCCGAGGCGGGGCTGCTGGGCGAGAAGTTCGAGGTATATGAAGAGCCGCGCGCCAACGAGAGGATCTACCAGCACATCCCGAGATTCGCGAAGGGCACGGTCAACTACGCGGCATTCTCGGTGCTCGATGCCCTGACCTTCGAACCCGACCTGCTAATCCTGATGGCCACCCCCTCCCAGGCCGAGATCGTGCTCCGGGCGATGAGCTACTCCACCGGCGAGCTGTGGGAGAGCATCAAGACCCCGGTGATGAGCTGCGCCTGGATCTTCGCCTATCCCTGGCTCACCGGGAAGGTCAACCACATGGTGACGGGCATGGCGTTCGGCTCGAAGGCGAAGGAGGTGTTCCCGGAGGGCTGGATCCTCATCTCCATCCCCTGGGACAAGATCCCCGTGATCATCAAGAGCCTGGAGAAGATGACCTGGGCCCTGCCGTCGTATACCGAGGGCCGGGAGAAATTCATGGAGCGCGAGGCCCGGGTCCGGGAAGAGGGAGCGCGGGAGGCCGCCGCGGAAGCCTAGCGAAGCGGCAGGCCGATCACGACGTCCGGTACCGTGGCGACCTTCTCTCCTCTCGCCACGATGACGTCCACCTTGGTCCCCTTCTCGGCCCGCGTACCGGCAGGCGGCAACTGGCCGACGATGTCTCCCTCGTCGACCCCGGTGGGTAACCCGTCGGTATAGACCGCCCTGCCGAAGACGAGGCCGACCTCTTCGAGGACGGAGGTGGCTTCGGGCACCGAAAGACCGGCCAGGTCCGGGACTTCCACGCCGCCGCCGAATCGAACGCCGATCAGGACGATCGCCGCCACAACCAGTGCGGCGGCGATTCCCAGGATGATCCACAACCACCGCCGGGACCGATCCGCCGCGGGCGACGGAGGAGCCGAGGGCACTGGAGGGGCGACCGAAGGCCGGTCGGCTTCAAACCCGCTCGTGTTTCCAGGATCGCCCATAGCCTTCTCCTCGCTCTTCGGTCCTTGCGCTCGTGGCGCGGGCTCATGTAGCTTCACTTTAGGCGACAAGCGCGAATATCCTGCCCGTCACGACGCGAAAGTGCTGCGGACCGCGGGCACCTGCGGCCACTAAGGTATAGTACAGGTAGTAGAGAAGATCTCTGCTGTGTCAGAAGGGCCAGAACGGGCGCCGCTACCTAGATGCGCCGAAGCAAGAGCAACCGCTCGCCGGCTTCCCCGTCCTCTTCCTCCTCAGACAGAATCACCGAGCGAGAGGACATCCAGACCATGAAGGTCCAAGTATCTGAAGCATCGACATCGACATCAGAGCAACCGCTGTGGGTCTGGCGGGTGTGGCTCAAGGGCCGCCTGCAGCAGGGGTTCTGCGCTACCGAAAAGGACGCGCGGCAGCAGGCTGACCTGGCGCAGTACACCTCCCATGCCCCCGTCCGCCAGGGATAGCAGGGCGCCGCGCCCGCCAAGACGCTGAGCGGGCATGACCACCGTCTTTGTCGACGCCGATGCCTGCCCGGTGACCCGTGACGCGATAGCCCTGGCCCGCTCCCGCTCGGCGCCGGTGGTGCTGGTCGCGAATCACTCCCAGAACCTGGCCCAGTATGCCGGTCGAGCGGGCGTCGAGATCCTGCAGGTCGCATCCGGCCGGGACTCCGCCGACTTCGCCATGGTGCCCCGGCTCTCACCGGGCGACATCGTGGTGACCGGGGACACGGGGCTGGCGGCCATGGCGCTCAGCCGCCGATGCCGTGTGGTGAGCCCTCGAGGCCGAGAGTACCTGGCGGTAACGATCGACGCGGAGTTGGCCATCCGTCACGCCGAGCAGAGACATCGCCGCGCAGGGGGGCGCACGACCGGGCCGAGTCCGTTCCAACCGGAAGACCGGGAACGATTCCGAGAGGTCCTGGCGCGGATGCTGGTCCCCGGCGCCGCCGCGGACGGCCCCGGAACGTCGAGTTCCTAAGGGGCCGGAACCGAAGTGTCCGCCGGTTCCCCCGCTGCCGCTTCCGCCGCCGGCGGTACCGCCGCCACCAACACGGCCGCCTCGCCGCGTCTGCCGAGCATCCGCGCTGCCGGGATCAGGATGACCGGGAGGAGGATGGCGGCAACCAGCACGAACGGAAGCGTCATGGTCCCGGAGAAATTTAGACTGGTGACGAGAATCGCGGCCGCTACGTTGCGCTGCGCCGTGCCCAGACCCAAGACGCTGCGGGTGGCCGGCTTGCGGCCGCCCAGCAGGAACCCGATCACGAACGACCCGACGATGAAGAGGATCAGAGCCAGGAACCCACGCGAACCGATCAAACTGATGATGTTCGATATGTTCAAGCCCAGTCCGGTCACCAGTAGGAGGAGCAGCGAGATGCCGGAGATCTTGTTCATGACCGGCGCCCAGTTCTTCGCGCTCTCCCCTGAGTGCGATTTCCAAAGCAGGCCTATCACGATCGGCACGAGCATGGTCACGATCAACGACTTCGCGATAGCCCAGGCGTCGACCTCCACACCGGAAAGAAGCCGCGGGAGAACAAGGGGCACGTAGGCGATGGTCACGATCATCATCAGAAACATCAGGCCCACACCTAGAGCAAGGTCGCCCTTGGCAGCCTGTATCTCCTTGACCAAGAACGGAGCGCCGGCCACGGTCGACAGCACTATCAGTCCGATCCTAAGAGGCTCGTCGAGCGTGAGCAGGCTGGTGATCCCCCAGGCGAGCAGCGGCACCAGCACGAAATTGGCCACCAACGCGAGGATCACCAGAGGGACGTTCTTCAGTGGCCGGACGATCTGACTTACAGTCAGGCTCAGCCCGGTCCCCAGCATGCTGGCGACGACGAACAACAGGCCGGACAACGCAGCAACGGCGGAAAAGAACGACTCGATCGTCACAGCGATCTCCTTGCTGTCCCTCGGCTTATTTCTCCTCAGCGAGCCACAGCAGTTCCGGATCGACGTCGTAGGTCCACGGCGACCCGGAGTTCTTCCAGCCGTTCCTCATGCGCTTGCCGTGGTAGGCAGAGCCCGGATCGTCCACCTTGTCGCCCTCAAACCCGTCGATGATGTTGTAGGCCTTGGTGAAGCCGGCTTTGGCGAGGGCGTTGACGGCCCACGCGCTCCGGCCCCCAGAGCGGCACATGGCCAGCAACGTGTCGCCGGTAGAGAAGGCCTTCATCACGGCGGAGGCGAAGGCGGGGTTGGGCGCCACGGTCGGTTGGTTCTTGGCCGCGTCCCACCCGTACGTCAAGAAGAGGAGGGGAATGTTCCTCGCCATTTCCGGATGCCCCACAAAGAGATACTCCTCGGGGATGCGGACGTCGAGGATCTTGACGCCCTCGGGGTCTACCTGCCACATCTCGTAGGCCTCTTGAGCCGTCACGTAGAGGCCCAGGACCGTCTGTTTCTTCTCAGGGACTTGATGATCGGACATGGACATGTCTCCTTTCTCCGTCTACCCGAGCCGCGTACCTTCGACCTCGAGCCCGCCTCCCTGGGGAAGCTTGCTCCAGCTCCGGCGCTGCCATTCCTCCTTGAGCACTTCGACCGCCGCCTGCTCCAGGAATTCCGGCGCCGCCCATGCCTCCACATCGAAGTCGTTCTTGATGTAGCCGTGGCTGACCATGAAGTCCTTGCCGATCGTGACGCATTGCAGATTCTGCGCGCTCAGACTCGGCACCATGTCGACGTCCAGGATGCCCTGGTAGGTGTCCTCGGCATCCAGGTAGAACGTCTGCCGGTTGAGGATCGCTCCGGCAGCGTGCTTGTTCTCGTTGGCCCAGCGCCCTACCTTGATCATCGCCTTCATGTAGGCGACGACCAACTCCGGGTGCTCGTTGGCCATCACGTCGGTGCAGGTGATTACGGCGGGGGTGTTCGCGACCTGTATGGTCCAGTCCGGGTACTTGGAAAGATCCTCGATCATCTTGATCTGGCCAGTGGCCTCCTGCAGATGCTGGAACACCTTGCTCTGGGTGTAGATAGCATCGACGATGCCGCCCAGCAGCGCATTCTCCAGCGGGCGGAAAGCCAGGTCGTGCTTGTGGTCGCGCCGCATCCATAGCTCAGACGGGTTGTTCATCGGCGGGGTCAGCATCTCCGGCTTGTCGTACCAGTCATCCGGATAGGGGAACTCCACGAGCTCTATGTCGTCCATGGTCATGTCGTTCAACATCAGCATGTTCTCGATGCCCATGTGTTCCTGGATGCGCCACCAGTCGTTTTTGATGGTGTTGAGGCTCTTCGAGATGCCGATCTTCTTGCCTTTCAGATCCTTCATCCGGAAGATGCTGTCGCGGGCACGCACGGCCATACAGCCGCCTTCGTACACCCATGTCGCCCCCAGAAGCCTGGTGCGGCGGAGGTCGGCATTGACGTGGATCGGCGGGTAGAGGCCCCCGAAGCGGATGAGGTTGTCCAGGTTGTGGATGTAGTGCGGGTACCAGTTGTTCTCGGGTGCATGGCGGAAATAGGCGTAATCGACGCCGATCTTCTTGAACTCCTCGCGGCACCAGCCCAATTCCTGGTCCACGTTGTTGGCAGACACCATGGGGCAGTTGGTGAACCATACTTCTTTCCAGTTCAGCGGCACCGTGGTACTGACCCGTTCTGTTTCAGCCATGATCAAGCCCTTTCTTGCGAGGTCTCCCTGCAGCATCCCGGAACACGAGCCGTTTCCGTAATAGTACGCTGTGACCAGAAGAGTTGCTGGACGGGGTCTTGCGACTCGCCGCTGCGCAGGGTTTCGCTGAATTGAAAGTCGCCGACTTCGCGCGCGAACTTCATTGCTCCGTCGCCACCCTCTACAAGCTTGCGCCGACCAAGTTCGATCTCATATCTGTCGCCCTCGAGCGGTGGGGCCGGCAGACGCTGCTCGAGGCAGAGGCTTGTTCGCTGGAGTACTCCGATCCCTCCGATCGGGCTCGGACCTACTACCGCACGGGAGCCGAGAGCGTGCGGGAGCTATCGCCGGAGTTCCGGCGTGATGTCGATCGTTTCGCCGCGACTCGACAGACGTGGAGAAAGATATCCGATGAGTTCATCGATCGGTTCTCCGAGCTGCTTCAAGTGGCGGCCGATACGGGCGAGATCCGTGCTGTCAACCCTACGTTCCTGGTCGGCATGCTCAGATACATCGCTCAGGCGGTCCGCGACGAAGACTTACTCGTCAGAGCCGGCCTCACCGCCCGGGAGGCGTTGCTGGAGGTCGACACCATCATCTGGGAGGGCGTCCGCCGCGATCCCACGGGGCCGGGAGCCTGATAATCTGGACGCCGAAACCGGCACCGCGCGATAGACGGAGGGCTCTGATGGCCAAGAAGACGGGCACTGGCAAGACGGGCGCGGGCGCCGCGGCGGCCGGTGCAGGCCTCATACTCTTCACCCTGGCGGCCGGCCAATTCCTCATGGCCCTCGACACATCGGTCATGAACGTGTCGATCGCCACCGTGGCCGAAGACCTAGGCACGACCGTCACCGGAGTGCAGACAGCCATCACCCTCTACACGCTGGTGATGGCCAGCCTCATGGTGCTAGGTGGGAAGGTCGGCAGCATCATAGGCCGCAAGCGCGCCTTCTCGTTGGGCTGCATCATCTACGGCTGCGGATCGCTGACTACCGCCCTGGCACCCAACCTCACGGTGCTCATCATCGGCTGGTCGTTTCTGGAGGGCCTTGGCGCCGTCCTCATCATGCCGGCGATCGTCGCGTTGGTAGCGAGTAACTTCCCCCCTGAGGGCCGGCCGCGGGCCTACGGCCTCGTCGCCGCCGCCGGGGCGATCGCTATCGCCGTCGGCCCGGTGATCGGGGGATTCTTCACTACTTACTTCTCCTGGCGCTACGTCTTCGCCGGTGAAGTCCTCATCGTGCTTGTCATCCTGCTAATGAGCCGGCGGGCGGCCGACTCGCCGGTGGAACAACGGCCTCGCATAGACGTGGTCGGCGCCGTGATACTGCCGGCCGGGCTGGCCCTTTTCGTCCTGGGCATTCTCAAGTCGTCCACGTGGGGCTGGATCACGCCCAAACCCGAGGCCCCTTCCCTGTTTGGGCTCTCGCTCACGCTCTGGTTCATCATCGGCGGCCTCTTCCTCATGTGGGTGTTCCTGCGCTGGCAGCACCGGCTCGAACGCGCCGGCAAGGAGCCGCTCATCGCGCCGGCGCTGCTGCGCATCCCGCAACTCACGGGGGGACTCGTCACCTTCTTGTTCCAGTTCCTGGTCATGGCAGGAGTCTTCTTCCTTGTGCCGCTGTTCCTGTCGGTCGTATTGGGCATGTCGCCCATCGACACCGGTCTTCGGCTCCTGCCACTTTCCGTCGCCATGCTCCTGGCCGCGACCGGTATCCCGCGCCTGCTACCCCGGGTCTCGCCGCGCCGCGTGGTCCGCCTTGGGTTGCTGGCGCTCATCGTAGGTATCGTGGCGCTGATCGCCAGCCTTGAAGTGGGGGCCGATTCTTCGATCGTCTTCATCCCCATGCTCGTCATAGGCTTCGGCATGGGGGCGCTGGCCTCGCAACTCGGCAGTGTGACGGTCTCGGCAGTGCCCACCGAACAAAGCTCCGACGTGGGCGGTCTGCAGAACACCGCCAGCCAACTCGGCTCCTCCATAGGGACTGCGCTCGCAGGCTCGGTGCTCATCGCCGCACTCACGGTCTCTTTTCTCACCGGGATACAAGCGAATCCAAACGTCCCCGAGGAAGTGAAGACCCAGGCCAGCGTGAACCTGGCCGCGGGCATACCCTTCATATCGCAGGCGGACCTCGAAGCTGGGATGGTCGCAGCCGGGGCTTCGCCCGAATTGACGGCCGAGGTCGTTGCGCAAAACGAGGCCTCGCAGATCGACGGTCTGCGCGTCGCTCTCGCGATCCTGGCTGTCATGGCAGTCATCGCCCTCTTCTTCACCGGGCGGATCCCGGAACAGCAACCAGGTTCATCAGCGCCGGTGTAGTCGTCGGCCCGGCGTGTCTGTCGCGATCACCCTGGGCCGCAGCCGGCCGAGGCGTTCGATCTTCGCGGGATGAGCGGCTCGAAGATGAAAAGGATCGCGCACGCCAGATAAAGCACGACGGCAGTCTGGGAAGAGACCGCGTCGACCGCGACGGCCACCACCAGCAGACCGATGGCCCACCATCGCCCGCGAACGAAGGCTCGCACATCAGCTCTTGCGGCCTCGTCTTCGACCATCTCCTTGTTGTTCGCCACATACCTGCCCAGCAGGCTGAGTGTCAGCGAAGCGAGCAGGAGATCGACCCCGAATACCATCGTCGCCACCCGCGACCCCTCGTCGCCGCCGTGAGCGCCCATGAGGCTGGCCGTAAAGGGTATGAACGACACGAAGAGCAAGGCCAGCAGGTTGAAGCGGAAGAACGCACCAGTACCTGACCTTACGAACCGGGTCAGATTATTGTGGGCGATCCACCACCCGCCGACGAAGGCGAAGCTGACCAGGTAGGCCAGATAGGCCCGCCACTCGGCGAGCAGCGCGTGACCGAGACCCGCGCTCTCGGCCGGAACCCTGATCTCGAGCACCAGCAGCGTGATGACGATCGCTAGAACAGCGTCGGAGAACGCCTCGAGGCGGTGTTTGGGCAGAAGCATGTAGTTGCGGGCCACGTGGCTGACACCTCCCGGCTGCTCAACGGGTCAACGGAACAAGAAGCGCCCCGGA
>Ga0315283_10000718_pt1:0-12500 | contig 25011 bp, 26 predicted proteins | sample YL17G09_0_MG_FD_204541 | JGI IMG/M metagenome (GOLD analysis project Ga0315283, IMG submission 204541) | Sediment microbial communities from Yellowstone Lake, YNP, Wyoming, USA - YL17G09_0 | ecosystem: Environmental > Aquatic > Freshwater > Lake > Sediment | place: USA: Wyoming...
AGAGAGAGAGAGAGAGAGAGAGAGAGAGAGAGAGAGAAAGAGAGAGAGAGAGAGAGAGAGAGACGGAGCAGATCGCCGGTCGTCGCAAGGAACGTCGATCGAATTCGTCCCTGGCCAGAACATCCGAACCAAAAATTCCCCTTTTCTTACCTGCAGGTTCCAGAAGTGCGCGCCCGTCCAGTTTGAGACAGTCCCGAACTGCAGCGTGATGAGCTGGCCGTGGGAGTCCATCTCGATCGAGAGAGAGAAGAGGGAAGGAAAGTACAGAGTGTTCTTCTTCCTCTGCGCCTTCCTCTCCGCCGGCGGCGCTTTGTGTTTTCGTCTCGAGTTTTTTTTTCTTTTACAAAGGCCTCCGTGCTCCCCTCCGTTCCCTCTCTCCCCCCTCTTTGCAGCCGCGGCGCGCTCTTCCGCACCAGCATCATCACATCGTCATCCTACCAGCTCCGCTTCGAACCCGTCGTCGTCGAGCTCCTCCTCCTCCTCTTCGTCTTCTTCTCCGAGAGACTCCTCGCCGCCCTCGTCGCTGTCGTCGAGAAAGCCTCCGTCTTCTTCCTCTTCCTCCTCTTCTTCTTCGGATTCTTCAGCGTCGTCGTCATCCATGTCGTCGTCGACGTCCTGTAGAGCAGTTTTTAAAACAGTCGTTATTTCGCTTAGAAGCAAGCCTGGGCGAAAGAGGAAGAAAAAGAAGCGGAAAAGAAGCGAAAAAAAAGAAACTCACGGCGCCGTCGTCCACCGCCGCCGCCTGTTGGAGTTGCGCCGCGGCTGCTGCTGCTGATGCGGCTGCTGCAGAGCCATGCGAAGCTGATACGGTGGGAGGCGCCCCCGCAGGAGTGGTGTGGCGGAGGGCGTCGCAGAGGGAGGAGAGCTTTAGGGAGCGGTTTGAGGGGATAGAGGGAAAGAAAGAGAGAGGGGAGAGGGAAGAGCTTGAATGCGACGACGGTGAGAAGAGCGAATCGAAGAAAGAAGGCCCTCGCATTGTCTGCGAATTGGCTTTCGTCCATTTTTTGGTAAGCGTTCTTAGAGATTCATCTCCTTGCCTCATCGAGAGAGAGAGAGAGAGAGCAGGCGAAGCAGAGGGTTTCCAAAAGGGCGCGAGAGGGAAAAAACTCCGTCTTCCAACGAGGCGTAACCATCCTCTCTCTCTCTCTCTCTCTCTCATCCATTTACCTGCGCTTCGAGCGCCTCTTCGGCGTCCGCGACGGCGTCGAAGCTGCAGCAGCCGGGGCTTGAGGCCGAGGTCGACGCCGCCGAGGCCGCGTCGAAAGGCGGCAGGGGGACGATGCGAGGGAGGAAGAGAGGGGACATCGTTTTTTATTTTATTTTATTTCCGTTTTTTTTGTTTCTCGCTTGTTTACTTTTCTCTCTCTCCTTCCTCTCTCTCTCAACTCCTTCCAAAAAACATCAAATCAAAAAAAGTTCGAAAACACGAGACAACTCCATAGCTATAACAATCAGGCTGCAGTCCTCGCCCGGGAGCGCGTCGCGCGGACGGGCGCGGAAGCAGCAGCGGCCTTTTTCGCCGCCGCCGTCGCGGCTCCGGTCGAGCGGCGGCGAGCGGCGACAGTCGTCGTCGCAGCAGGAGCGGTTTCGGTCGCCGCCGCCGTCTTCGCTCGGCTGGTGCTCCTCGGCTTCGGGAGCGCGGTCGCAGCAGCAGCTGTCTTCCTGCTCGCCGAAGCAGCAGCAGCAGCAGCAGCCGGGGTCGCCCTGCGGGCCGGCGCCGCCGCCGCGGCGCGCCCAGCCAGAGCGGGACGAGCTCCCTCCGCCGCTGCCTCCTCCTTTCTCTCTGAGCTCCCCGCCGCGGCCGCCGCAAGCGCCGCGAAGAAGACCGCGGAGACGGCTCCGGTCGCGACCGCGCCGGCTCCCACGCCGCGGCTCTCCGCGGCAGCGGCCAGGACGGTCGCGGCAGCGGTCGCCGCAGCGGGCAGGGAGGCCAGGGACGCGGGGAGAGCGGGCCGAGAGACCTGCGACGCGAGCTCCCGCGCCGCGGCGAGCGTGCGCGCCGCGGCGGCCGCAGTCCTCTCGACCCGAGGGGCCGCACGGGCCGAGGCCGAGGCCGCGGCCTCCGAGACCGCTCTCGAAGCCCTCTGCGCGTGGGGCCCGGCCGCTGCGACGGCGGCGTCGAGGGAGGCCAGCAGGCGAGCGAGCGAGCGAGCGAGCGCCGGGTGCCCGGAAGCGGCCGCCTCGAGCGACGCTCGCAGGGCGCCGAGGCGCCGCTCGAGCGCGCTCTGAGGAGGAGCAGGGGGAGGGGGAGCGGCGACTGCCCTGGAGACGGCGCGGATCCCGGGAGAGACGCGCCTCGAGGGGGCCGTGGCGGCGGGAGCGGGAGCGGGAGCGGCGGCAGCGACGGGAGGCACCTCTGTCGCCTTTTTCGGCTTAGGCGCCGCGACGGCGGCCACAACCTCCTCGAAGTCGGCGGCGGCCTGCGACGACGAGCTCCACCCGGAGGAGGTCGCAGGCGCGGCGGGCTGCGGCGCCGGGGCCTGGTGCGCCCTCTGCACGGCCGTGAGGTTCGCGGAGGGGGGAGCGGAGGAGTCGCCGACGCCGACGAAGAGCCTCAGGCAGACGACGAGCGCGAGCAGCAGCGTGGCGGCGACGGCGGCGGCGGCGGTGTGCAGCTGCGCCTGCGACGGGCCTCCGCCGGCCCCGCCCCCGCTCGACGCCAGCCTCCGCTGCTGCTTCTGCAGCCTGAGCCTGCGGCGGGCCACCGCCTCCGAGGCCAGGTCGGCGAGCGGGGTCACGGCGGAGGCAGCCGCGGCCCGGAGCTTCTGCGCCGAGGAGAGAGGGAGCTGCTTGGAGGGGGTTGACGAGATGACGACAGAGGCGTCGGCGGTCGCTGCTCCCCCCAGCGTCGTCGTCCTCCCCGTCTCGTCATCGCCGGCGGCCGGGGAAAGGGACTCGGCGGAGGCCACGGCGTGCGAGCGCGGGTGCGCCTCTGCGGCGGCGACGACGACGACGGGAGACGGCGAGGCCGCCCTTGCGCTCGGGGTCCCGTGCTCCGCTCCTCCCCGCGCCGCTTCCCCGAGGAGGGCCGCGGCGGCGGCCGCCGCGGCCGCCTCGGGCCGGCCAGAGGTCGACGGAGGCGAGCGCCCTTCTCCTTCCCGGGCGGCTCCGGCTGCCTCGACCTCGGCCTCGGCCTTGGCGACCGCCGACGCGACGGCGGCGGCGGCGAGCGCCGCCGCGGCGACCGTCGTCGGCGACGGCGCCGGCCCGAGCGGCGAGCCGCTCTCGGCGGCCTCGGCCCCCGAGGGGAGCGCGTCGGGGAGGCCCCTGGGCGGCCTCGACGAGGAGGCCCTGAGCCCGGAGGGGGTGAGCCTCCTCGCGGAGGCCGCGGCCGCGGCCGTGGCCGCGGCCGCGGGAGAGGGAGGGGAGGCCCGTGGGGAGGGAGACAGGTAGGCGATCTCGCCGTCAGCGCCGAGGTCGGCGGCCATCGCCGTCGCCGCAGCTGCCGTCGCCGCCGAGGACGGAGACGACTCGGGGACTCTTCCGAGCCCGGCGAGCCACCCCCGCGCCGCCGCCCTGCGCCCGTCGGCGACCGCCTCCGCGGCAGCGGCAGCGAAATCTGAATCGGCGCGGGGAGTCCCCTCCGCGACTGCGTCGAAGGCCGCGGAGAGGGCCGCGGTCAGTTCGAGCTTGCGCCGGCGGAGGAGGGGGTCGTCGCCGCCCGTCGCCGCCGCCGCTCCGGCCTTCGCCGCCATCGGAAGCTCGGCGGGAAGCTTGAGCTTGCCGACCCCGCTGCTTGCGGCGGGGGTCCCTGCGGCGGCGTCCCCGTCGGGAGAGAGCCAGTCCGCGGGGGGAGCGGGCAGAGGGCCCGGGGTGTACTCCTCGGCGGGGCTGTTGAAAAGGCGTTGAGAAGAGAGAGAGAGGGGGGAGAGAGAGGAGAGAGAGAGAGAGAAGGGGGGTGAGAGAAAAGAGAGGGAGGAGGCGCATGCGACGACGTCGACGCATCCCGCGTCAAAACGCAACCCCGCGGAGAGAGAGAAGGGGCGCGCCTTCATCTTTTTCGAATCGTGCAGTGCATGCATGCAGGCTGTCGGAACTCCCGTGGCGTGGTTTGCTCCGTTGCAGGTGGAGTTGCCTCTAGAGAGCGCGGCCTCGTCCCCCCGCCCCCCCAGGCGAGAAAGCAGCTAAAAAAATCAGCGACAACAATCGCGCAGGCAGCATTGAAATTTCGAAAAGAAAAAAAACGTCGGCGTCTTCGTCGCTTCACTCAAAAACTCACGTCTCCGCGGCCGCGTCGATCCCCGGGATCGGAAACCTGAAGAGGCGCTCGGCCGCCGCGGAGCCCGGCGGGGGCGCCGGGGCGCCGACGGTCCGGTTCATGTGGGGAGAGAGAGACGAGGGCGCGAGAGGAAGTAAACGGAAAAACGGCGAAAAGAGTGAAGCCACTCAAACAAGATTCGGCGACGCTCTCTTCCCTTTTTCACTCTCTCCGTCGATTCGATTCTCTTTCATCTTCCTTTTCTGCTCCGCCCCTCCGACGATGGCGTACAACCAGCAGCAGCCCAACGTGGCCTGGTACGACTCCGGCTCCGCCACCAGCGAAGCGTCGGCGTACGGCGGTGGCGGAGCGACGACGAGCGGGGGCGACGCTCGCCACCGCTCGACCGCCGCGACATTCGCCCCTCAGGCGCCGGCCTTCGTCCCTCCGCCGCAGGCCTCCTTCGACTCGTTCGATGCGGCGGCGGGGGGGCCCTCGACCTCCGGCTACGGATACGGCAGTGGCGGCATCAACGATCGCGGCCCCACCGGCCCGGGCGGAGGCTTCGAGGACGAGCCCCCGCTGCTCGAGGAGCTCGGCATCGACCTCTCGGGCATCGTGCGGCGGTCCGCCGCCGTGCTCTCCGGCCGCGCCTCTGCCGCCGTCGGCGGCGCCGCGGGCGGGGCGAGCTCGAGCCCCGGCGGCGACGACGGGCCCGACCTGGGCGGGCCCCTGCTGTTCCTCGCGGCCCTGGGGGCGACACACCTGCTGGCGTCGAAGCTGCACTTTGGCGTCATCCTGGGCTGGACGGTCGTGGGCTCCTTTGCGAGTTGGGTCGTCGCGGGCAACCTCGCCGCTGCCGCCTCCGCCGCCGCCAGCGACCCTTCCTCGGCGGCGGCCTCCTCTCCTCCCCACGGCAGCGGCGTCCCTCCCTCGTCCGCGACCTCCGCGGCCCCGCTGCCCCCCGCGGTCCGCGTCGGCCTCTACGAGACGACCTGCCTCGTGGGGTACGGCATGCTGCCCCTCGTCCTGGCCTCAGCGCTGGCGCTGCTGCTCCCGGCGGCCGCGGCTTCTTCTCCGGGCGGCGGCAGCAGCGCCGGCGCGGCCCGAGCCGCACTCGTCGGCGGCGCCGCGCTCTGGTCCGCGCGCTGCGCCTCGGGGCTGTTCGCGGCCCGGTGGCCGGCCCTGCGCCGGAGCTCCGGGCTCGTGGCGTACCCGTGCGCGATGCTCTACTGCTCGCTGGCGCTGCTGACGCTCTACTCGAGGAACGGGGGGAGCGGGATTTCCGGAGGAGGAGGAGCGGCGACGACGACGGTGACGACTCTTCCTCTCGTTCCCCCGCCGCCGCCGCCGCCGTCGCTTGTCACGCCTTCTCCGCCCGTTTTGACGACTTGAGAGAGAGAGAGAGAGAGAGAGAGAGAGAGAGAAACACTCAAGGAACTTGTAATTGAGAGGCAGCATTTTTACAGTTTATCAAGGTTACAAGCATGAAACGCAGGTTTCTCTTTTTTCCCATCGTTTTTTCATTTGTTTTTCTTGCTCGCGGCGGCAAACGCGGCCAGCGTCGGCTGTCTTCTCCTCTTCCCGCCGTTCGAGCCTCCTTCCCCCCCCTGCTGGAGGTCCCGCAGGAGCCTTTCTGCAGAAACCACAACCTGGATCTCGGCCATGATGCGGCGCTGCTCGGATTCGTCGACGGAGGAGAGGTCGAAGGGTGCCTGAGGTGGAGGAGGGGGAGGGGGAGGAGGAGGAGCAGGGGGCGGCGACGCCGCCCACGCCTCTTTCGCCTCCTCTTTCGCCTCCTCTCTCTCTTCGTCGCCGTCGAGAGCCCAGTCGTCGCCACCCCTGGGAGGGCCCCAAGAGTCGTCGTCGTCGTCTTCGCAGTCGCTCCCGCGCTCCTCCTTGACTTGGATGCCTTCGTCGTCGTCGCCGCCACCGCCGCCGTTGCTCTTCTTCGCGGCGGCTTTCGTCAGTCGTGCTTCGGCTTTCACCTCACACTCTTCTTCCTCGCCCTCTTTCTCCTCGCCCTTTTTCGCCGCCGCGGAGAAGAAAAAATCCAGCCTCGACCTGTCCCTCCTGCGGTCGAGGAGATCGGAGAAGCGCTCCACGATGGCCTCGCGGTCGCCGGCGGTCCCTGTTTTCGATGTTCGATTATTTTCAATAGAAGAAGGACGAAGAAATTCAACGAGAAAAAAGTGAGTTTTTTTTGTTTTCAACCTCGGTTCCCTCTCTCAAAAGAATGATCAACTCAAACTCACCGCCAGTCACGGTCGGCACGAGCCTCCGCGGCTTCATCGCCGCGACGGCGGCCCTGAGCTCCGGGAACGAGCTGTGCTCCTGTTTTTCAAAAGTTTCGGGAAGAGATTAAGGAAGGAGGGGGAAGAAAAGTGAGTCTATTTTTTTTTCTCTTTCCAGTTCCTTTCTCGGTATGCGCTCCCCCCTCTCTCTCTGAAAAAAAAACCGGGAAAAACTCCAAAGCAGCTCTCCTCCTCCTCCTCCTCTCCTCACCGAGTAGGGCACCCCGGCCACGGTCACGCCGGGCAGAGGCGAGTACGAAGTCACCAGCGCGGAGCACAGGTCCGACGGCCCGCCCCCGCCCCCGCCCCCCGCCAGCGCGCCCTCTCGGGCCCCTCCCTTTCTCGGCCTGCGGTATGTCCACCCCGTCGGGCGGATCCCGACGACCCTCCCGCAGCCGCTCGCCGCGGCCTCGCCTCCCGGCTGGAGCCTGGAGAGGAGGGCCGGAGGGGTGAGGGAGGCTCCTGTTTTGGTGTGCAAGGTGGGTGGGTGGGTGGAGGTAGAGAGATACGTTGAATTTTCCCCCTTCTCTCTCTCTCTCTCTCTCTCTCTCTCTCTCTCTCTCTCTCTCTCTCTCTCTCTCCCTCTGGAAAGAAAAAGAAACCCCTCCTCCTCCTCCTCCTCCTTACCCATGGGGGCGACGTGGAGCACGGCCTCCGTCGGGGAGTCGGCGAGCAGCGAGCGCGGGTACCTGCGGTGGAGGTGGAGCTCCTGTTTTTTCTTCTCGGCGACGTCGCCGCCGCCGTCGTCGCCGTCTTTGGCGTCGCCGCCGCTGCCGCCGGCGTCGTCGTCGCCGTCAGACAGCAGTCCCAGCAGCTCCAGCAGCCCCCGCTTCTGCGGAGGGACCCAGACCTTCCAGCCGAGCTCCTCGGCCACTCCCAGGTAGAGCCGCTCCTTGCCAATGCGGTAGGAGCCGAAGACGAAGAGCGGGCGCGGGAGGAGGGGGAGAGGCGGAGGCTGAATAGCCGACGCCGCCGACGGCGACGGCAGACGCGCCGCGGGCAACAGAGGCGGCGCCGCCGTAAGCGCCGGAAGCGACTTGGCCGCCTCACGCCTGCAAAACTCGGCGCACGCCCTTATCGCCAGCTCCTGCGCCGGGTGGCAGTGCCTGGGGTGCGCGTAGGTGGTATCGAGCAGCAGGATATCGATCGGGAGGCCCGGGTTCGGGAAAGCCGGAAGAGAAGGCAGAGGAGAGAAGTGGGAGGAGGAGGGGGGAAAGGTCGTCTGCGGCGGCGGCGGCAAGGACGGGGTCGAACGAGCGGAAGAGGCGGAAGCGGAAGACGAGAGCAGCAAGGGGTGCCTCCCGTGGAGCGAGCCGTGGAACCTGAAGTCCCCGGTGTGCACTATCCTCCTCGTCGTCGTCGCCGCCGTCGTCGCCGTCGTCGCCTCTTGCTCGCCCCCCCCGCCTCCTCCTGCGGGGGCGCAGGCGACGAACGGGACGTCGAAGACGAGCACGCACGCGCCGGGGCAGTGGTTGGCGTCGACCAGCGTCACCTCGAAGGACCCGCACCGCCCGTCCTCGATCCTGTGCGTCCTCCCGACCTCGAGCGCGACGACGCGGGCAGTGTCCTTGACTCGAGGCGTGTCGTGGAGGATGAGCGCGGCGGTGACCGGGGAGCAGTAGATGGTCCCGGCACAGAAGCCGCGGGTCAGGCCTTTTTGCGAAGTTTTTTTTTTTTTTTTTGGTGGGAGAGGCCGATGAGGAAAAGCAATGCCTCTCTCTCATTCTCCCTCTCTCTCCCTCTCTCCCCCGTCTCTCTTTTCTCTCTCTCTCTCTCTATCTCTTGAGCGAGAGAATAAAGAGGGCTCCAAAATCGTACCTGTCGTGTGGTCCGAGTGCGCGTGCGTCAGGAAGTACGTCGCGAACTCGGGCCCCTGGAACCTGAAGCCATCGACGAGCACGTTCGTGTTTGGGATCCGCTTCGCGACCAGGGCCTGGTCGGCCATCGCTGAGGGTGGCGGCTGAGTGGTGTGTGAGTCGTCGATGAGGCTCTCCTCCAAGGGGCTCTAGCGCCACGCCGCCGGAGGAGGGCCGGAGAGCAGCGACATTGGAGGAGCGAAGGAATGAAGAAAAGACGAAACGAGAAGTGACTGACCATCGGCTGCCCTGCCCCCAACACTCTCTCTCCCACGCTTCCCCGCTCCTCTCTCTCTCCCTCCCTCCGAACTAGGACACAACTCGAGGGTCACATCGAGTTATTTATCATTTCGTTCCATTTCGAAACAATTGATTGCAAGATTGTTCAAGCGAAGCGGCAGGCGGAGGCTATGGCGGCGGCGGGGCGTCTGCGACAGCCGCTGCTGCTGTCTCTGCTGCCGCCCCGTTTCGCGCCGCGGCGCCGGGCGAGATCGTCGCCGGAGCCGCGGGCGCGGGCAGGGCCATCTGAGCAGCAGCAGCAGCAGGAGCATCAGCAGTGGCGGTGGGAGCGGCGGCAGCGGGCGCTGTCGTTCCGCCACCTCCCCCGATTCCGCCCCCTCCTCCGCTTCCGCCCCCTCCCCCGCTTCCACCCCCTCCCCCTCTGCGGACAGACCGCATCGCCTCCCCCATCAGCGTCCTCAGCGACCCCACAAACTGCTCCAGCACCGCTGACTCCGCCGTCTCGTAGGGCGCCGAGGGCCGAGCGGGAGCGGGAGCGGCGGCGGAAGCAGCGACGCCGGGCTCCGGCGGCGGCGGCGGGGGCGGCGGCAGCGGCGGGGCCGCGGCCGCGGCGGCCAGGACGCTCTGCGCCCCTCCGCCCCGCCCCCCCGCCGTCGCGGCGGTCACGAGCGCCAGGAGGGCGGTCTCGAGGTTGGGCGCGCCGAGGGGGAGCGGCGGCGCCGGAGCGCCGCTCCGGCCGGCCGCCGCCGAGGGAGCCGCCGCCCCTCCCCCGCCTCGCAGCAGCGCCCCGATCGCCGCCAGCGCCGCCGGGTCGAACTGCTGATGCTGCCGCTGATGCTGTTGCGGCGGCGGCGCGGAGGAGGGAGCAGCCGGAGCAGCAGCAGCAGCAGCGGCGGCGGCGGCGGCGGCAACCGCCCCCCCGCCGCTCCCGCTCCCGCTCCCGCTCCCGCTCCCCGCTGCCGCCGCCACCTGCTGCCGCAGCGCCGCGACGACCGCGGCGAGGGTGCCCGTGAGCTGCGTCCGCTGCTGCTGCTCCTCCTGGAGCCGCTGGAGCTGCTGGAGCTGCAGGAGGTGCTGGGGGTTGGTTGGTTTGTTGATTGGTTGGGGAAGGGAGAGAGAAGCAAAGGGGAAGAGAGTGTTGAGTTTTTTGAGTTTTTTAAATGTTTCTCGAGCCATAGAGGGGAGGAAAAAAATAAAAATAAAAAAGGCTCTCTTCTTACCTGCTGCAGAGCAGCCGCGAGCGCGCCCCCCGAAGGGCCGCTCGCCCCTCCTGCTCCCGCCGCGACCGAAGGGCCCCTCTGCAGCGGCTTCGGTCTGCGGACGCCCGACCGGGACTTTTTCCTGGGGGGGAGGAGAGGGTCCCCCGCGGCAGAGCCCGCGCCGACGCCGCCAAAGCCGCTGAGGTTGTAGAGTCCCGTCCTGGGGTTGAAGCTCCCGGCGACGCCGCCGCCGCCGCCGTTTTGTCCTTGCCCTTGCACTTGCCCCTGTCCCTGCCGTTGCTGCTGCTGCTGCTGCTGCTGCGCCTCCGCGGCGGCGGCAGCGGAGGAGGAAGAGGGAGGAGAAGCGCCTGCAGCCGCCGCCGCCGCCGCGGCGACGACGCGCTGCCTCCTCCGGCCCGTGTCGCTCGAGTCGTAGACGACGCCGGCACCTAGATTGGTTTGAAAGAGAGAGAAAAAGAGAGAGAGAAAGAGAAAGAGAGGGAAGGTTTGTGTGTGTGTGTGTGTGTGTGAGAGAGAGAGAAAAGAGGCGAAAGAAAAAAAAGAAATCGAAAAAAAGCGCCGAGAGAGAAAGGAAAGGAAGAAAGTTTTTTTCCCCTCCGAACTCACCGACCGCGTTGCGGCACTCGAGGCACCTGCACTTGGGAGAGCACGGGATAGACGCCTGGAAGCACTCGCAGTATTTCTTGAGGCAGTGCGACTTGCGGCAGTTGCACCCTTTCGCGTGCGAGGCGGCCCCTCCCCCGACGCCGCCGGCGGAGCCCGGGGCTGCCGCGCTTCCGCTGGCCGCTACCGCCCTGGCCCCGGCCCCGGCTCCTCCCCCTCCGAAGAAGAGGAAGCCCGCGTCCGCCGCCGAGCCCGAGGCCGGGGCGACGACGGTCCGCCCGTCGTCGAACGTCGAGATCACCTGCAGGCCTATGCCCCGCGCCCCGGGAACGAAGAACGCCGACGGGCCGCCGCCGCCGCCGCCGCCGCCGGCCCCTCCCCCGCCGACGGCCGCGAGCGCCGCCGCGGCCGCGGTCCCCGGCTGCGCGACCTTGGGCCTGAAGGCGCTCGGGTTGCGGTCGAGGATGGTCTCTATTGCGCGCTGCCTGAGTTCCTCGTGGGCCTGGTTGTTCTGGCACTTGGCACACTGGCACGAGAGCTGTGGATTATTTTTTGTTTTTTTTTTAATGGGAAGACAGAAGAGGAAGAATGAGGGAGGAATGAGCGACGAGAGAGAGAGAGAGAGAGAGAAAAGAGAGAAACTCGAAAGGGGGACAGAAACTTTAAAAAAAAACTCACCTCGCAGTACTTCCCGCTCGCGAAGCACTCGCAGTAGAGCTTGAGGCACCTGCTGTTCTTGCAGTTGCAGCGGCGCCAGTTTGCTGCGGCTGCTGCTGCTGCCGCTGCTGCGGCGGCGGCGCCTGCGTGAGCGGCGGCGTGAGCGGCGGCGGGAGAGAGAGAGAGGGAGGCGTAGGAAGCCGGAGACAGCGCTGCCAAGGGGCGCTGCTGCCGCTGCTGCTGCCGCCGCTGCTGCTGCTGCTGCCGCTGGCCCTGCTCGCCGCCCCCTCCCCCGCCTCCTCCGGACGACGCCGAGGGGTTCCTCCTGCTGCTGCTGCGAGGCAGGGACGATGGCGGCGACAGGAGCTTGGCGAGCGCCGCGGGGGCGGGACGGCCCGAGGCCGAGGGAGCCGAGGGAGGGGCGCCGCCGCCGCCGCCGCCGCCGCCACCGCCGCCGCCGCCCCCAGCCGCCGCCTCGCTCCCTTCCCCTTCCGCCCTCGTCGTCGTCGCCGCCGTCGCCTGCTGCTGCTCTCCGAGGATCGAGGCGAGCATCGCTGCGGCGTCGCTCTCGTTTTCGCCTCCTGCTGCTGCTGTCGCTGCTGCTGCCGCGTGAGCTGCGCCCTCTGTCGCCGGCGGCACTGCTGGGACTTCCATCGCCGTCGCCGCTGCCTCGCCATCTGCTGCTGTTTCCTCCTTGAGGGCCTCCTGCTGCTGCTGCTGCTGCTGCGCGCCGCCCCCTTCGGCGCTGCTGTGTTTGTTTTGGGGGAGGAAAGATAATTCGATTTTTTGGAAAATGAAAGGGGGAAAAGGTTGAGCGCCGACAGGAGAAAGTTTGAAGTTTGTATTGACCGAAAGAAAGATAAGGATGGAATAAGCATGTTGAAGCCCGTTTCTCTAGTATCCGGCGACGACTTTCGATCGGGATCGACATCTGATAGGCCCTCAGAGCGAGGGAGTGGGAAGAAACAGCGAGCGAGCGGGCGAGCGCGAGCGAATCAACGACAAACAAAGGTCAATGAGAGCGACGACGTCTTGATCGCCAAATCCCGAAATGCTTCCGTCTTGGAAAGCGCACTCACCCTCCGGCCTGCTCCATTTTCCTTCTCGCAGAGGAAGCGGGAGCGCTGGCTTGCTCGAGCCAAGCTCGGAGAGGGATCGAGGTCTCGGGTAGAGACACAAGACAGAGAAAGGGAGAGGAGAAGATCGAGCTCAGAGCTTCGAGATCAGATGCTCGCCAGTTTTTTGAACGGTCGCTTGCTTCTGAAAGCGAGGAGAAGAGAGAGCAGTCATTTTTGTTTTCGACAGTCTAGAGCGAGAGAGTCCTCGTCACGAAAAAAGAGAGCCACTCGCGCGCGTGAATGACGATGGCTCCGCTGCTGCTCCCGCTGCCTCGAGCAGTATCACTGGATCCCTCTTGGTCACGGAGCAGCGA
>Ga0315283_10000718_pt1:17500-25011 | contig 25011 bp, 26 predicted proteins | sample YL17G09_0_MG_FD_204541 | JGI IMG/M metagenome (GOLD analysis project Ga0315283, IMG submission 204541) | Sediment microbial communities from Yellowstone Lake, YNP, Wyoming, USA - YL17G09_0 | ecosystem: Environmental > Aquatic > Freshwater > Lake > Sediment | place: USA: Wyoming...
CTGCCCGCGCCTCGTCTGCGGAAAGAAAGCAAGCCGATGCGTTCGCAGCAACGGCACGCCGAGGGAGAGAAGAGTCCGGGGCGCGTCCTCCTTCCTCTTGCCCTCTTTCTTCTCGACCTCCCTCTTCTTCTTCTTCTTCTTCTTCTCGCTCACTTCCTCTCCCTCTTCTCGCGCTCTCTCTCTCCTCCACCCCTCTCCCACACACGCACGCAAACACCCCCGCCCCCCTCCGACCCTCCCCCAGACCCTCTTCCGCGACTCCCCGGACGTCAAGGAGTTCCTCACCAACCCCTGCGTCTCAGGCCCCAAGAAGAAAGAGCTCCTCAAGCGCCTCGGCGCCGAGGCCGGCCTCGACCCTTCGACGCTCAACTTCCTGGGCCTGCTCGTCGACAACGACCGCCTCGTCGCCGCCGACGAGGTCTTTGTCGCGTTCGAGAAGCTCTACTGCGGCCTGACCGACACGCAGGTCGCCGTGGTGCGGTCGGCCGTCAAGCTCGAGCAGGAGCAGCAGTTCCTGATCGCGAAGAAGCTGCAGGAGCTGACCGGCTCGAAGAACATCAAGCTCAAGCCCGAGGTCGACGCGTCGCTGATCGCCGGCTTCGTGGTCGAGTACGGGTCGTCGCAGGTGGACCTCTCCGTCAAGGGCCAGCTGGACAAGATCACGACGGAGCTGACGACGGCGCAGGTTTAGATACGTGGGCGAGAGGGAGAGAGAGAGAGAGGGACTTTGAGCGAGAGAGAAAAAAAACCAAAAATTTTACCCCGAAAAAACATTTTGAGACGTGAAAAACGGTAGCGGCGCAGCAGACGAAAAGGGGGAGGAGAGAGGAGAACAAAAACAAACATTTTTTCACGACCACCCCCTTGTTGAATGTGTTACCAACTTTTCTTTCACCTTGTTTCAATCAGAAGAGGGAGAGAGAGAATTGGTTGCGGGGCGGGGGTTCTCTCAAAAAAGAAGAAAAAAAGAGAGGGCGGAACGCGGGAGAGGAGGCCTTGTCATTCTCGTTGTTTTTCTCTCTCTCTCTTCGCCTTCGTGCGAGCCCTCTCCGTCTCTCCGTCTCGGCCTCGTCATCGTGTGTGGTCTTCGTTGTTATTCTTTCTTTTTTTATTCATTTGTCACAGGAAAGAATTCACTCGAAGGGGATGGAAACGGGGAAAGAATGAAATTCAAAAAAACTCTCTTTTTGTTTCTCTCTCTCTCTCTCTCTCTCTCTCTCTCTCTCTCTCTCTCTCTCTCTCTCTCTCTCTCTCGTTCCTTTCTTTCCTTTTGTTTTCGTCGCTCGCCGTGGCCCCGAGGACTTTCTCAATCTCTCTCTCTCGCGCTCTCTCAAAAGAGTCTTTCTCTCCACGCCTCCAATCTCCCCCTCTCTCAAAACGAAACACACCAATAAAAAAGATCCCCCGAAAAGGTTCAAGAAAAAAGTTCATGAAGGAGCCCCGAGGTACGCCGCGAGCCTCAACAGATCCGAAAACACCCCCCCCGCGGTCACCTCCGCCCCGGCCCCCGGCCCCCGCACGATCAGAGGCTGTGCCCTGTACCTCGCCGTCGTGAACGCGATGATGTTGTCTGCGCCCGCCAGCGCCGCGAAGGGGTGCGACAGCGGGTACCGCCGCAGCTCGACCGACCCAGCGCCGTTCTCGACGTCGACGACGCCGACGTATCGCAGGACCTCCCCGGCCTCGGCGGCCTCGGCCAGCATCGCGCCCACGCCGCCGTCGTCGAGCTTCAGCCCCGCCATGAAGTCGTCAACGGTCCCCCGCGAGAGGGCGGCAGGGACGAGCGACGCGACGGGGACGTCGAGGAGCTCGATTTCCATCCCGGCCTCGCGCGAGAGGATGGTGACTTTCCTGTTCGATTTTTTTTTTTTTTTTTTTTGAAAAGAGTTTTTCCACGTTTCGAGGGGGAGAGGCGAGGGAAAGAGGGTGAGCGATTCGCCTGCTGGTTTGGAAGTGTCTCTTCCCCCTTCCTTCGGGCCCCTCGAGAAGCAGAAGAAAGAGCGGAAGCGGAGAAAACTCGCGTCCCGTCGCCGCGCGACCTCCCGACCTCGAAAGAAAAAAAACTCGCAGATTCTCCTCCTTTCTTCAAAAGCCTCCGTACCTCGCGACATCAGTCCCGGAGAGGTCGTCCCTCGGGTCCGGCTCCGTGTACCCGAGAGCCTTCGCCTCGGCCACCACCTCTGCGAAGCTGCGACCGGGCGACAGCGAGTTGAAGATGTAGGAGAGCGTGCCGCTGAAGACGCCCTCGACTCTCAGGACGCGGTCGCCCGTGTCGCGGAGGTGCTTGAGCGTCGCGATGACGGGCAGGCCGGCGCCGACGGTGGCCTGGTGTGTTTGGGATTTTGGTGCGTGCGCGCGTGCGTGTGGGGGTGGGGTGGGGGAGGGGTCTCCCTCGTCATTGCAGGGGGTCAGCTCGAGCTTCTTCATGGAAAAAGAAGGGCGTAGAAAGAGAGAGAGGAATCCGAAGAGAGATAGTAAAAAAGAGGAGGAAGAGGGGGAGGGATGATGGAAGACGAAAGAAAAGATAAAAAAAGCCTCAGTGGTTTGAGTGCTACGGTTTTCTTTCGCCATCACGCTTCGAAAAGCGCTCGGACAAACTGTGAAAATATAGTGAAAGAAAGTTTCTTCGTCCCCGGCTTTTATTTGTTTCTTTTTTCGATCTTGATCTTGGCGGTGGTGGAGAGAGAGAGAGAGGAAGGAAAAACCGAAAAGAGAGAGGGAAAGAACGAAAACGTAAAAAGAAAGTTCAAAAACTTTACCTCGTAGAGGTAATGGATGTAGCTCTCGCGCTGGAACTGTCTCAGGGCCGAGTACTGCTCGAGTGGCCCGCTGTTGAGCTTCTTGTTCGGCGTTATGACGTGGATTCCGGCCTGTTTATTTTTTAGAGAGGGTTGATTGAGAGAAAGAGTTTGAGAGGGAGAGAAAAAGTGAGTTTTTTTTCTTTTTCGCACTGTCCTTGTTCTTCTTCTTTCTCGCTCTCCCTCTCTCTCCCTCTCTCCCCCCCTCTCTCCCTCGCTCTCTCTCTCTCTCACCTTCATCCACTCCAAATAGTGCGCCGGAGGGCTCGCCGACGCCGTCGCGTCGACGATGACGCAGTTGGGAACGTAGTTGCTCGCCAGGTGCCTTCCCAGCAGCGTCAGGTCTGCGGGGACCGAGGCCTCGGGCCTCGCCAGCAGGGCCGCCCAGTCCGCGCCGGGGTCGAGGCCCGTGTCGCTGAGCGCCATGCGAGTGCTCGACGCGACGCCCAGGACCCTGACGTCGATGTCGAACTCCTCCCTGAGCGCGGCGGCCTGCTCCGCGAGCTGCGCCAGAAAGGTCCTGCCGATCAGCCCAGGCCCCACGACGGCGACGGCCAGCGGCAGCGTCGCGAGGTAGAAGCGGCCGTGCACGGCGCGCAGGGCGCGCACGGAGTCCTTCTGGTCGACGAGGACCGTGATGTTGTACTCGGAGCAGCCCTGCGCGATCGACCGGATGTTGACGTTTGCCTTGGCCAGCGCGGAGAACATCGTCGCCGCGACGCCCTTGCGCTCGCACATGCCGCGGCCCACCGCGGCGAGCACGGCGCAGTCCCTGATCACCTCGACGGCCGAGATGCGCCCCGCCGCGATCGCGTCGGCGAAGCGCGCCCTCAGCGCGCCCACCGCCCTGTCGGCCTCGTCGCCCTTGACCGCGAAGCAGATGGAGTGCTCGGAGGAGGCCTGGGAGATCATCACGACGTTGCAGGCGGCGTCTCGCACGGTGGTGAAGATGGCGGAGGCCACTCCGGGGACGCCGACCTAAGGTTTGGGAGGGGGGAGCGGGGGAGAGAGAGAAAAGGGAGAGAGAAAGAAAAAGAGGTTAGTTTTTTCTTTTTCTTTTTTGCCGTCGTCATCTTCGTCGTCGTCGCCGACGTCGACGTCTCTCTCTTGAGGTCGCAGGGAGCAAGAAGAAAGAAAGAAAGAAAAAATAAGGGAGATAAAAAACCTCCTCTCGTACCATCCCGGTCCCCTCGACGTTGATCAGCGCGACGTCGTCGATCGTCGCAAACCCTTTCACCATCCCGTCGCCTCCCGCGGCGGTCGAGCGCTTCTTCCCCTTCTTGTTCCCGCCGGCGGCGGCCTTTTTGGCCGCGGCAGCAGCAGCAGAGGCAGCGGCGGAAGCGGAAGCGTCCCCTCCTCCTCCTCCTCCGGCGGCCCCGAGATCCAGCGGATCGGCGCGGATCACGGTCCCGGGAGCGCTCAGGTCGAAGAAATTGCGGATCGAAACGGGGATCCCGTCGCGCATCGCCGGCTGCGTCGTCCTCGGGTGCAGCACCGAGGCGCCGAAGTATGCCAGCTCCCACGCCTCGGCGTACGACAGCGACTCGAGGCAGACCGCCTCGGCGACCTTGCGCGGGTCGGCGCTGAAGACGCCGTCGACGTCGGTCCAGATGACGATCGACGAGGCCTTGAGCAGCGCGCCGACGATGGTCGCGGAGTAGTCGGAGCCGTTGCGGCGCAGCGTCGTCGGCTGGCCGTCGGCGGTGCGCGCGACAAAGCCCGTGACGACGACGAGGCGCGGCAGCCGGGACCGGGGCTGGGACTGGCCTTCGCCCGCGCCCGCCCCCTGCCGCCTCGCCGCCGCCTCCTTGGCGCCCCAGGCGTCCAGCGCGGCCTCCGAGGGCCCGTACTCGACGTCTACGCTCGTGCCGTCCGGGGTGGGCGTGACCACGAGCACCTCCCTCGCGTCGAGCACGCCCGCGTCGGCGCCGCAGCGGGCGCGCAGCGCGGCGGCGAGCAGCCGCGCGGACCAGAGCTCGCCGTGGCCGACGACGTAGTCCGCGAAGGCGCTCCCCGAGGTCGACGGGCCGGAGCCTCCGGCGATCGAGATGGCCTGCAGCACCGCGCGGAGGTCCTCGATGTCGGCGTCGACCGACGCCACAAACGCGTCGCGCTCCGCCCGGCCGCTGCTCCCTCCCTCGCTCCCGAGCAGCAGCTCATCGGCGGTCTCGGCGTGCTTGGCCCTGAGCGCGGCCAGGTCATCGGAGAAGCCTCTCGCGTCGCGGGAGGCGGCCTTGGCGACCACGGCCAGCAGCAGGTCGGTGACCTTGACGGGCGACGACGGGTGCGCGCCCATCGCGCTGACGACGACGGCGGCCGACGCCGCGGGGCCCTGGTCCTTCTCTCTCCGGGCGAGCTGCGAGACCATAAGCTCGGCGGCGGAGGCGATGCGGTCCGCGGAGGAGACGCACGTGCCACCGAACTTGTGGACCTGTTTTTGAGGAGGGGAAGAGGGGTTGTTGGTTGGGGAGTTGAGATGGGGGGATGGGGGGGGTGTTGAGGTTGGGGTCATCGAGGATGGAGGGTGAGGAAAAGGGTTCGGCCGGATCGAGTCCGCATTCGTCGCCCCTCGAATCGTGACTCGTTCTATTCCCAAAATGCATTCGAGAGCATCCGCAGGGACAGGTAGGGATCTGAACACATCCAGCGTTTGAAAAAAAGGGGGGAAACACTCACCTCCCAGTGCCCGCCGCGAGGGAAGGCGCCGGCGGTGGCGGCGCCAGCGACGCTCGCCTCTGCGGCGGCCGTCGCATTGGCGACGACCGTGGAGACTCCTTTGCTCGCTTTCGACGCGAAAGCGGAAGCGGCTTGCGCTTCCCTGGCGGCGGGAGAGCCTCCTCCTCGAGAGGAGATGCTCGACGGCATCGCCAGGGCGCGAGGAGCGAGAGCGGAGCGCCTCGGGGCGCGAGGGAGCGGAGTCGAGGCCGATGCCGACGGAGACGACGACGACGAAGATGAGGCGAGGCCGCCGCAGGAAGCAGCAGCAGCAGCGCGGGCCGCCATTGTTTTTCTTTTGACGCTCTCGCTTCCTGAGCAGTAAGAGGACGGAGCGTCTGCACGCACGAGCGAGAGGGGCCCTATCTCTGCGGCCTCCCTGTTTTTGAAAGAAGGTTTGGGAAAGAGTTGGAGGAGTCTTGGCTAGGTTTTGAAGCCGACGTTCCCGAAGAGTGCAGAAAATTTTTGCCCTCCGTTCAACTCAGACTTTTCTTTCTTCTTTCGCTCGCTCTCTCGCTCGACGAAGAAAGTAAAAAAGAAAAAGATCCGCCTGTTTTAAAAACAGGCTCCCTTTCTTTCTTTCTCTTGACGCACAGCAGAGATGGATCCTCCGCCTGCTGCTGCCGCAGAAGCGGTGAGTGTTGCCGACGAAGAAGAGGAGGACGGAAGAGGAAAAGAGGCTGAAGACTGCCAGCCGTCGATCGATAGGACGTCGCCGACGACGCTGCTCTTCTCTCTCTTTTCGCCACCGCCGTTTCTTCCCCATTTGAAAGTCTTTAGCGTCGACATACACCTTTTGTGGATGCGTACGATCACGTTCTATCCCTGGCTATCCAAAGTTGACTCAAATCGCAATGCCTTCGCCTCGAAAAAAACGGCGACGTTGCATGCTCTCACCCATTTGATCGATGGCAAAACAAAACCTTTGTCAAAAACAAAAATCAGGCTCCTGTCGGCGCCGCCTCCACGGCCCGCCGCGACCTCCTGCTCTCGATCCAGGAGAAGTCGCAGGCCCGCTGGGAGGCCGAGAAGGTCTTCGAGTCCGACGCTCCCGGCGAAGGTAAGGAGAAGAGAGATTACGAGAGGGAGAGCTCCATCGACGGCGGCCCTTGATTTCGTCCTCTCTCTCTCTCTCATTCTTCTTCTTCTTCTTCTTCTTCTTCTTCTTCTTCTTCTTCTTCTTCTTCTTCGACCTCAGCCTCTTCTCCCTCTCTCCCTCTCTCTCTCTCCGTCCATCCCTACCTCAAACCGCAGGCGAGCCCAGGCCCCCCAAGTTCTTCGGCACCTTCCCCTACCCGTACATGAACGGCCTCCTCCACCTGGGCCACGCCTTTTCCCTGTCGAAGCTCGAGTTCGCCGCGGCGCACCGCAGGCTCTGTGGGGACAGGGTGCTGTTCCCGCAGGCGTTCCACTGCACCGGCATGCCGATCAAGGCCTGCGCGGACAGGCTCGCACAGGAGATGGAGGACTTTGGGTGCCCCCCCGTGTTCCCCGGGGAGGAGGAGGAATCCGAGGAGAGCGTCGCTGCGGCCGCGGCCGCCGACGCCGCCGCGGCCTCTGCCGCCGCCGAGAAGGACCCCTCCAAGTTCTCGGGCAAGAAGTCGAAGGCGGCCGCCAAGAAGGGCGCGGGAGCGACGCAGTGGGAGATCATGAAGCTGTCGGGAATCGCCGAGGAGGACATCCCCGCCTTCAGGGACCCGGCGCACTGGCTGCAGTTCTTCCCCCCCCTGGCGAAGAGGGACATCACGGCGATGGGCTGCGGCGTCGACTGGCGGCGCAGCTTCATCACGACGGACGCGAATCCTTTCTACGACTCTTTCGTGCGCTGGTGAGGGGAGATTTTTTTGACGTTTGTCTTCTCTGTTTCTTTTTGAAGCGAGAGAGAGAGAGAGAGTGAGCGAGAGAGTGGGAGAGAGGGAGAGAGAGCAGTGAAGGCCTCAGAACGATAGAGAGACAAAGGAAGGGAAAAAACTTGAAACCTCTTTCTCTTTTCTCTTC
>Ga0315283_10000719_pt1 | contig 25000 bp, 18 predicted proteins | sample YL17G09_0_MG_FD_204541 | JGI IMG/M metagenome (GOLD analysis project Ga0315283, IMG submission 204541) | Sediment microbial communities from Yellowstone Lake, YNP, Wyoming, USA - YL17G09_0 | ecosystem: Environmental > Aquatic > Freshwater > Lake > Sediment | place: USA: Wyoming | collected...
GCCGCCTCCGTTCCACGCGGTGATCGCGCCGGACGAACGTCGCGTTCGTGAGCGCGACCTCACTGACGGCGACGACGCCGGCGCACGCGGTGGGCGCGGTGACCGTGGTGGTGACCAACCCGGACACGCAGTCCGGGACGTTGCCCGGCGGCTACACATTCACCGGGACGTCATCGGTCTCCGGCACGGTCTACTACTCCACGACGCCGAAGGTGGGGATCCAGGTGGACCTGATTCAGGGCAGCTACTCGGATCCCCCGCTCCGGACGACCTACAGCGACGCGGCGGGTCACTACGAGTTCCTGGGACTGGTTGACGGGACCTATTGGGTCAAGCGGATTGGTCCGACCGGCTACAGCACCGGCGGGATCACCGTCACCGTCACAGGAGCGGTGACCCACGACATCTACCTCCCGAAGCTGATCACGCTGCTGTCTCCGCCGGACCAGTCCACCCTGGCGACGCCGCATCCGACCTTGACGTGGCCGGCGATCCCGGAGGCGGTGCGCTACAGGGTCCAGATCAACGACACGCTCCAGTGGTGGCCGACGTTCGAGTCGCAGGACAGCCTGACCGCCAGCTACACGGTGCAGGGCGCGCTGACGCCGAACCGGAGTTATACGTGGCAAGTTGACGCCGTCGATGCCGGCAACCACAGCGTCGGCACGACCCAGTACGCCTTCCGGGTGACCTACGTGCCCGCGATGACGGTCGCGGGGGTGACCCCCGCCAGCGGGACGACTGCCGGCGGCACGGCGGTGACCATCAGCGGGACCAACTTCGTGTCGGGCGCGACGGTCACGTTTGGTGGCACCGCGGCGACGAACGTCGCGTTCGTGAGCGCCACGTCGCTGACGGCGACGACGCCGGCGCACGCGGCGGGTGCGGTCCACGTGGTGGTGACCAATCCCGACAGCCAGTCGGCGACGCTGACCGGTGGGTTCACCTATACGGCGTTGGCGCCGACGGTGACGGGGGTCTCCCCCGCGAGCGGGGCGATCGGCTCGCCCGTGACGCTGACCGGGACCCACTTCACCGGCACGACGGCGGTGACGTTCACCGGCGTGCCGGCGGCGTTTACCGAGGTCTCGGCGACGCAGATCACCACCACGGTGCCGGTCGGGACGATCACCGGGCTGGTGCGCGTGACGACCCCGGGCGGGACGGCGACCAGCGCCGGGCCGTTCGTGGTCACCAACCAGTCCGCCACGCGGACGCTGCCGGCGTGCTACGTGGCCGGCTCAGCTCTGACGGTGACGCTCAACCTCGGGCCGGCGCCGTCGGTGAAGGTGCAGGCGCTCGAGGATCAGCCGCCCGAGAACTGGACGGTGGGCCCCATCTCGCATAGCGGCGCGTGGGACCCGGTCAACCTGCTCGTGAAGTGGGGGCTGTTCTTCGACGCGGTGGCGCGAACGATCACCTACGAGGTGACGCCCCCCGCGTCGGCGGCGGACCCTGTGACGTTCGCGGGGGTGGCCAGCTTTGATGGCATCGAGGTGGTGACGGGCGGCGCGACGACGCTGGCGCGGTGCGAAGCGCATCCGGCGGACAGCAACGCGGACTTCCAGATCGTGATTGAGGAGGTGACGGCGTACGGCGCCGCGTGGAAGCGGGGCCAGGTCTGGCCGCTGCCGCCCAACCCGATTCCGATCGGGTACGTGACCCGGGCGGGGTATCTGTGGCGGGTGGGCGAGTTCTACCGGCGCGACAACACGCAGCTCTGCCCGTCGTGCTGGGTCAGCCTGTCGGCGGTGCCACTGCCGGTGCCGGCACCGGTGGTGCTGCCGGAGGCGCCGGCGACGCGGGGCGGGCCCTGGGGCGAGGAGCCGGCCGAGGCGGGTGTGGTCAAGATCGGCGCGGCGACCCGGGAGGTACCGGCGACCTACACCCCCACGGGGCCCCTGGCGGTCACGATCGCCGTGACGCCCGGCGGCGACACCCAGGCGTGGGCGGTCGAAGAGGTGGTGCCGGCCGGGTGGCGGGTGAGTGCCGTCTCGCACGGGGGCTTCTGGGACGAGGCGGCGCACACGGTGCGGTGGGGCCCGTTCTTCGACGTCGCCGTGCAGACGCTGCGCTACACGCTGACGCCGCCGGCGGGCACGACGGGCCCGCACGCTTTGCGGGGCACGGCCAGCTTCGATGGCGAGGACGTGCCGACCGCCGGCCGGACGGTGATCCAGCCGGCGCCGCAGACAGGGCCGGGAGAGCCTGGCCGGTAAGAGGGTCGTGCCGCGCCCCGCCGTCGGGGCGCGCCCCTCATCGCATGCCTCCGTGCACTCGTTCAGGGTCCTGACATGAACAAGAACCTGCTGGCGTTTGGCGGCACTGCCTTCCTGCTCGTGACTGCCGGAGCGGTCGGTCAGGCTTCCATGCCCGGTGCCGGGGTCGAGCCCGATGGTCTTGCGGCCGGCAGTGTGGCGACGTGTTCGCTGCCGGCCCACTACGCGCCGTTGATCGAAGTGACGGTGACCATCACGGTGACGCCGGACGCCGGCGTGGTCGCGCAGGCCATCCAGGACGCGCCTCCCGCCGGCTGGACCGTCCGCGCGGCGTCGATCACGGAGGGCGGCATCTGGGATGGCGCCACGGGGCGCGTGAAGTGGGGGCCGTTTTTCGACAACACGGCCAGAACCCTCCAGTACGCGGTGACGCCGCCGGCCGGGGCCACCGGGACGGCGGTCTTCGTCGGCACCGCCAGTTTCGACGGCGTGAATCAGGCGATTGGAGGCTCGAGGACGATCACACCCATACCGCCGACGCCGGTGATCACCTAGGCGAATCCGTCGAGCATCGTGTATGGAACGCTGCTGAGCGCGACACAGTTGAACGCGTCGGCCAGCGTGCCTGGGGAGTTCGTCTACACGCCGGGAGCCGGGATCCAGCTGAACGCGGGCGTGGGGCAGACGCTCTTGGCGACGTTCACGCCGACGGAGACGACGAACTACTCGACCGCGACGAAGACGGTCTCGATCGATGTGACGAAGGCGACGCCGGTGATCACCTGGGCGAACCCCGCCGCGATCACCTGCGGGATGGCACTCTGTCAGGTGCAGTTGAATGCGACGGCGAACGCCGCGGGTAGCTTCCTGTACGAGCCCCCGCTGTGGACTGTCCTCAACGCGGGCGTGGGGCAGACGCTCTCGGTGACGTTCACGCCGACGGATACGACGAACTACTTGCCCGCCACCAAGTCGGTCACGATCGACGTGACGAAGGCGACGCCGGTGATCACCTGGGCGAACCCCGCCGCGATCACCCGCGGCACGGCCCTCAGTGGCGTGCAGTTGAATGCGACGGCCTCGGTGGCGGGAGTGTTGGTGTACACGCCCGTGAGCGGGACGGTGCTCGCGGTGGGGACGCACACGCTGTCGACGACTCTCACGCCCACCGACACGGCCAACTACACCACGGCGACCAAGACGGTGACGATCGATGTGACCAGCGGGGCGAATCCTCCGGCGTTTACGGACGACCCGCTCCAGCCCGGTGTCACACCCGCGAAAGTCGTGCATCTCACGGAACTGCGTCAGGCGATCAACACCCTGCGGGCGCAGTTCAATCTGGGGTCCTTCGCCTGGACCGATGCCACCCTCCTGCCTGGCGTGACGGCGATCAAGGCCGTCCACCTGGTCGAGCTTCGAGCCGCGTTGGACGCGGTGTACGTGGCGGCGGGACGGCTGGTGCCGACCTACACGCACACCACCGTCACGGGCGGCGCAACGGTGATCACCGCGCTGGACATCGCGGAGTTGCGGGCGGCGGTGCTCGCGATTTGGTAGGCGTCGGCTTTTCGGCGTAGGCCCCCGCAGTCTCGCGCCGTGCAGGCTGGCACGTTCCTCCTCGGGGACATGGTGGAGAATCGGCTCACCGGTTGAGCAAATCCCACCGTCGGAGCGCCAGGCTGTTATCATCCCCATACAACTTCCGCGTGGTGGGTAGTCTCGGTTCCAGTTCCTTGTTGGGAAAGGATGCCGCTCATGTGTCTATTCGGTGAGGAGACAGTTCTTCCTGTCCCGCACGCCCGAATAGTTCGGGGCCCTTGTTGGTGTGTTGCCCGCGCCGGGTTCATCCTCGTTCACCTCTTCCTCTCCGCGAGTCTTCCAGGATGTTCCAGCGCAGTCTCACCCACGCCGACGTGTTCATTCAGCGTCGTGCTCGGCGGCGGCCAGACGTTTCCGTCGTTCGCCGGGTCCAATCCGTACACGAGCGATGCGTGGTCGCAGAGTTGGTCGGTATCTGTGAGCCCGGCTGGATGCAGCCCAAACACGTGGACGGCAACTTCAAGCGCTGCCTACCTGACCGTGTCTCCCGCCAGCGGGGCCGGCAATGGCACGGTGACGTTGTCTGAAACAGCAAACACGTCCGGCACGGCTCGCCCTGCCACCGTCACGATTGCCGGAAGTACAGCCGTGTTGACGCAGAGCGGGACGGTGGCCGCCGTGATTCGGAGTGTCACGATGAGCACGCTCACGACGTTTGCGATTGCCGGCGCCACGACGGTCAGGTTCGATGTGCTAGGCAGCTCCGATTCGCTCGGCATGGACTTCGGCGACGGCACGTCAAGCAACGCTCCCGGCGGTTGCCTGCCGACAACATGTCTGTTCTTCGAGCACAGGTACTCGACGCCGCTCGGCACCCGCACGGCCATCCTGACGGCGACTCAAGGCGGTGCCCAGCGAACGGCGACGGCTGCGGTCATCGTTGGCGACCTCACCGGCACCTGGTCGAATACGGTACTGAATCCGTCAAACGGCCGCACCGAGACACGCCGGCTCGTGCTGAACGGGGGCGGCTCATTCTCGGGGTCCTACGTGCATCCCGAAGGCGACAGCGAACCTCTGACCGGCACGGTCAACAGCTTCGGGAGCGTGAACCTTCGGCTGAACTCCGGCACGATTTCAATGCAAGGCATCGACCTCGACAGCGCTGGTGTGCGAAGCGACACGTCGATCAGGCTGACGGTTACAGGCGGCTCCGCTCACGGGATGACCCTGACGTTCACCAAACAGTGACCGATTCCGCCGCGTTGTTCGGCTAGCCTGGTGCACGACCGACTGCGACCAGCCCGCACAGGATTGTCGCAGGTGTGATACATCGACGTGTCGGGTCTCACAGGACACACGTGTCGCGAGACGCCAGCCGCCGCAGCACTGAGTCCACACTGGACAAGGCCCAAGGGCGCGCGGCCGACGATGTCTGAGGAGGCGATTGGGCGATTAGGCGATTGCCTGCAGTCTCAGCCTCACCGTTTCGTGCTACCATCCCCGCGGGAAGACCGGACATCATCTGTGCGATGGCGAATTGCGAGGGCTCGTCTCACGTCGCTGTTTGCCTGGCACAGCCACGGCGCGCGTGAGAGCGCGTCGAGACGCAACGTGACGGGGAGATACCGCATGCACAGTGGGCTGAGCGTCAAGCGCGTCATTCTCTTCGGCGTCACTGCCGCGATCCTGACGGCTCCAACCGTCATCGTCACGGCCGGGGGCGCCGGGGCCGGCGCCGCCCAGCAGCCGATGGGGAGTGCGATCGGGGCGGTTCCCCGCGATCTGGGCCCCGGTGAGGTCTTCCAGGGCACGCCGTGGACGGGCGCGCCCGGCATCACGGAAACGGTCGCGGAGATCATGGCGCGCGAGGCGCGGACGCCGTTGGTCGTTGCCGGTCCGCCGCGTGAGCGGCGCCCGGAACAGGCTGAGGGGTTAGACCGGCCGAAGGCGGAAAATCCTGACGCCCCGGCGGTGTCGCGGTGGCCCGCCGGCCCGGATCCCCCGGCACCAAGGCTTCGTGAAGACGGCAGTCCGCAGCAGGCGTTATCCTTAAGCACGAACTGGCTCGGGCCGCGCTTGTCCGAAGCGGGCGTCATTCCGCCGGACAGCAACGGCGCGGTCGGCCCGACGCAGGTGATGGCGATCGGCAACGGCCGCTTCAAGTTGTACAACAAGACGGGCACGCTCCAGGGACTCAACGTCACCGACACGACGTTTTTCTCGACCGTGAGCGGCGGGGTGGCGGTCAGCGACCCGCACATCCGGTACGATCGCCTCTCCGGCCGCTGGTTCATCACCGAAATCACCGTCTCGAACACGTCAAACCGGATTCTGCTCGCCGTGAGCTCCAGCTCGACGATCACCGACGCGACGAGCTTCACGTTCTTCCAGTTCGCGCACGACAGCGTGGGCCCGACACCGAACATCGACACCGGGCACTTCGCCGACTACGACACGCTTGGCGTGGATGCCAACGCGCTCTATATCGGCGTGAACGAGTTCGCCTCCAGCGTCGGCACCTTCCAGAACACGAGCGGTTACGTCGTCAGGAAGGCGGATCTGCTGGCCGGCACGTTGACCGTCACCGCGTTCCGCGGGCTCGCCGTCGGCGCCGGCGCGGGCTTGTGGACCCCGCAGGGCGTGGACAACGACGACCCGTCGGCGGCCGAAGGGTATTTCATCGGCGTGGACAACGAGATGTTTTCGAAGCTGCAGATCAGGCGCGTCTCGACGCCCGGCGGCACGCCCTCGATCTCCGGCAACATCTCCCTCACCGTCCCCACAACCGTCTTTCCGATCTTCCGCCAGGTGGCGATGGGTTCGACCATCCCGCTCGATGGCCTCGACGACCGGCTGTTCGCCGCGGGGATTCACAAGAACAAGCTCACGGGCGTGAGCAGTCTCTGGACGGCCCACAACATCCAGGTCGACACGACCGGCACGGCGAGCAACGCCGGCGGCCGCAACGGCTCGCGCTGGTACCAGATCGACAACCTGACGACGACGCCGACGCTGACGCAGTCCGGGACGGTCTTCCACAATGCCGCGTCGAACCCGTTCAGTTTCTGGATTCCGAGCATCATGGCCAACGGCCAGGGCCACGTGGCGCTGGGAGCGAGCGCCGCTGGCAACACCCTCGCGCCGAGCTACGCGTATGCCGCCCGCTACTCCAGCGATGCCATCGGCTCGATGGGTCAGCCACTATGGTCCATCATTTTTGGAGTCGCCGGCTACAACGTGCAGACCAGCGGCACCCGCCAGCGCTGGGGCGACTACTCGCAGGTGGTCGTCGATCCCAACGACGACATGACGCTGTGGACGTTTCAGGAATACTGCGACGCGACCAACTCGTGGGGCGTGCGCGTCATGAAGCTGATGGCGCCGCCGCCCGCGACGCCGGCGTCGGCCAGCCCGGCGTCGGTCCGCACCGGACTGGCCTCCACGGACATCACGATTACGGGCACGTCAGAGTTCGGGTCGGGCTTCTTCGACCCTGGGGCCGGCTTCGCCAGCCGCCTGGTGGCGGCGGTGAGCGGTGGCGTGGTCGTCAATTCGGTCACGTTCGTCGACGCCACTCACCTGACGCTCAATGTATCGACGGTCGGCGCGAGCATTGGCGCCCGGGATGTGACGGTCACCAACCCCGATGGACAGCAGAAGACGGCAACGTCGTTGTTCAGCGTCAGCAACGGGTTCACCGATGATCCACTGACCGCCGGCACGACGCTGATCAAGGCCGCGCACGTCACCGAGCTGCGGGCGCGCATCGACGCGCAGCGGCAACGTTTCGGGCTCGGCCCCTATGGCTGGGCCAACGTGACACTCACGCCCGCCGGAACGGTGGTGATCCAGGCGGTGCACATCATCGAGATGCGGACCGCGCTGGGCGAGGCATACGCCGCGCACGGCTTTGCACAGCCGGGCTACACGGATTCGCCTCTCGCGTCAGGCACGGTGGTGAAGGCGATCCACATCACGCAGTTGCGCAACGCGGTGGTCGCGCTCGAAGGTTCGTGAGGCGGTGTCGTCCTCTGTGCCGCCGAACGCGGGGTCACCCAGCCCCCGGCCTGATCGCGGCGAAACCCGTCGCGTGAGGAATTACTGAAGCTGGCGCTGGAGGGCCAGCAGCGCCGGCTGTGTCGAATCTTTCGCCAGGCCGCGCGCGACGGTGGCGCGCGCCGACACGGATTCACCGGCGGCGGCCTCGGCGGTCGCCAGCCGCACCAGCAATGCCATCGTCGGCGTGGGGCCCGCGGCGAGCCGCCAGGCGCGAATGGCGCCGCGCTGGTCGCCGGCCCGCGCCGAGAGGTCGCCGAGACGTTCGTACACCGCGGGCAGGTTGGGATGGGACTCCGGCGCGACCGCCGCCCACCGTTCGAGCGCGTCGCGCACGACGGCGGCGTGCCCGAGGCGGTCGGCCGCATCCGCCAGCCACAGCAGCGTGTCGAGCGTCACGGGGAGCAGCGCCGCCGCCTGCTTCAACGCCACCTCACCGCGGACAAGGTCTCCCGACAACACGAGCGTCCGGCCGTACAGCGACAGCGCCTCTCCCGACGTGCTCGGGCCTCGGGTCAGCGGTTCCAGGGCCTCGAGCGCCTTCTGGAGACCCACCCGGTCGCGGCGCGGCTCGGCGGCCTCCAGCCACACCCGCCCGAGCGCGAGGTAGATCACGGCGTTGTCGGGGTACCGGTCTGCGGCCCGCCGGAGCACGTCAATGGCGGCATCGGCATGGCCCGCGCGGGCGTGAGCCAGCGCCAGAGCCGCCTGCCGCTCCGGGCGATCCTTTTCGATGGCGGCGATCGCCTCGAGTTGCTCAATCGCTTCGCGCGTGCGTCCCTGGGCCTGGTAGAGGGCGGCGGCTTCTTCTCGCGGCGCCGGCAGACCCGGTGAGACCCGGACGGCGTCCTCGAAGGCGCGCAGGGCCTCGCGCGGCTGTCCACGGTCCTTCAGGCACAGGCCGAGCAGGTGATGGGCTTCCGCAAGGCGCGGATCGAGGCCGACCGCCTTCCGCAGCGGCTCGATCGCGGCTTCGCGGTCGCCGGAGCGGTAGAGGGAGAGCCCAAGTTTGTAGAATATCCGAGGGCTGCGGTCGTCAATCGCCACGGCAGACCGGTAGGCCTCCGTAGCCCGGGCGAAGCGGCTGAGGCCGTAGTTGGCGTCTCCGAGGACTTCCGCCGGCCGGACCGCCTGGGGGTCCAGCCGGGTTGCCGTGCGCAGGTCTCGCACTGCGGCCTCCAACTCTGCGCGCCGCCGGTACGCCTCCCCGCGCTTCAGGAACGCGATCATCGAATCGTCCTTCAGCGCGATGGCGCCGCTGTACGCCTCGATGGCCGCGAACGTCTGGTCGGAGGCCAGGGCCCGGTCGCCGTTCTGGAGGAACTGCTGGTAACGCCGTTCCCGGACGATTTCCAGACCGGCCAGCAGCACGCCGACCGCCACCGCGGCGACGAGCAGGGCCCCTGCGACCATCCGTATCATGGCGCCTTCATCGTAGCAGCAGATGGAACTTTTGCCGCATGTTCGTGTCTAAACCTGATGAACAGGTGACGACCCGAGAGGGGCGTGTGAGGCCAGGCGGGAAATTGGTCTGACATGTTTTCGGGAAGTTGCTATAGTTCAGGGGAGTTGTCAGCTTGTTCGAGGACTACGCCGTGAAACAAGCGCCCGCCCTGAGCTGGCCTGCCGTTGCTGATCGCGAAGCGGATCTGGTGAGCCGCTGCGTGGCCGGCGACGAGGACGCGTGTGCCGCGCTGGTGTCCGAGCACCAGCGCTGGGTGTTCCAGCTGGCGTTCAACCTGCTGGGCGACATGGAAGAGGCGCGCGACCTCTCGCAGGATGTGTTCCTCCTGGTCTTCCGGACCATCGATCGCTTCCGCTGCCAGTCGGCGCTCCGGACCTGGATCTACCGCATCGTCGTCAACCAGGCGCGAAACAAACAGCGCTGGTGGCGCCGGAGGCGGCGATCCGAACAGGTGTCCCTCGAGGCCCATCTGGAACAGCGCGGCGACGAGGTGCTGGCCGATGTGTCGCATCAGCCCGACCGGGCGCTGACGCGCAAGGAGACGTCGGCCAGGGTGTGGCAGGCCGTGAGTGAACTGCCGTTCGACCAGCGGACGGCCATCGTGTTGAGGGAGATTGACGGGTTGCGCTACGAGGAGATTGCGTTCTCGCTCGGCATTGCCATCGGGACGGTCAAGTCGCGCCTGACGCGCGCGCGCGAGGCGTTGCGCGTCCGGTTGCGCGAGGCGAGGTCCGTATGAACAGGCTGTCGTGTGTCGGCGTCAGACGGTGTCTGTCCGCCTTTCACGACGGTGAGCTGCCAGTCGAGGAGCAGATTGCTGTCGAGTCACATCTGCGCGCGTGCGGCCCGTGCGCCGCCGACGCCGCATCGTTGGATCACATCGGAGACATCCTGCGGTCGGAGGCGTCGGCCGGCGCCGCGTCGACGGCGATCGCGCTCGGCGGGCTCCAGACCGACGTGCTCGGGCGCCTCATCGCCGAGCGGCAGGAGTCGGTGCCCGCGCAGGTGTCGCGCGCCTTCGAGGACATGCGCCTGGGGTTCGCGGCGCTCGGGTCGACCGTCGCCAGCATCGTGACGGTCCTGCTCATCATCGGCATCTTCGCGTTCGGGCCGCGCAGCGAACGGCCGGACTCGCTGGCCGGCCTGCTCGACACGCTGGGGCCGACCGCGGGCGTGGGCAACAACATCGGGTTGCCGCGGGCGGCGCGCGGGGGCACCGTGTCCAGCGAGGTCTTCAACGAGGAAGACGCGGTGATGGCCATGGCGGCCACCGTGACGCGCAACGGCCGCATCGCGAACCTGGAGTACCTGTCCGATCGGTCCTCGGGGCCCGACCGCGAACAGATCGAACGGATGCTGGATGAGTTGTCACGCCGGCGCTTCGAGCCCGCTCGCATGGGCGGATCGCCGGTGACGGTGAATACCGTCTTCCTGGTGGCGCACACCACCGTCCGGGCCAAGCTGCCGATCACCCCGAAGCAGAGCCAGTTGCCGCAGCGCCCGCTGCAGCCGCTGCTCGGCTAGTACCTGTCTCCGGGCCTTAGCGCGCCGGCTCATGGCCTGGGTTCTCGACCCGGGCCGTGGTGGCGTTGTTCATCACGTCGGACGCGCGGATGATCACGCGCCCGGCGGCGTCACCCTCCACGCGGATCTCGAACCGTTCCACCCGCGAGTCGGCGGCGCCATCGGCCGGGTAGGCCGTTTGCCAGCGCCCTCCATCGACCGAGAACTCCACCGTCGACACGGCCGAGTGGCCGTCACGCACGTCGAACCGCACGCGCGTGGCGGTTCCATCCTTGATCACCGGCTGGAAGATGATGGCCGGTGCGCCGTTGTCGACCTCGAACGCCTCGCTGTCGAGTTCTCCGATCAGCCCGGTCCCCGGACCATTGCTCGCGGCATCGGAGGCCGACACCCTGATCACGTACGTGCCGTCGGGCACGGAGGTGGTGTCCCACGTGAGAATCTGTTCGTCGGTCTGGCGCCGGAGCAGATGCCACGCCGAATCGTCGGCGGTCCGGTACGCGACGTCGTAGCGCAAGCGGTCGTCGTTGTCGTCGTCGGCACGCCACGCAAAGGACTGCAGCCCCTTCTGGTACATGCGGCGGCCCAGGGCCGGTCCCGAGGCGGACGAACCCGCCGGTCCCAGCGGCAGGGAGAAGAGGGGGGCCCGTACCTCGCTGGACACCTCGCCCAGCCCGGCGATTTCCGGTTCGCCGACCGGGTACGGCTTCTGATACACGACACCCGGCGCGTTGACGGTGATCCCCGTGACGCGCGGCCGCAGGTTGCGCTGCAGGTAGGCGACACTCATGGACACAAGCGCGGGTGGCGTGCGGGTGGCGGCCGTCGATCTCAGGACCGCCTTCCATTGGAGATAGCGGGCGGCGGGACTGGTGATCGCGTCGCCGTCCGGACGCTGGTACGGCCCGGCCCAGTCGCTCCACGCGTCGTCGGGCGTCGGCGTGTTGCCGGCGCGCGTGAAGACCTGCACCTGTTCGGGCGAGGCCGCAACCGCACGCCAGGCCATCGTGCCCCAGGACGCCACCGTTCCGGCATCCTTCGCCTCCGAGAGGTACTGGCCGTCGGCCGCGCGGCCCGCATCGAGGCGTACGATTCTGGCCGGGTTCGACGTCGCAAAGTACCGCGTCGTGCCGATCGTCACGGCGGACGTGATCTGCTGGCCGCCCAGTCGCGTCACCAGCGAGGCGCGCGTCGGCTCGCCCGAGAGCCGATAGAGTTTGCCCGCGCTGCCCGTCGCGACAAGGATCCCGCCATCGTCCGCGAGCGCGAGGTCGAACGGCTGGTCGTCTTTGAACTCCCAGAGGAGGTCGGATCCGCCGCCCGCGTCGACGCGATAGACGGCGCCCTTGGCCGATGCCGGCGGGGCCTGGCGGGCCTGAGCCGCCGGCGCGCCGGTGACCATCGGCATGTCGATGACGGTGACGGCGGTGATCTCGGCGGACACCGATGGCGTCGGCGAGATTCTGGGCAATTCGGAGGGCGCAGGGGCTGGCGACTCCGACGCGGGCGCCTTGCCGTTGACGGCGGCGGCGTAGATCGTCCCCTTGGCGTCGACGCGCAGGCCGCGAATCTCGTGGTACGGCGTGTCGAGCAGCACGAACGCCTTGCCGGCCGGGCTGACCCGAAGCAGGCGGCCCGGGGTTTCTGTCCCGACCAGCACCTGGCCCGTGGCGTCGACCAGCAGCGAGGTCGCATGCGTCGCCGGGGCCTTGCACAGCACCTTGGACGTGCCGTCCGCCTCGACGCGGTACACGACGCCTTTGTCGCCGGTGGCGACGATCAGGCGGCCCGTGGCATCGAAGGCCAGCGCCCAGATGTACTTGTCATCGGGGTCGAAGTAGGTCGACGCCTTGCCTTGTGCGTCGACCTTGTAGACCTTGCCGTCGGGAGAGGTCCCGACAAACACGTGTCCGTCCGGCGAGATCGCCAGCGCGTGGACTTCGAGCTCCGGGGCATCGAAGAACGGCGCACTCTTACCCTGACGATCGATGCGCCACACCTGGCCGTCGTTCCCGCCGCCGGCGTACAGCGTGCCGTCGGGTGCGGCGGCCATGGTCCAGAGGAAGGGCCCGGTCGCCTCGAAGACGGTGGTGACGTTCGGGCCGAGCACGAGCCGCCCCTGGTCATCGATGGACAGTCGCTCGACCTGGCCCTTGAGCAGGTCGGCCTGGGTCGAGGCCAGCCAGAACCGCGGCGTCGACGCCTGGAGCACGCTGGCCGAAACGACGAGCAGGGCGGCTGCGCAGAGCAGCCAGACGGGTCGGCGGGTCATGAGGAATCAGCCTTTCGGATCGACGGCTACGGCCGGGGTGACGAAGGAGCGAGCGTGATGGTCAGCGTGCGCATCCCCACGACGGCCTGCCCGAGGGGGATGTCCCAGGCGCCTAGCGTGGCGGTCTGCATCGACGGAACGGCGGTGCCGGCGCGGTCGCCTTGCATCACGGCCAGCACGGACGAGGGCAGGGCGGGCATGGTTTCGCCGTTGACCACCGCGCCCATATCCCGGCTTACCAGCCGCACGTAGAGACGATTGCCGCGGCGCGCCTGGTTGAACACCTTGATCATCTGGTCGACGGTGCCCGGCGCGCTGAACGATCGGCCGCCCGCCTGTTCCCATTGCGCCAGCCGGGCGCCGTCCGCCACGATCAGCGTGAGCGGGCCGACAGCCGACCGGGGAATCTCCACGGGGATCGTCTGCAGGAGGCTGTCGCCGCGCCATGTCTTCAGCAGCACCTTCAGCGGCACGGTCGTGCCGCGGCGGATGTCCGAGGCGTCGAGCCAGACGCGTTCGATGGTGGCCACGCGCAGGCGCTCGCTGCTCACGATCTCGAGGTTGATGGTCGCGACGCGGACCGGCTCGCGGTCGTTGGTGAGCAGCGCGCCCACGGGATTGGCCACCGCGCCGGCCGCGATGAAGCCGGGCTGATCGCCGGCGAACACGTCGTCGATCTCGACCGAGCCGTGCGCGGCGACGGCCACGCGGCCCTGGATGGCGTACGTCGATGGGCCGAAGTCTTTTTCGTGCGACGAGAAGACGTTGGCCAGCGCCGTGTAGACCAGCAGCGGCGTCAGGAGCGGGTCTTCGGCGACCGAGAATCGGAACGTCCGTTTCGGGCCCTCGTCACGCTGGAGCGAGACGGTCATCGCCAGCTGATCGGGACCCGGTCCCAGCGTCCCGGCCACCGCCGTCGACCGATCCTGCTGGATGGTGCCGATCGTCTCTCCCAGCGACGCGATCTTCATCGACGAGGAAAGGCTCGGCAGGACGGCGTGCACGTATGCGCGCGTCATCGCGTAGCGCGACGGCCCGACGTTGTACAGCGGGTGGCCGAAGGCGTAGACCCGTCCATCGACCACCTCGGTCACCGTGCCCGTGGCCCCGAACTCGAGGTCGCCGCTGATGAGCGACACGCCGATCGGATCGCCGGGTCGCAGCGGCAGCGCGCCCGCAGCCTGCGGGGCCTGGGCCATCCGTCCGCCCGGCGCCTCGACGAACCCGGCCTGGCGCAGGACGCGCAGGACCGGCTCGGCGGCGCCCGGATCGATTCCGCCGATGCTGAGCGGTACCGCGATCGGGCGCAGACCCATCCCGAGCGAGTCGACCGCAAGGCGCGCGCTCAGGGCCGTGGCGGCCGATACCGACGCGCCGAAGGACTCGGGCGGCGCCAGCGCGTCACCAAACACCCGCACCAGATCGGACACGCCGGCGCCGATCGCGATGGGACCGTGGGACAGGCGGGCCGGCGCCGCCGCCGAGGGTGGCGGCATCGTGGCCTGCATCATCTCGGCGATCGGCGTGATGCCCGCGATCGCCTCGGTGGCGAAGGCGCCGAGCGAATACGAGACGGCGCCGATCAGCTGGCCGTCGATGTAGACGGGACTGCCGCTCATGCCCGCGATGACGCCGGTCTTCGCCAGCGGGCCGCCCTCGAGCCGGGCCAGGATCAGATCGCGCTGGGGGCCGATGTTCGAATGGAGCACGCCGAGGATGTGCGCCGTGAAGTCTTCGATCGTGGTGCCCTGGAAGACGGTGCGGCCGATGCCCACCATGCCCGGTTTGATCTCGCCGACCGGCATGTAGCGGGATGCCGCCGGCGTATGCAGCGCGAACAGGCTCCATGCCAGGAGAACGGCGGCGGTTCGTCTGCACATCACGTGAGGCCCTGTCAGTAAACGACGTATACGTCGCGAGTGTTCCGCCCGGCCATAAGAGCCTGTAGGAAAACAAATGGTGAGAACGTTGTTATCTGACAGGCTCTAATCTCCGTTATAGCGGGATGGTCGCGGGCGGTCAAGGACGCCGACGCCCGCCCGGCCTGCAGCGTGCCGCGTTGACATGCGCTCCGGCGTCTGGTAGCGTTGCGTCCATCAACGCCATGAAACCGCTCACCTGCTCGCTCACCGCCGCCCGTCAGCTCTGGTGGTGGTGTGCCGATACGGACTGAAGAGGCCTCTCGCTCGATTTTGTTCGCCAACCAGATTCACCACAGCCTCTTCAGCCCACGGGTTGAAGGGGCTGTTTGCATTATTGGACGACTATGAGCCCTTGCCGGCCGCTTCTGTGCGCCACGCTCACCGCCAGCCGCACCGCCGAGCTGTGCGCGCAGCGCGATCGGGTGGTTGGTGCCGACCTGGTCGAACTGCGCCTCGACTCGGTGGCCGACCCTGACGTGCCGGCGGCGCTGGCCGGCCGCCATCTGCCGGCCGTCGTGACGTGCCGGGCCCGGGACCAGGGCGGGTTGTTCAAAGGAAGCGAAGCGGAGCGCCGGAGGATTCTGCGCGAGGCCCTCGACGGCGGCGCGGAATTCGTCGACCTCGAGTGGCGCCACGGGTTCGACGACTGGATTCGCCAGCGCGGCGGCCGCGGCATCGTGCTCTCGCACCACGATTTTTCCGGCGTGCCCGCCGACCTCGAGACAATCGTGGCCGCCATGGCGGCCACCGGCGCCGAGGTCGTCAAAGTCGCCGTCATGGCGTCGCGCCTGTCCGACTGCGCGCGGCTGGCGGCCATCGGGCGGCGCTATCCGGATCGGCGGCTCGTCCTCATCGGGATGGGGGACGCGGGCGTGGTGACCCGCATCTGCCCGGCACGATTCGGATCCTGCTGGACGTACGCCGGTCTGGCCGTGGCCCCTGGGCAGCTGACGGTCGAGCAGTTGCATCGGGAGTTCAGGTTCTCGGCGGTCGGCGCCGATACACCTCTCTACGGCATCCTGGGGCGGCCTGTCGGACATTCGGTGTCGCCGGCCATGCACAACGCGGCCTACGACACCCTTGGTGTGGACGCCGTGTACGTGCCGCTGGCCGCCGCCAGCGTCGACGACCTGCTGCAGGCTGCCGGCGCGCTGGGTGTGGACGGCGTGAGCGTCACCGCGCCGTTCAAGGACGCGGTGCTGCCGTACCTGGCGGTGGTCGATCGGACGGCGGCCCGCGTTGGGGCCGTCAACACGATGACCCGGCACGCCGACGGCTGGCACGGCACCAACACCGACGTGGCCGGCTTCCTCGCCGGGCTCGGCGGGCCGATGGATGCGGGCACGCGCGCCGCGATCCTCGGCGCGGGCGGTGCGGCGCGCGCGGCGGCGCTGGCGCTGCACGAGTCCGGGTGCGCCGTGACCTGCTACGCCCGGGAGCCTGCGCGGGCGCTGGCGCTGGCGCGGGCTGCCGGCGTGGCTGCCGCCGTGCGGCCCGTTGCGCCGGGCTCGTGGGACCTGCTGGTCAACGCCACGCCCGTCGGCACGTACCCGGACCAGCGTGCGACAGCATTTCCGGAGGCGCAGTTCACGGGCCGGATCGTCTACGACATGGTCTACAACCCGCCGGTCACGCGGCTGATGCGAGAGGCGGGTGCGAGCGGATGCCGGACCATCGGCGGCCTCGAGATGCTCGTCGAACAGGCTCGGTTGCAGATTGAACAGTGGACCGGCCGCAAGCCGGACGCGGCGGTGCTGCGCGACGCGGCGCAATGGAAGCTCTCTACCTTCACGGACGCATCATGAACCTCACGACATTCGAACAGTTCGTTGAACTCGCCCAGCGCGGGACGTTCGTGCCGGTCTGCAAGGAAATCATGGCGGACTTGCTGACGCCGGTGTCGGCGTTCCTCAAGATCGCCGAACATTCCGACTACGCCTTCCTGCTGGAAAGCGTCGAAGGCGGCGAGCAGGTGGCCCGGTACTCGTTCCTGGGCAAGGACCCGTTCCTGATTCTCCGCGCTCGTGACGGCAAGGTGGTCATCGAGCGCGGCGGGGAAGAGACGGTCAGCGACGATGGGTTCGTGCCGACGCTGCGGGCCCTGATGGCGCAGTTCCGCTCGCCGTACGTCCCCGGCCTGCCGCGTTTCACGGGCGGCGCCGTCGGGTTCCTCGGCTACGACGCCGTCCCCTGGTTCGAACCGGTGCCGATGCAGGCGCCGACGCCGGCCGATCCTGACGTCGACCAGGCCGGGTTCATGGTCTTCGACACGGTGCTGGCCTTCGACCATGTCCAGCACCGCATTCTCATCATCGCGAACGCCCGCGTGACCGCCGACGACGACCTTCAGGCGCTGTACCAGTTCGCGTGCGCCAAGATCGCGTTCCTCGAGCGCGAGCTCGAGCGCAACCTGTCGCAGTCGGCGCGGCAGGAGGCGGCCCCGCTGGAGGTGCGGTCCAACCTCACGCAGGAGCAGTTCGAGCGCCAGGTGCGCGCGGCGAAGGAAGCCATCGCGGCCGGTGAGATCTACCAGGTCGTGCTGTCACAGCGGTTCGAGGCCGATCTGGCGGCGGACCCCTTCACGGTGTACCGGGCGCTTCGCCACGTGAACCCGTCCCCGTACATGTTTTTCGTGCGGATGGGCGGGCTGTCGATGGTCGGCGCGTCGCCCGAGATGCTCGTGCGCGTGGAAGGGCGCCACGTCGAGACGCATCCGATCGCGGGCACGCGGCCGCGCGGCCGGACCGACGAGGACGATCAGCGCCTGGCCGAGGAACTGAAGGCCAGCGAGAAGGAGCGCGCCGAGCACGTGATGCTCGTGGACCTCGGGCGCAACGACGTGGGCCGCGTGGCCGAGTACGGCAGCGTCCGGGTTCCGAAGTACATGGCACTCGAACGCTACTCCCACGTCATGCACCTCGTCTCGATCGTCGAGGGGCGCCTGGCGGAAGGGCAGGACCGCCTCGACGCGCTGGCGGCGTGCTTCCCGGCCGGCACCGTGTCGGGCGCGCCCAAGGTGCGGGCGATGCAGATCATCGCCGAGCAGGAGCCGAGCCGGCGCGGCATCTACGCCGGCGCGGTGGGCTATCTGGACTTCGCCGGCAACCTGGACTTCTGCATCGCGATCCGGACCGTCGTGATGATCGGGCAGCGGGCCCTGATGCAGGCCGGCGCCGGGATCGTCGCGGACTCGAACCCGACGGCGGAGTACGAGGAGACGCGGGACAAAGCACGGGCGCTGGTGCGCGCGCTCGAACTGGCTCAGCAAGGTTGGTAGCCACGCTGTCATCACGTGCGTTCGGCGGCTGAGCGGCGGCCGCGAGAACGGGTGATGCTGGCGGCTGCGGGGCGACGGAGAACACGACGTGGTACTGGTCATCGACAATTTCGACTCGTTCACCTATAACCTGGTCCAGTACCTCGGGGAACTCGGGGCGCGTCCGCTCGTGTACCGCAACGATGCGATCACGCTGGGCGAGATCGAGGCCCTGAGCCCGGGGCACATCCTGATCTCGCCCGGGCCCGGGCGTCCCGAAGACGCCGGCATCTCGTCGCGGGTGATCGAGGCGTTGGGCGCGCGCATCCCGCTGCTGGGCGTGTGCCTGGGTCACCAGGCCATCGGGCAGGTGTTCGGCGGCCGCGTCGTGCGTGCGCCGCGCCCGATCCACGGGAAGACGTCGCTGGTCGAGCACGACGGGAAGGGGTTGTTCGCCGGGTTGCGCAAACCGTTCGTGGCGGGGCGCTACCACTCGCTCGTCGTCTCGGACCAGGACTGGCCGGCCTCGCTGGAGGTGGCGGCCCGTTCGGCCGACGATCACCTCGTCATGGCGTTGCGGCACCGGTCGATGCCGATTCACGGCGTCCAGTTCCATCCGGAATCAGTCTTGACCGCCGATGGCCGCCACCTGCTGCGGAACTTCCTCGGCATGACCCGCACAAAGGCTGGGGATGTTCGCTGATCTGCTGCGCCGCGTCCTGCGCCGCGAAGACCTCACCCAGGCCGAGGCCGCGTCGGCGATGGACGACATCATCGACGACCGCGTCGCGCCGGCCCAGGTCGCGGGCTTGCTCGTGGGGCTGGCGATGAAAGGGGAACGGCCGGCGGAAATCGTCGGGTTCGCCCGCGTCATGCGAGACCGGGCCATGTCGATTGCTGCGCCTCCCGGCATGTCGGTCGACCTGTGCGGCACCGGCGGCGACGCGTCCGGCACGTTCAACATCTCGTCGGCGGCGTCCGTCGTTGTCGCCGCCTGCGGCGTCAAAGTGGTGAAGCACGGGAATCGATCCGTGTCGAGTCGTTGCGGAAGCGCGGATGTGTTCGAAGCGCTGGGCGTCAGTGTCGCGGCCGGGCCCGCCACGGTCGAACGGTGCCTGCGGGAGGCGAGCCTCGCGTTTCTCTTCGCGCCGACGTTTCATCCGTCGATGCGCAACGTCGCCACGATCCGGAAGGAACTCGGCGTACCGACGGCCTTCAATCTGTTGGGGCCGCTCACCAACCCCGCCCGGCCCCGCGCCCAGCTGCTGGGCGTGCCCAGGCCCGAGCTGACCGAGTTGATGGCGCGGGCGCTCGCGCTGCTGGGCGTCGAGCGCGCCTGGGTCGTGCACGGGGCGGACGGCCTCGACGAACTCTCGACCAGCGGCTACACGAAGGTCTCGGAGTGTCATGCCGGCGCGGTGAAGACCTTCTACCTGCATCCCGCGGACGTCGGCGTCCCCAAGGCGCCGGTGCGCGCGCTGGCCGGGGGCGACGCCGCCGCCAACGCCGCCATCATTCGAGCGGTCCTGGCAGGCACGCCCGGGCCCGCCCGGGACGTGGTCGTCCTGAACGCGGCCGCCGCGCTGTTTCTCGCAGGCGTGGTCAACCACGTGCGTGACGGCCTTCGTGTCGCGGGAGAGGCCATCGACTCGGGTGCCGCCCGACAAGCGCTCGACGCCCTGGTCCGGGCGTCGCAGCCCGCTGCGACCGACACCCGACCAGCGGGGCCGCTGGCGTGATCGGCGACGATCCGCGCCACGCCGGGCTGCTGGATGCCATCGTCGCGGCGACGCGAACGGTGGTGGCGGCGCGTCGCGCGCGCGTGCCGCTGGCCGACCTGTCCCGCGCCGCCATGCGGCGTGAGCCCCGACGTTCGGCGTTTCGGGACGCGCTGGGTCGGCGCGACCGCGTCAACATCATCGCGGAGTGCAAGCGGCGATCGCCGGCCCGCGGCGTCCTGGCCCGGCACTACGACCCGGCGGCCATCGCCCGCACGTATGCCGGCGCCGGGGCGGCGGCGATCTCCGTGCTCACCGAGCCGATGTTCTTCGATGGCGCGCTCGCGCATCTCGAGGCGGTGCGCGCCGCGGTCGACCTTCCACTGCTGCGCAAGGACTTCGTCGTCGACGAGTACCAGCTGGTTGAGGCCCGCGCCTGCGGCGCCGACGCGGTCCTGCTGATCGTCGCGGCGCTGTCGCAGACGGTCCTCACACAGCTTGCGGCCAGGGCCGGCGAGTTGGGGCTGGCCGTGCTGGTGGAGGTGCACAGCGCCGACGAACTGGGCCGCGCGATCGCCGCGGGAGCGCCGATCATCGGTGTCAACAGCCGGAACCTGCGCACACTCGACGTGGATCTCGCGGTGTGCGAGACGCTCGGCCCTCGCATCCCACGTGGTGTCGTAGCCGTGGCCGAGAGTGGCGTCAGGACCGCGGGCGACGTGCAGCGGCTGCGGTCGTGCGGCTTCAGCGCCTTCCTGGTCGGAGAGCGGCTGATGACCGCCGCCGACGTTCCGGCCGCGCTGGGTGCGCTTCGGGGCCGCGTCGCTCCGGATCTGGTCGCCGGATCGGGCGTGTAGCATGAGCACCAGGGTCAAGATCTGCGGGATCACCCGGGCCCAGGACGCGCGCGCCGCCCTTGACGCCGGCGTCGATGCCCTCGGCTTCGTGTTCTGGACGGGGAGCCCGCGCGTCGTCAGCGTCGCCCAGGCGGCGCGAATCGTCCGCGACCTGCCGTGGACGGTCACCGCCGTCGGCGTGTTCGTCAACCAGGGCGTCGAGGAGATCGCGCAGATCGTGTCCGCGGTGGGCCTTCGCGCCGCGCAGTTGCACGGGGACGAGCCGATGGACGCGTGGGGCGCGGTTCCCTGTACGTGCATCAAGGCGCTGGCGGTGTCGGCGGATCTCGACCCGGACACGGTGGCCGGCTGGCCGGTGGGCGTGCTGCCGCTGCTTGACGTGCATGACCCGGTGCGCCACGGCGGCACCGGGCTGACCGTGGACTGGGACATCGCCGCACGCATCGCCCGACTGCGGCCCGTGATGCTGGCCGGCGGCCTGTGCCCGGAGAACATCGAGGACGCGATCGCGCGCGTCGCGCCCTACGCCGTGGACGTGTCGTCGGGCGTCGAAGACCGGCCCGGCATCAAGAACGCCTCGCGGATCCGGGAACTGATGGATGCGGTTGCCCGCGCAAACGCGCGGACAGGGAGATGAGTCACGTGGACCCGAACGCCGATCCCCGATTCGCGACGCGCGACCCCGACGCCCGGGGCTACTACGGCCGGTACGGCGGGCAGTTCGTGCCCGAGACGCTGATGGCCCCGCTGGCCGCGTTGACGCACGCGTACCTGACGGCGCGGGCGGATGCGGGATTCCGGGACGACCTCCGGCGGTTGCTCACCACGTACGCCGGACGGCCGACGCCGCTCTACGAGGCACGTCGCCTCACCGATGTCTGCGGCGGCGCGCGTCTCGTGCTCAAGCGGGAAGACCTCACGCATACCGGCGCCCATAAGATCAACAACGCGATCGGGCAGGCGCTGCTGGCCGTGCGAATGGGCAAGCGGCGGATCGTCGCCGAGACCGGTGCCGGCCAGCATGGCGTGGCCACGGCCACCGCCTGCGCGTTGCTCGGCCTCGACGCTGAGATCTACATGGGTGCGGAGGACATGGCGCGCCAGGCGCTGAACGTCGTCCGGATGCGCCTGCTCGGCGCCACCGTCACGAAAGTCACTGCCGGCAGTCGCACGTTGAAGGACGCGATCAACGAGGCCATGCGCGACTGGGTGACCAGCGTCGAGACGACGCACTACCTGCTCGGGTCGGTCCTGGGGCCGCATCCGTACCCGCTGATGGTTCGCGAGTTCCAGTCGGTCATCGGCCAGGAGGCGCGCATGCAGTGGGCGGCGGCCTACGGAGGCCTGCCTGACGAAGTGGTGGCGTGTGTGGGCGGCGGCAGCAACGCGCTCGGCATCTTCGACGCCTTCATCGACGCGCCCTCGGTGCAGCTCACGGGCGTGGAGGCCGGCGGGACCGGACCGGCGCTGGGCTGCCACGCGGCGCGTTTCGCGGGCGGGGCGCCCGGCATCTTCCAGGGCACGCACACGATGGTGCTGCAGCACGACGACGGCAACATCGCCGGCACGCATTCGGTGTCCGCCGGCCTCGACTACGCGGCCATCGGGCCCGAGCACGCCTGGCTTCGCGAGATCGGGCGCACGCAATACACCCACGCGTCCGACGACGAGGCGCTCGAGGCGTTCAGCACACTCGGCCGCCTCGAAGGCATTCTCCCGGCCCTCGAGTCCGCCCACGCGATCGCCTATGCGTGCCGACGCGCGCGCGAGCTTGGATCGGGGCGGGCGATCCTCGTGAATCTGTCCGGGCGGGGCGACAAGGACGTGCAGTCGGTCGCCGCTCGCCTGCAAGTCGACACGGAGTAGGGCCATGCCGCGCATCAGCGAGACGTTCGATCGCCTTCGGGCGCAGGGCCGCACGGGTCTGGTCACCTACGTGACGGCGGGTGATCCGACCCCCGCGCGGACGCCCGATATCCTCCGGGCGCTCGATGCCTCCGGCGCCGACATCATCGAAGTGGGCGTCCCGTTTTCGGACCCGCTCGCGGACGGCCCCGTGATTCAGCGCGCCAGCGAACGCGCGCTGGCCGCCGGCACGACGCTGGACGGCGTGCTGCGGATGATCGCCTCGGTTCGTGCAGACATCCGCGCGCCGCTCGTGCTCTTCTCGTACGCGAATCCGATCTACCGGATGGGGTTCGAGACGTTTGCGGCCCGGGCGGCGGCGGCCGGCGTCGATGGCGTCCTGACGCTGGACATTCCGGTCGAGGAGTCGGCCGATCTGCGCGCGGCGCTGCGCGCGGAGGGCCTCGACGTGATCTACCTGCTCAGCCCGACGACGACGCCGGAGCGGATGCGGAAGGCGGGCGAGTGGGGCAGCGGGTTCCTCTACGCGATTTCACGCCTTGGCGTGACGGGTGCGCGGCACGACATCGCGTCAGGCGTGTCCCGCCTGGTCGACACCATCCGATCGCAGTGCCACCTGCCGGTGGCGGTCGGCTTCGGGCTGTCCACGCCGGAGCACATCCGCACGGTCGGCCTGGCGGCTGATGCGGCGGTGGTCGGGAGCGCGCTGGTCGAGGTGATCGCGTCGGCCGGCGATTCGGCCGACCTGGTGCCGCGCGTGGAGCACTACGTCGGGTGGCTGTGCGGCAGGGTGGCGGAGCCCGGGTTGCGGGTCTCGGGCGCGCCAACGTAAGCTGGTACACCCGGCACACGAGCCATCGCCGCGTGGGCCGGCGCGTACTGCGCCGGGCCCGGATGGCTGCGCAGCCGACGGAAGGACGAACTAACGTGGTTGTGGTCATGCAGGGGAGCGCGACGCCGGCCGAGGTCGAGAAGGTTGTCGAGCGCCTGGAGGGCATGGGCTTCGCCGTGCATCGGTCGACCAGCGCCAACCGCACGGTGCTCGGGGTCGTTGGGACCGACGTGCACGGGGATCCGCAGCTGGTTGCGTCCTACGACGGCGTACAGGAGATCGTCAAGATCTCGGAGCCCTACAAGCTCGCGAGCCGCGCGTTCCGCCCGCAGGGGACCGTCATCAAGATTGACGACCTCCGCATCGGCGGCGACGAGGTCATCGTGATGGCGGGGCCGTGTGCCGCCGAGAACGAGCAGCAGGTCCACGCGACCGCCGCGGCCGTGAAGCGGGCTGGGGCCAAGGTCCTGCGCGGCGGCGCGTTCAAGCCGCGCAGCTCGCCGTACAGCTTTCAGGGGCTTGGTGAAGACGGCCTCCGGATGCTGCAGGACGGCGCGCGGGCCCACGACCTCAAGCTGGTGTCCGAGGTGATGGACGTCACGCAGATCGACGTCGTCGATCGGTACGCCGACATCTTCCAGGTCGGCGCGCGCAACATGCAGAACTTCTCGCTGTTGCGCGAACTGGGGCATGCCCGCAAGCCGGTGCTGCTCAAACGCGGCATCTCGTCGACCATCGAGGAGTGGCTGCTCTCGGCGGAGTACGTCCTGAGCGGCGGCAACATGGACGTGATGCTCTGCGAGCGCGGCATCCGGACCTTCGAGACCTACACGCGCAACACGCTCGACATTTCCGCGATTCCGATCGTGAAGAAGCTGAGCCACCTGCCGATCATCGTCGACCCCAGCCATGGCACCGGCCGCCGTGACAAGGTGGCGCCGATGGCGCGCGCCGCCGTGGCCGCGGGCGCCGACGGACTCATCATCGAAGTCCACGTCGATCCGGATCACGCGCTGAGCGACGGCGTCCAGACCATGTTCCCCTCGCAGTTCGACCGCCTGATGGCGGAGCTCCGGATCATTGCGCCCGCGATCGGGCGCTCCATCTGCGTCGAGCCGGTGTCCCGCCGCGGATGGGGCAGCGGCTGATGGCCGACGGGCCGTTCCTGCCTGTGGTGCAGCCCGGGCGCCGGCCGGATCGTCCAGCGGTGTTCGATCGGCTGGCCATGGTCGGCCTCGGCCCCTCGGGCGTGGCGGTGGCGCTGGCCGCCCGGCACGCGTTCCCGTCGGCGCTGGTCATCGGCGTGGACCGCAACGATCGCCTCGAGACCTGCGTCCGGCTCGGCGCCATCGATATCGGCGCCGACGATCCCATCGTCATCGCGGAAGCGGAACTGGTCGTGCTCGCCGTGCCGCGCACCGAGCAGGATCAGTGGATCGCGGCGCTGCCCGGGATCGTCCCGGGCCAG
>Ga0315283_10000721_pt1 | contig 24976 bp, 21 predicted proteins | sample YL17G09_0_MG_FD_204541 | JGI IMG/M metagenome (GOLD analysis project Ga0315283, IMG submission 204541) | Sediment microbial communities from Yellowstone Lake, YNP, Wyoming, USA - YL17G09_0 | ecosystem: Environmental > Aquatic > Freshwater > Lake > Sediment | place: USA: Wyoming | collected...
GTAGATCAACGGAGCATGCGGGGCGATGTTGTCGGGCACGAGCCCGGCTGCACAGCGCCGCACGTCATCGACCGCAGGGGGATCGTCCGTCGCTTCGCGCGCACAGATGACAATGAGGTTAGCCACAGCCGTCCTTCGCCGAGACCCTCCGCCGGACCCATTCTTCGGCCCTCATCCTCCGACACGGCACTCCTGCACTCATGCGACGCTCTTGCTGGCCAGGGTAACGGCGTCCCGCGCTAGGATGTCTACCATCTGAACAGCGATGAACGTGCGAAGGGCCAATTGCCGACCGCTCAGGCGTACCGGCCCGACCGGTCGTAGCCGCTTGATGACACGCCTCGGAACCACCGCCGTCACGGCGTTCTTCAGGCCTCGGCCCGTCCGGGAGGTGTGCGGCTCCTGCGACAGCGCCGCTACCATCTCATCCAGCGCGGGACGGCGCAGAATGCGCTCTGCGCTATCCGAAGAGAGCGCTTTGCCGATTGCAGCGATGAATGAGTCAGCCTGCAAGGGAGCGCTCGCTGGCCCGAGGGCGCTGTTCTTGGCGAACGGGATGGCGGGCCCCAGCGATCGCAGTATGGTCGCCAACGATGCGTCTCGCAGGCGGAGATGATTGGGCATCTCGCGCCCGGCTTGCAGGACCCTTCTCGACTGCAGGGGGTTCACCACTTCAACGAACGCGCACTTGATGCTGGTGAGAGGCGCAAGCGTGGCCGGGGAGCACATCTCCTCGTCGAGGCGATAGTCCCACGACCAGCGACTTTCATCAGGCCGGCGCCACAGGCTGTCATCCAACTTCTGTTCCACCAGGCCAAGTCCGTGGATAGGGTGGTCGGCGGGATAGTCGGAGAGAAGAATGATCCCATCTCCTCGTCGCACCTGCGCGTCCGATGAGAAGTGAGCGTCGTAGCCGAAGGCGGGCTCGTCGCCGCGGATGACGCCGGCGACGCCCGCCGCGAAGAACGTCGCCCAGATCCCCATGCCGTCGGCGTAGCCGCCGAAGTCGCACACTTGTCCTTCGGAGAGCAGCACGAAGCGTCGCATCGCTGCTTCGAGTGTCTCTTTCGATTCGTCGAGGGGATAGTAGTGGTGCTCGACGCCAAGTGCGGCAGCGAGCTCTCCGGCGACGCAGGCATCGTTCTCAACGTCTTGCAGTGCTGACGTGAGGCCCCACGTCACGCACCGCGGCTTCTTGCCGGCATGCAGCAAGCCGAGGAGGAGCATTCTGCTGTCCATGCCTCCTGAGAGCGGCAAGAGCCACTCGTCCATCGGCAGATCGAGGCTCGCGCAGGTGGCGAAGATCGCCTCCCGCAGACGATCGACGTGCTCCGCATCGCTCAGCGGCAGGGGCTCTCTGACCGCGGGCCGTTGGTGGACCTGCACGTCCCAGCGCTCCCGATCGAGCACGAGACGGCTGTCGCCGGGCAGCCGGCGCAAGCGGGCGTCCCAGGACCCGGCTCCCAGGTGACCGCAGGTGAGCAGCCACGTGACCGCTTCCTGGTTGAGCTCGAACGAGCCGAGCAGTGTGACGAGCGCGCGCTGCGAGGTGGCCGCCAGGAAGAGCTGCGGAGTCTGGACGTACCACAGCGAGCGCGTCGACAGGATGTCCGTGAGCAGCTCGAGAGACCGTTCGTCGTGACGCACGATGACGTAGCTGCCGTCGGGCGCCTCTGTCTGCATCTCCCACCACCTGCCCGCTGGCCCGAACATGCGGCCGAGGCAGACGCAGCCATCGTGCACGGGTATGCCCGCCACCGGGTTGACGACGGCAGTGACAAGGCGGTCGCGCGCGTAGATCAACGGAGCATGCGGGGCGATGTTGTCGGGCACGAGCCCGGCTGCACAGCGCCGCACGTCATCGACCGCAGGGGGATCGTCCGTCGCTTCGCGCGCACAGATGACAATGAGGTTAGCCACAATAGGCTTTGACGACTCCTTCCGGCCTAGCATGCCGGTCGATACCGGCTACTTCTCTACCGCGAAGTGGTCGGCTGAGCCTGCACCCAGAGATGGCTCTCATCTCCGAGGCAAACGCCAGGCGCCTGCCGCTTTCGGCTGAGAACAGCGGCTTGATGCCAAATCGGTCGCGAGCGAGCAGGACTTGCTGCTTGCGGTCGTCCCCTACCGCAAAGGCAAACATACCCAGGGACCGCTCTACGCACGCGACTCCGTCCTCCTCGTGCTGATGGACGATCACTCCCGTGTCCGCTCTGGCCGCAAGAACGTGGCCTTCTGAAGTCAGCGGTAGCCGCAACGCGTCATAGTCGAGGATCTCTCCATTGAACACCACCCATGCGGAGCCATCCTCATTCAGCGGCGGGTCTCCAGTGGCGAGATCGACCATGCTCAAACGGCGATGCCCGAGTCCCACACCGTTCCCCAGCCGGTAGCCTGAAGCGTCAAATCCGCGATGCACGAGGGTATCTGTCATCGCATCCAGGGTCTCCCGAGGAATCGGCTCGTCGTAGGATACGCTGATGATGCCGGCGATCCCGCACACGGCCGCTACAACCCCCTGATGAACGCGTTGAGGCGTTCGCCGTGACGCCGGCAGTCGAAATGCCGAGCAGCCGCCAGCCGGCCTCGGACGCCGACAGCTTGCGCGTCATCTTCATGATCCAGCACGTAGCGCAGCTGAGCGGCGAAGCAGGCGAGATCGTCCGGCGGCACGAGGAAGGCGCTTCGCCCGTGAGCCAGGTACTTGGGGACATCTCCCGTGGCACTGACAACGACCGGACGCCCGCTAGCCAGGTAAAGGCCAAGTTTGTTGGGAAGACCCGCCTGTGAGAACAGGCCGGAACGGCGTGGCAGTACGAGCACTGTTGCATCGCGAAGCAGACGGGGCAGGATGTCTCTCTTCACAAACCCGGCGAAGACGACGCGGTCGCCCAGCTCAAGTTGGGCAACAGCGGCGGCCAGGGCCACCCGGTCGCTGGACGAGTCACCTACGAGCGTCAGTTGCACATCCGAGTAGTCCGGCGCGATATAGGAGAATGCCACCAACAGATCCGGTATTTCGCCCTCATGCCTTAGATCACCGACATAGACGATCTGCCGAGGACCGTCGGCGCCGGAAGGAGCTGTCTCTGCATCGAACTCGGAGATCGCTACGAGTGTCGGTACGCGAAGGCTCGGCACTCGGCTAGGCGCGTGCCGGCGCACGTACTCCTCCAGACACGTCGAGATGGCGATGAATCCGTCGACCAACTTGTAGGCGAGCAGGTCCTGAAGCCAGCGCTTGGCCGCGACCTTCACGACGCCGTGTTCGTAGACGAAGGGCATCTCGCAGATCTCAACCAGACACTTGGCTCCGGCCAATCTCGCGAGACACGCCACGAACGTGATCAAGGCAGGTTCGCGGGCATACGCAATGATCACCTTCGGCCCCTGCTGCCCTTCAAACAGGCGTCGAGCGACGCGCCAAAGGCCAAAGGGCACCTTCACCTCGAGAAGCCTGCGCCGGAGGAAGGTGCGAGCACGGACCCGCGTGCCACAAGCGTACGAAAACGGCACGCCCTCGTAGACGCCGACCGCAGCCTCGTTTCCGCCGGTACCACCATGCGGAGACGGCGTCAGCAGGCTGACCACATGCACACGGGCGCCACTGTCCAGAAGGCCTCGCGCAAGGTCGTGGACCCTCGCCGTCGCACCTAAGCCGTACGGGTAGCCGAAGCTCAGGCCGGCAATGACTACGTTGACTGGATTTGACGGCGCAACTGACCCCTTCTCAGTCATACGTCATCCGGCGTTGTGGCGGTAGCCGAGGAGACAACCTTCGCGACCGTCTTGGACACGCCGCGCACGAGGTAATCCGGTGGCATGACCGCGAACCTGCAAAGACGCCCCGGCGAATAGTGCCGTGCCAGCGTGCGAAGGAAGACCTGGCCCGCGTCCTTGAAGAGGTGGCGCGGCATTCCCTGCAAGTTGCTGCGGGAGAGCTTGAGAGCGCTGGCTCCCCAGGAATCCCATCGGAGCGTTCCCTCGCGTGGTCTCGCCGTCATTCACGCGCTAGAGCCTGACAAGACGATCTTGACCACTCTTGCCGAGACATCGCGGTCAAGGTACCCCGCGGGTGGCTCCCAGGTCGGCGCCGACGACAACACCACGGCGACGGCGCGCAGGATGTCGTCGGCGCGCACGCCGGCGAGCATGTTGGAGCCCGCCTCGATGGTCTCGGGACGTTCGGTGACGTCGCGCAGCGTGACACTCGGGATTCCAAAGATCGAGCATTCTTCCTGGACCGTCCCGCTGTCCGTGAGCACGCAACTCGCGGCCTTCTCAAGAGCGACGAAGTCGAACAGGCCAAGCGGCTCGAGGCAACGCACGCCCTCGAGATGCTGGAGGTCCAAACCGAGGCTGGAGAGCCGCCTGCGCGTGTGCGGGTGCACGCTCCACAGGATCGGCTGCCCGTACTTCGAGTGGATGGCCCGCAAAGCTTGGACCACAGACGCGAGTCTGTCGTCCTCGTCGACCGTCTCGGCGCGATGCAGCGTCGCGAGGAAGTAGTCTTGTGGTGCGACCCCGAGCCTGGCGTGCGCACCGCAGGCCGCGATCTCCTTGTCGAAGTGCGTGAGCACCTCGTAGATGGGGTTGCCCGTAACGAGGATCCTGTCGGGCGCAATGCCTTCGCGGAGCAGGTTCTGTCTGCTCCGCTCGGTATAGGGAAGCAGGATCGTGCTCGAATGGTCGATGATGCGGCGATTGACCTCCTCCGGCACGCGGTCGTCGTAGCCACGGTTGCCGGCTTCCATGTGGTACACCGGAATGCCTATCCGTTTGGCCATGATCGCCGCCAAGCTGCTGTTCGTGTCGCCCAGTACCAGAAAGCGGTCCGGCTTCTCGGCGCGCATGACCCGTTCCGCGCCGGCCAGGATCGTGCCGATCTGCTCACCGAAGCTGCCCCGAGCGCCGAGCTCGTGGTCCGGAGCGCGCACGCCGAGCTCAGCGAAGAAGACGTCGTTCAGGTTTGCGTCGTAGTTCTGACCGGTGTTGACGACCACGTGATCGCACAACTCGTCCAGCCGCTTGATGATGAGGCAGAGGCGGATGATCTCGGGGCGCGTGCCCAGGATCGTCATGACCTTCACGGAGTCAGCCCTGACAGACGTGGCGCGCGTTTGGCCGCTTCGACGACCATCTCGGCGACCGACGGCGGGCCGGCGTACCCTGCCGCCGCCCACAACATGGCGTTCGCGTCGGCCCACTTGGTGCGCAGGGTGCGGTCGACCGGGTAGGAGGCCATCGCAGGAACGACATCGATGTCGTCCCTTCCGTAGGCCTTGGCGATCATCACCAGGAGATCGGCCTTCGTCACGTCGCCCTCCGGCACCACATGCTGCAGACGAAGCGCAGAGGCGCCGCCGCTCACGATGCCGAGGCAAAGACGCGCGAAGGCGTAGGTCGTGACGCCGTTCCACAGGTGATCGACAAAGCCGGTTACCGTGGCCCCCGCCGGCTGCCGGCGTAGCCACTCGAGGAGAAAGGTCGGCGACTTGGGCTCGGGGCCGATGATCGAGCAGCGCAGCAGATGCACAGTGGGCAGCGCCGCTTCGCCGAGGCTTTTCGTCTTGCCGTACACGTCCAACGCATCGTGTGCCGAGCTTTCCACGTACGCACCGGCAGACCCGGAGTACACGCAGTCGGTGGCGATCTGCACAACCTGCGCGCCGATGGCGTCGGCGGCTTTCGCGAGCGCAAACGGAAAGGCCGCGTTCACCTTGATCGCCCTCTCGACCTCGGCAGGGTCGTCGTCGTGGACGTAGGGCTTTGTCAGACCGATGGCGTTGATGACCCAATCGGCGCCGTCGAGCGCAGCCGCCAGCGAAGGCCCGTCGCCGGCGGCCTCGTACTCGCGCCACTCCACCTGCGGAAGCCTCTCGCGACACGCTGCGGCGAGAGCCGGCGTCCGCACGGTGCCGGCCACCTGCAACCTGCCGTCGCCGGCAAGCACGTCGGTGACCATGGAGCCGAGCATGCCACTCGCTCCCAAGACGACGACGCCGGTCATCCGCAGGCCGCCTGGATGAGCATCGGCCTCATCGCTCCTCTACCGTCCACGCGTCCCAGTGGCGCGCGTCGAAGCGGACGTCGTCATCGCGACTCTCTTCGAGCGTCGAGGTCGAGAAGAACACAAGCTTGGCGTCTTCCGTGAGTGACATGAAGCCATTGGCAAATCCGGGAGGGATGAAGAGCAAAGAGGGCTTCGCGGCAGTCAGCACGAAACGATGGACCTCCGCCCCCCGCGAAGGTCGCTCCCAGTCGTCGATCTGAACTGCCGCGACGACTGCGGCGCCGCTCACGACTGTGACGTACTTGGCCTCGCGGCGATGAGCGTGCCAGGCGCGCACAAAGCCCTGCTCATGATTGGCGACCACGTAGAACCGCTTGACACCTTCGAAGTCGAAGGCGTTGACGAAGGCGAGTGAACCGCGATCGTCTACCGCCAGCCCGCCTTCGAGCAGGCGCGGGGCAGCGGTCCTGTCAGGCCCACTCATCCGCCTGTCCGGCGACCGAAGTGCATGTGCGTGTTGAACGTCGTGAGGAAGGCCTGGTTCGTGTAGCGAGGGTTCTCAACGTCGCGAAGCCGGTGAGAATCGAGGAGCTCTTTGACCTCCTCGATGCCTTGGTCGATGCTCCTCTCTGCCTTGAACCGGAGCTCCTCCCGGGCTTTGTCGCTACTGACCCGGTAGTTGCGCGAGTCCTCAAATGCCGTGTCGCTTCTCTCGATCGCCATGTCGGGAAAATGGTTGCGGACCTGGTAGGCGAGATCGATGATGCGCACGTTCTGCCGGTGCAGGTTGAACACCCCGGTGTTCGACGCCTCAAGGCTCTCCAGTACCGCCTGAGCCGCATCCGACACGTGGAGCAACGGGCGGAACTGATCGCCGCCGAAGATGCTGATATGACCCTCACGATGGGCGCGCACCGTCAGGGTGTTGACCACGAGGTCAAGGCGGATGCGCGAATAGCGGTCGCCGACGCCGAAGAGGGTTCCAAGACGGAAGACGACCGCGTTCTTGCCTGCCAGGTACTGCTCGGCAGCCAGCTTGGTGACCGCATACGCCGAGAGGGGCCCGGTGGGCGATGACTCATCGAGGGTCGCATCCTGAGCCCCATAGACGGAACATGTCGACATGAAGATGATGCGTCCGTCGAAGACCTCTGCGAGCCACTGCACCGGCTTCTGGTTGATCTCGACGGTGACCTCGGGGTTGAGCGCACAGGCGCCGTCTCCGACGAGGGCCGCCAGCCAGACGACCGCGTCGGCCCACTGCAGGTGAGGCAGAAGGCGCTCGACATCGCGAATGTCACCGTACACGAAGTCGACCGGCTTACGGTACGACTCTTCGTACAGGAGCGCGTCGTAGACCCTCACGGAATGCTCCGTCTGCAGAAGCATGTCTACCAGAGAGCCGCCGACATACCCGGCTCCGCCAACTACCAAGACGTTCATACCGATGAGTCTCCCGAGACGCGATTCATAATGCAAACTCAGCGGCCGCCTTGAGCCGAGGTCAACACTGCTCTATCCCCTCAAGAGCTGAAGCATCTACCCTGTAGCCGAGCACGAGTGCTCTCACGACTTCGCCTCCATCCTGGCGCGAGTCAGCGGATCGGCCGCGACCCACGCCATGTACTCCGCAAGACCCCGTCCTTCTATCGGCACCGACGGCGCAAAACCGAAGGCGGCGTGCGCCGCTGAGATGTCGGCGAGGCTGTCGCGCACGTCGCCGGGCCGCTCGGGACCGTACTCAATGCCCACGTGGACGCCATAAACCGCTTGCATCACGCGCGCCAGCTCGTTGATCGTGATGCGACCGGCGCTGCCGATGTTGAAGACGCCGCTGACGCCGGGCGTGAAGCCGGCCGCGAGGTTGGCCGCGGCCACGTCGGCCACGTTGACGAAGTCGCGGGTCTGCTCGCCGTCGCCGAAGATCGTTATCGGCACGCCCCTCAGGATGCGGTCGGCGAAGATCGGGATCACGTTGCCGTAGGCGTCGTACCGTTGACGCGGGCCGTACACGTTGAAGTAGCGCAGGCACACGTTGTGCATGCCGTAGAGCTTGTTGTATACGAGGCACATCTTCTCGGCGGCGAGCTTGCTCGTGCCGTAGGGCGAGTCGGGATCCTGGGGGTGATCCTCGGCGATCGGCAGGGTCTTGAGTTCACCGAAGATGCCCGCCGATGAGGAGAACACCACGCGGTTGATCCCGTGTGCGCGCGCCGCCTCCAGCACGTTGAGCGTGCCGATGACGTTGATAGAAGAGTCCGTCTGCGGGTCGGCGATGGAGCGCGCGTTGCCTACGCTCGCCGCCAGGTGCAGGACGACGCCACAGCCTCGCATAGCTGCCTCGACCAACTCGCGGCTACGTACGTCGCCCTCGACCAAGGCCACGCCCGGCACGAGATTCTCGCGAAAGCCGCTGGAGAAGTCGTCCAGCACGATCGCCTCGTGCCCCAACGCGAGCAGGCGGCGCACGATGTTCGACCCGATGAAGCCGGAGCCTCCGGTGACGAGCGCTTTCACTGCGATCCTCCTTCCGCCGGCCCTTCGCCCGGCGCCGCGGTTGAGTCCTCGCGTGGTGGCGTGATGGTCGCCCCGCGCCGCGCGCTCTCCCCCATCCCTACCGCTTCGGCGATCTTGCGCGGCACATGCGATGCGCGCACGGCCTGGAGCTTGGTCCAGCGCCGGGCTCGATCGACGGGATCGAGCACCTTGAGCGCCGCGCGACCGGTACGGTAGCGTGACGAGGCCAGCAGGCGCTCGATATCGTCCGTACGCCGCAACTCCACGTCGAGCCTGCCCGCCCTGATGTCCTCCATCATGCGCTTCGCCTCGGGCGGGTGCGGCCCGTCGTAACGTTCGATCCACGCCGGCAGCCAGTAGTGGCGTTCGACGTGGTAGGGCCGACGCAGCGTGAAGTAGCCGGCGTCGGCCCACTCAAGGATGTCAGCGCAGGACTGTGGGGCCTGGCGCCGGTAGAACAGCGCCTTGTCGCGCACCTGGGCCGGGAAGACGTGGTCGTAGTGGTAGAGGCGGACGCCCTGCCGCGCCATCTCATCGCCGCTCATCCACTTGAGGTGGCGCAGGTTGCGGCCGCTCTCGTCGGCGACCGTCGGCGGCTGGTGCGTGACGTAGCGGTAGCCCGGTCCCCACTTGAACAGACGGTGGACGGTGATGGCCCCGCGCCTCCAGTACCAGCCGTCGCTGACGTAGCGTTCCGCTCCCCAGAAGGCGTACAGGTTGAACGACGCGGCGGTGATCGCCGCGTCGGCGGACAACATGTCCAGCACGCGCTGCATGTCCTCAGGGCGATAGAACTCGTCGATGTCTACCTGCCAGAGGTAGTCGCCCGTCGCCCGCTCCGCGTAGGCTCGGCACTGCGGCGTCTTGGAGTTGCCCAGTTCGTCCTTCTGCGGCCACGGGCCGTCGCGGACGACAATCTGCACCTTGTTCTCCGGGTCCTCCTCGGCCTTGAAGCGGTACAGCGTCTCGAGGGTCCCGTCGGTGGAGTGGCCGTCGGGCGTCGAGACGTCGAGCGCCTGCTCGTGACCGCCCTCGACGACGACGATCTGATGGGCAAACGGATAGAGCGAGCGCAGGCAGTAGCGGGTGAAAGGCTCGCCGTTCAGAACAATGATGCCGAAGGTGACTCGTGGGTACCGCCCCCTGTCGGTCAACTTGGGTCACCCCCTACCGCCGGCACCGGAGCAGCGGCGCTGTCGCCGATCCTTCGCGCCTCCGCAGCCACGAACGCGAACAGCCAGAGTCCCATTGGGAGCACCCCTGGTTGCATGAAACCCCACGAGCTGCCGGTCAGGAGAGCGGAGGCGATGATCGCGGCGAGAAGGACGAGCCCCAGGTATTCGCGGTCACCGGTGCCCGATATGAAGAGGCGGAACGCCCGGGCCCCAAAGCCGACAAACATCGCCACAAGCACGAGAACGCCGGCGATCCCGAGTCGATAGAGAACGAGGATCCAGGCCATGTCAGAACCCCAAGCTTCGACTTGAGCAGTGGAAGGCGCGTCCGCCCGGGGAGGGAAGCCGACTCCGAACACCACATCGCGTCGCTCGACTATGGCCACGGTCGAGGCCAAGTACTGACTCCGGTAGAAGAGGGAACCACCCCGAGTCGCTGTCGGGTTGGCTTGGAGCCCCGCGAGGCGCTCCTGGAAGTAATGCGTTTGAGTGGGGATGAACGTCGCGAAGCCCCAGAAGAGTGCCAACCCGACAACGGCTATGCCGAGTGCGCTCTTGAGTAGCCTGCCGGCAGCCGGCCGCTTCAACTGTCGCGCGAACAGCGTGAGCAAGAGCGTTGCCACGAGGATCATCAGCAGTGTGCGCGTGTACGACACCCCAATGCCGATCACGGCAATCAGAAGGACCAGCGACCACGCTAGCGTCCATCGCCTACGAGCGAAGACGAAAGCGAGCGTCAGCGCCACGAATGGCGGCGCAATCCAAAACGTGCGGGTTATCACTTGACCATCGAGCACGATGGTCATGTGCTCCACGATCGTGTAGATGCTCACGTGCAGTCCTTGATGCAGGATGTAGAGCACGGTCGCCACCGTATTCGCAAGCACCACCGCGGCCAGGAACATGATGGTCTCGTGACGGGTCGCATGCTCCACGATATCGCGAATGAGGAAGTAGCCTGCGACCATGGACAGCATGCCGAGGCCCCTTCCGGCGGCACCCGCGAAATCCGCGGTGTGCACCGCGTCGACCAGGATGTGACCGAGCACGAGTGCGGCCAAGGCGGCCACCGCGAGCTCCTCAGGGAGGAATGGTCGTCTGCGTATCCTCGGTATCGCATGTGGCCCCGCTGATGCTTGCTTCGCCAGAAGCTTGCCAGTTGCCAACATCCAAACCACGATGAGCCAGAGCAGGATCAGCACCGGTCCTTCGAAGCGACCTGGCGTGCGAAACACACGCATGGTGTCGAAGAAGACCGACGTACCCATGAACATGAGGAAAGGGATGCCGAGGAGGAAGATCCTCCACCTGACCGCACAGGCAAGAAACGTTACGAGCAAAGCCCATGGCACCACGATGCGCACCGCGGCGATCATCGCGGCGCCACCGGTGAGAAGGGCTCTCGCGCAGGGCGTGTGTCAGACGACTTCATCCGGACGTTCGGCACCGGATGGGCCTCGCGTAGGTGGCGCAGGCGGCCACAAGCGATGAGCGACGACCACGAGGAGCGGTCGCGCCAAATCGGAGTCAGTCTCTCGTCCACAAGGATGTGCCCAGGGAGCATTCGCGGTGCAGCTTTCGACGAAAGGTCGTGTCCGGGTGGCTCCAGTGCGCCCCCCAACCTGATGCCAATCTAGCACACCTGCGCCAGCGTGGTACGCCCGCGGGCACTGTGGGAGGCGTCACTCCACAAGCTGCGAGCAGCTGCTAGACTACCAGTGTTCACGGGCATGCTCGGGGCTCACGCTCGCTGTTGGACGCGATGGGAGGGTCTTTGGCTTCCGCTCACGGTGGTGACTCGAACGGCCAGAGTGCAGAAACCCGATTCTTCTGCGCGCGAAGCCTCGACCGCTCCCAACTCGAGCGTTGGCGAGAGTTCGCTGATCGGGTTTCTTGGGCCCACTATCGCCAAGACCCGGAATGGGCCGAGGCAGAACGCTGCGACGGAGCAGTCGGTGGGCGCCGGCCGCTCTTCTTCTGGGCTGAACGAGGCGCATCCGTCTGCCTGACGGCTCTCGGTATCAGGCGGAGTCTCCCCGTGCCGGGTCGAGCGTTTTGGGAGTTCAACAAGGGCCCCACGTTTCTCGACGTTGAGGCATTCGACGAATGGCTGCCCTGGCTTGTCGCTCGCCTCGGCCGCGAGGCAACCCGGCTGCGGATGGCGCCCCCCGCACTGCTGTGCGAGACGGGCGACGATGTCGAGACAGTACTGGAACGGCATGGATTCCGACGCCGCAGAGTGCTGGGCGGTTGGGCGACGCTCGTGGGCGACCTCGGCCAGGAAGAGGACCAGATACTGCGCACCTTCCGACCGCCGACCCAGCGCTCCATCCGGAAATCCGTCCGGCTTGGCATCGAGGTCTGCGTCGACGACACCCATTCAGGCTGGGCTGTCCTCTCCTCGCTAGAGACGGACTTGGCGCAGTGGGCCCCAGTGAGCCCAGTGTCTTCCGCCGAGATCGAGCGCATCAGTCGTGTGTGGCTGAAGAACGGCGCGGGAGGCACGGTGCTGGTGGCGCGTCACCAGGGAGAACCGCTGGCAGCCGCGCTCCTGATCAAGCACCGCGGAACAGCGCACCTGCCCATGATCCCCTCGTCACGCCGCCAAAGAGAGCTGCCGGCCAGTCACCTGCTCGTCTGGGAGGCGATGCGATGGGCCAAGCGCCACGGCTGCACCGTGTTCGACTTGGCGGGATACAGCCTGGTTGCGCAGCCCGGCGACGCTCTCTGGGGCATCAACCAGTTCAAGCGTGGCTTCGCTTCGCTCGATGCGATCCGTAAGTCGGTGGCAATCCATGAGAGGGTTCGATCACCCTTGCTCGCGGCCTCCGCGCAGGCCATCAGGGAGGCGCGGGCGCAATGGAATCGCCACGGCGGCGCATCTACCGGGTGACGCATGGGCATGGACCTCACGAACGTCCCGGTCCGTGGAGGTCGAAGCGAGAGGACCGGGATGAGGCGCGTCTGGCTGCGTGGGCCAAGTCCGCTCTCGTGCCCGAGCTGATCGTCGGGCGTGGTGTGGACGTCACGCGCCCCGTCTCTCAGGGAGCTGCGGGCCGTCAACACGAACGCTTACTTTGCGCGAGAGTCTCGAGCCTGTTTCCCGGCGGCCTCACCACGCCCGAATGAACCCTTGTGGCCGCAGAACGGCCGGCACCCACGCCGGTGCTGTCTGGGCCGACCCGCGATCAACGGCCGCTAGTTTGCGGCCAGCCGGGTGGCCACCATGCCGGGGCTGACCTGCGGGATCTGCGCCGAGTCGTACACCCTCCAAGGATCCCACGCGCGCGTCGTGGAATTCCACGAGATGAACTTGACCGTCATGGCCAGTGCCGGGGCGCCTTGGGCGTCGCTCCCGGTCTGGAACATCGTGTAGGAGAACGTGAGCCCGTTGTTGTACTCGCCCGGCGCATGGAACATGTCCGAGGCGCCCGTGTAGCCCGAGGCCCCCACCGGGCTGTTCTGTTGGCCGAACGCGCTCGCGTCCCAGTAGGGGCTGTTGTCGGCCGTCGCAACGGGTTCGTTTGCATCCGGCACACCGTCGGCGTCCAGGTCTACCCAGTCGATGAGTGGCCCGTTTGAGGGGTCGGCCATCGAGACCGGCGGCCCACCGGCCAGGCCGTCGGTGATGAACGTCATCGCAGAGGTGACGCCGCCGTCCGCGCTGCGCACCTTCTCCACGTGGTGGCGGAAGTTGTGGACGTGCCCCTGCAAGACCACGTCGACCCCGTGTGCGGCGAACAGGGCCAGCAGCCGGTTCCGTTCGCCGTAGTAGCGGGCGTTTGTCGTCGTTAGCGTTGTCTGGGCTTTGTCGGCGTACGGCTGGCCCTTGTAGGAATCGAACAGGGGATAGTGCGTGACCACGACCGTCCACGGCTTGTTCGTATCGATGGCGCTGATGAGCCAATTCGCCTGGCCCGAGTTCGTGTACGTGGTGCCCAAGGCTGTGCGAGATCCGCCGGAGGTAGCACTCTGGAAGCCGATATAGCCCGAGTAGCTGGTGGAGTACGTATTGAGCACTACGAAGTGGACATCACCCCGATCAAAGCTGTAGTAGTACTGCTGGTTGGGGCTGTAGACCCAGCGGTTCCACAGCGAGGTCGTCCCCGTGGCGCCGAGGTCGTCATGGTTCCCCAGTGCGATCTCCACAGGGACTGTCCCGGCCAGGCTCGACAGACTCCACTCGTCGCCGGCGCCGTAACTCTGCTGATTGTCGAGAAGCGTGCGCCACTGCGTGGCGCCGTCGTCGGGCGCCCCCACGTTACTGCCGCGCTCTATGGGGTCTCCTCCGCACAGCACCACGTTGGTGGCGCTCTCCTGGCGCAGGCCGGCGAGCACCGTGGCCCATCCCAGTGACCGGCTCAGATCGGGGATGGCGGTGTACGGACCCGTGGCACTCGTGAGGCTGCTGGGCGGAAGGTTCGGCGAGGGCGAGCCCGAGCTGGGCGTCTGGATGTCCGACATGAAGGCGAACTGCAGGTGGCCGTCGGCCCCGACCGGAGCATGAAGCCGGTAACGCCCGGCGGCCGGATACCAGCGGCTGCTGCCGCCATACGTCACCTTCAGACTGTAGTACAGGGGAAGCGGCGACCCGTTGGCGTCGTACCAGGCAAGGCCCGACGGGAACGCCAGATCGGCCACCCCCTTTGCGTCGGTGGTGCCGGTGACGCTGCCGCCGGCCGTCGTGTCTTCCTGGCTCACGGGGTTGGCGCTCACGAAGAGGGTGACCGTGACGCCGCTTGTCGCAGCATACTCCCAAGGCTGCGCCTTGGCGTCGTAGTAGTAGTTCGCCGACGTCTGGCCGTTGAGCGTCTCGCTCCAGTTCTCGGCGACCGTGTGGAGCACATACCCGCCGGCGGCATCGAGCGCCAGCGAGGCCTCACTGGCCACCGGCGTGGGCGTGTATTGCACGGTCTGTGTGCGCTGCTCCGTGCCGGCCGCCGTGGTAGCGCTGACGACAAGCGAGTACGCCCCAGCCGGGAGGCTCGATCCCGCCGTCCTCGTGCCGTCCCAGGTGACCGAGTACGAGCCGGCCCCAAGAGACGTGGACGGCTGGACCGTGGCGACCTTGGCGCCGGCCGCGTCGAGCGCGGAGACGACGACCGTCGCCGGCCCGGCGAGCGTGTAAGTGACAGTGGTCGACCCGCTCGCCCCGGCCCCGCCGTAGAACGACGTCGGCGAGGCGGCGACGCTGTTCAGGACGGGCGTGACCAGCTGCACGGCCTGGCTGCTGGTCAGCGTGCCCACTGAGGTGGTCGCCGTCACGACCAGCGAGTAGTTGCCGGCCGGCAGACTGGAGCCGCCGTCTGCCTTGCCGTCCCAGGGGGATGAGTACGAGCCGGCCGTCTGAGCAGTGGCGGGCTGCAGCGTGCGCACCGTCGAGCCGTTCCCGTCACGCACTTCGACCGAGACGTCAGCCGGGCCGGTGAGCGTGTAGGTGAGGGTGCTCGATCCGCTGCCCACGTAGAACGCGGCCGGCGAGACGGCGACGCTGGTCAGGACCGGCGGGACCAGCTGCACGGCCTTGACGCTCTGTTCCGTGCCGGCAGACGTCTTGGCGCTGACGACTAGCGAGTAGCTGCCGGCCGGCAGGCTGGAGCCACCGTCTGCCTTGCCGTCCCAGGTCAGAACGTAGAAGCCGGCCGCCTGCGCAGTCGCGGGCTGCAGCGTGCGCACCGTCGAGCCGTTCCCGTTGAGGACGGACGCCGTGACCGTGGCCGGGCCGGTGAGCGCGTAGGTGAGGGTGCTCGATCCGGTGCCGGCATAGAACGACGTCGGCGAGGCGGCGACGCTGTTCAGGACGGGCGTGACCAGCTGCACGGCCTGGCTGCTGGTCAGCGTGCCCACTGAGGTGGTCGCCGTCACGACCAGCGAGTAGTTGCCGGCCGGCAGACTGGAGCCGCCGTCTGCCTTGCCGTCCCAGGGGGATGAGTACGAGCCGGCCGTCTGAGCAGTGGCGGGCTGCAGCGTGCGCACCGTCGAGCCGTTCCCGTCACGCACTTCGACCGAGACGTCAGCCGGGCCGGTGAGCGTGTAGGTGAGGGTGCTCGATCCGCTGCCCACGTAGAACGCGGCCGGCGAGACGGCGACGCTGGTCAGGACCGGCGGGACCAGCTGCACGGCCTTGACGCTCTGTTCCGTGCCGGCAGACGTCTTGGCGCTGACGACTAGCGAGTAGCTGCCGGCCGGCAGGCTGGAGCCACCGTCTGCCTTGCCGTCCCAGGTCAGAACGTAGAAGCCGGCCGCCTGCGCAGTCGCGGGCTGCAGCGTGCGCACCGTCGAGCCGTTCCCGTTGAGGACGGACGCCGTGACCGTGGCCGGGCCGGTGAGCGCGTAGGTGAGGGTGCTCGATCCGGTGCCGGCATAGAACGACGTCGGCGAGGCGGCGACGCTGTTCAGGACGGGCGTGACCAGCTGCACGGCCTTCACGCTTTGTTCCGTGCCGGCAGAGGTGGTGGCGCTGACGACCACTGAGTAGCTGCCGGCGGGCAGGCTCGCGCCGCCGGTGCCGGTGCCGTCCCAGGTGACCGAGTACGAGCCGCCAGCCTGAGCCTTGCTCGAGAGAAGGGTGCGCACGGTCGTGCCGCCGGCGTTGCGCGCCCACACGGAGACGGTCGCCCCGCGGGTGAGCGTGTATTTGAGCGTGGTTGACCCCGAGCCCGCGTAGAACGAGGTGGGGGACAGGGTGACGTCCGTGAGGGCCGCCTTCTTGGCGGCGAGCGACGGCGCGGCGAACACCGCCGCCGCAACGAGCACGATGATGGTCAACCCCAAAACGGACCGCAGCCCGTGCGCCCGGAGCGCCGCCGCGACATTCATTATGCCTCTCCCCCTCTGGCCGGAAGTGCCCTGCGTCTTTCCCGCCCTTTGTGCACTAGTGTACCCCCAAAGGAGACCGGTGGATACGTTGGAGCGTTGTCAACGAGGACAACTCAGGTGGGGTCGCCGCCCCGTTCCGAGGGCGACGCGGCGCCGATCTTGACGCTGCGCTTGGCGAGGTCGAGAGAGCGGCGCGCCACCCCAATCACTTTATGGACGAAACCGGCCACACCGGGCAAGGGGTCGTCGAAGCTGAATATGCCCTCTACGCGGGTGCCGCGCAGCGACGTCAGCCACTCGCTCAGCGTCAGCTCACCGCGCAGGATCTCTTGGGGGCTGGCAACGAAGTCCCGGGTGGCCATCAGCCATTTCACGCCCTCCCTCTGCCGAGGCGCGATGATAGGGCGCCCCAAGGCGTCGGCGTAGGCGACGACGGAGAGGTCCACGCCGCAGGCCGCAGCCAGGGAGTGCGTCCCGTAGTGTCGTGCGTTGACCTCCATCAGCTTGAAGCGACCGTCGCGTGGGTCGCGCTTGAACTCGACGTGCGCGACACCGTGGAAGCGCATCTCCTGCAGGAGGCGCAGCCCCGCGTCGGCGACCTGCGGCACCCAGACGCTCTCGGCGCTGCGCGCGTCCCCGAACCCCCGCGGATGCTGCCGCAGCCGGCGGCCGGTGAAAACCGCCAGCGGGCGCGACTCCGCGTCCAGATATGCGCCCAGGTAATACGTCTCGTCGTCCTCGCCAGGGATGTACTCCTGGAGGAGGAGCGGACCGCACGCACTGGCCTCCTCATAGGCGGCGGGCAGCTCGGCCGCCGTCCCGACCAGGAGCACCTTGGCGCCAAGATGACGCTCACCAGCCTGGGGTGTCGTGGGCTTGAGTATTGCAGGGAAAGGCACGTCGCCGGCGGCGCTGGCCGCATCCTCGGCCGAGAGAAGGAGGGCGGAGTGCGGCATGTCGACGCCGGCCCGCCGGGCGCCCTCCATCTGCTCCCACTTGTCCAGCATGCGCGTCATGACGGGCAAGGCAGAGAAGGGCGTGAGGAAATGCTCACCCAGGCGCGCGGCGGCGGCGGCCACCGGTAACACGAAGTCGTCCCGCCCCGGAAAAAGGACGGCCTTTTGCGGAAGCTCCCGTCCGGCTCGCTCCAACTGGTGGACGAAGCCCGCCTCATCGTGGTGGGGGTCGGGGCAGAGCATCTTGGCGGCGTAGCGCGAGGGCACTGCGAAGCCGTGACGATCGTTGTTCATCGCCAGCACGGGCACGCCACGTCTGCCCAAGGAGCGTGCGACCCCGATCTCGTTGGGCCCGATGAAGACACCCAGCACGACGGCGGGCGGGACGACGGTGGCGCGATCGAGGAAGCGTTCGTATTTCACGATCCTGGTCCTCCCCGCAGATCATGTGGATTGCGCCCGGCTCTAGCCAGGGGCGGCTACGGTAGTCACCCACGACCGCAAGTCGCGGTCAGCGCAGATGCGAGTATCGCACATCGGTTGAGGCGGCTACCAGCAGGGCAGACGCGCGCAACGGCTTGTCAATAGTCGGGAGTGATGGCCGGCCGGAAGGCAGCGCCGGGTAGAAGACGGTGCCGAATCGGGTGCATGGTCGCAGACAGCGCGCGCTACTCGGCGAGACCTTGGTCCGTCGCGCCCCGCGGCACCTGGACCACGGTGAAGCGATCACCCACGGTGGTCGCCCCCGTGGCCGCGTCGACTCGATACGCGACTGCCGTCAGCTCCCCGGCACCGTCGGAGTGCAGCGTGAGGTAGCCGTACGCCGAGAAGGCCTCGACATCGTGGCCGTCGAGTGGAGCCAAGGCAACGGGGTACAGGCTTGCACCTCCTCCACCCTCGGTGACGTAGGCCAGCTGATAGGCCGCGCCGCCCTGGGATACTGGCTCCTCATGGCGGCGGTAGTTGTGTACGTGACCCTGCAGCACGAGGTCTACACCCTCTTGCGCAAACAGTCGCGCCAGCGCATCACGCTCGGCCCGCGCCCCGTCCGCCCACGCATCAGTCGGTTTGGGGTCGAAGAGAGGATGGTGGAGCATGATGATGGTCCAGCGCGCCCTGGTCTGCGTGAGGTCCGAGACCAGCCAACGTGCCTGAGCCGAGTTGCGCTGGTCCCCGGGTCCGTAGTAGCCGATGCGCCCTTCGGCTGTGGCGCTGTCGAGGGCCACGACGTGGACGTCGCCGTCGTCGAAGCTGTAGTAGAGGCCGGCGCTGCTGGCCGTCGTGGGGAACGTGAACCAGCGCCGCCAAGCAAGGTCCCTCGGGGACGCACCGGGGTTCTCGTGGTTGCCCGGCGCGGCCATCACAGGCATGCGGCGCGCCAGTCGGTTCTCCGTCTGTGCGAATATGGCGTACTTCTGGTCCAGGACAGTGCTGTCTACGTCTGTGGGGGCGTTCACCAGATCGCCTCCGGCAAGCCCCAGGACCGGGCGCGGGGAGCGGGCCAGCGCACTGTCGATCATGCGCACGAAGGCCTGAGGTTCGGGCGCCGTTGGCGAGGTGCTGTCGGGACGGTTATCGCCCCAGCAAAGGAGCGTGAGAGGCTGTGCGGACGAGGCCGGCGCCGTGAACGTGAACCGTCCCCGCGCCGGGTAGGTGGACGAGGCGCCGTTGGCCGCCACGGTCAGGTCATAGCGGTAGGTGACGCCCGGTCGGAGGGCCGGCAAGGTCAGACGGTGCACGGCGACGGACCCCTGTCTGAGCGTGACTCCGCTTCCCGGGACCATCGTGGAGCCGACCGAGAGGCGCAGTGACGTGGACAGTGCCGCGCCGCCGCCGTCGACGGTCGTCACCTGCAGGCGGAGCCTTCGAGTCGCTGTCAGGGAGAGGGCGATGCCAGCCGCTCGGGGACTCGCGGCTGTCCAGGCGCGCCCTGGCATCACAGCCCCCGAAGCCGCGCAGGCCATGAGCGTGGGAAGAAGGGCCAGCACCGCTATGGTGAAAGCCCCCATGATCAGCGTCAGTCGGCCGGGAAGCACAGTGCGGCCACGCTAGGACAACCTCTGGCCGCTGTCAAATGTGCTGGGGCCAGACTGGCGCATGGCACGGACGATGGGCGTGGGAGGCGCTGCGTGGACCGCTTGGGGCATGTTCGAGGAGCGTGAGACCCGGTGGGTCTGCGAGGACAGGACCTCGGCCTTCGAGACGTTGAGTGCATTGCAGTGTAGGGCCCCGCTCCTTCGTCAGGCGCGGCCATGCGTTTGGACAAGGGTTTCACAGAGGATTGGCCAAGTCCTAGTATTGACTCCTGGTTGGGCCGCGCAGTCGTTGGGGATGCATTGCGGGCCCGGTCGGCATCGGCAAGAATGAGGCACATGCTGCAGCCCAGCGATTCGGTAGTCATACCGACCGACAATCGAGCCATACGTGTCAAGCACGCCATTCGCGGTGCGGGGGCCGCACGCAACGAGGGCGTTCGGGCCGCGAGCAGCGACCTCGTGGCGTTCCTCGATTCGGACGACGGCGCGGCCGAGTCCACGGACACTGCGGTCAGGATGCGCGAAGGTCTCCGCAAGGACCGCAAGAGCAGGGTGTGCAGATGATCCCTGGGCAGTGGAGGGTCATCGAGTACGGGGGGCGCACAGCGCTGGAGCGACTGGAGGCTGATTGGCGGCGACTGTACGCATCGATGCCGCTCCGCTCCTCCGCCCATCTGTATGAGGCTCACCTCGCCTACTACCGGCACTTGATGGCATCGCCGGATTCGTTCAGGTGCCTCGCGCTAACGGATGGGGAACGCGTCAGAGCCATCTGTCCGCTGGTGGCGCGACAGGAAAAGGCACTCGGGATCCCGATCCCTGCATGGGTCATACCCCGCCACCTACTCACGCCCATCGCCGATGTGATCTGCCCGGAGGATGATGCACGGCGAGTCCTCCTTCCTGCGATCGTGAGCCACCTGAAACGCGAGCGCTGCAGGGAACGACTCATCACCCTCGGCCCGCTCCCCCAGGAGTCCGTCCTCTGGGAGGGGCTGCGCAGCCTGGGCACCGATGCGTGTTGCACGCACGTCGCCTCCACGCCGTTCGTCTTCGATTGTGAGCAGCCGTTCCCGGACTTGATGCGCAGGCTCTCCAAGGGCTTCCGCAAACAGCTGCGCAACTGCCGCAACAGGTTGACACGGCTGGCGGACGTGCGCTTCGAGACGGCCGCGGACGACGGAGCACTTGCTGCGGCCTTCGATACGTTCCTCGACGTCGAGGCATCGGGGTGGAAGGGAGCGACCGGTACGCGGACGGCCATTCGCTTCAAGGCCAGCCAGCCGGCGTTCTTCCGTCAACTTGCGTCCACCTTCGGCTGCGGTGACCGCTGCGAGATCAACGCCCTCTTTGCGGAGGGCCACTGCATCGCCGCGGAGTTCTGCATACGCACCGGCGAAGAGTACTCGTGTGCCAAGATCGGGTACGACGAGCGTTATGCGCGGCTGAGCCCCGGGCACCTGTTGCACGCGAGAACTCTCGAACGTTGCTGCCTGGATCCAGAGATCAAGCGATACAACCAGATCAGCCACGCCGCCTGGCTCGACGTCTGGCATCCCGATGGGCTCGTTCTGCAGCAGGTGCACGTGGGCCTTGGCCGGTGGTCGGCCATGCCTCTGACCGCGCTTCTTCGCTTCCGGTTCGGCCGCGGGCGTGCGACCGCGCGATGGGTCCACCACAACTTCGGCGGTTGGCGCCGCGCATCATCAGGCATGGCCCCAAGAGCCTCTTCGGCGCCTTCGCCGAGGGCCAGGAAAGGGTCGTCGGCGGCACGAGAGCACAGCGGCGGGCTGACGCCCAAGTGACCCCCTTTGCTCGTGATCGATGGAGTATCGTCGAATACCGCGGACGCGAAGCACTGCAGTGCCTCGCGGTCGACTGGAAACGCCTCTACGGCGCCATGCCACTGCGCACGGCCTTTCACGCCTTCGAGGCACATGAGGCCTACCTCGACTGTCTCGCAGCGGCGCCTGGGCGGTTCAGGTTCCTGGTGCTCACGGATGGCCGACAGGTTAGGGCCATCTGCCCGCTTGAGGCTAGAGTGGACCGGGCCCTCGGTCTGCCGCTCCCTGTATGGGGCACGCCGCATCATCCGCATTGGCCCTTCTCGGACGTCATCTGCCCAGAGGACGAAGCGCGGCGTGCGCTTCTGCCGGCCGTAGTGGACTTCTTGAAGCGTGGGCCTGAGGCATGGCGGCTGTTGGTGCTGGGTCCCCTTCCGCAGGAGTCCGTCATTTGGGAAGGCCTGCGGAGTCTCCGGCAAGATGCGTACTGCGCGCACGTCCCTGTCGAACCGTTCGTGTTCGACTGCGAGAAGTCGTTCGACGAGCTCTTGTCCCGACTGTCGAAGCACTTCCGCAAGCAGTTGCGTAACCACGGCAATCGGCTCGCCTCGCTGGCGGACGTTCGGTTCGAGACGGCAGACGGCGAGACGGAACTCGCCCCCTTGCTCGAAGCCTTCCTCAGCGTCGAGGCGTCGGGTTGGAAGGGAGAGAACGGCACGCGCAGCGCCGTCCAGCTGCACCCGTCGTATCTATCCTTCTACCGCGACCTGGCTCGGACCCTCGGAGAGGGCGACGGCTGCGAGATCAATGCTCTCTTCGCAGAGGGACGCTGCATCGCCGGCGAGTTGTGCATGCGCACGGGGGAGGAGTACGCGTGCCTCAAGATCGGCTACGACGAGAGCTATGCGCGCCTAAGCCCCGGGCATCTCCTCCACGCTAGAACGCTCGAACGCTGCTGTGTGGATCCTCGGATCAGGCGCTACAACCAGCTGAGCGATGCCTCCTGGCTGGGCGCTTGGCATCCGGGCACCGTCGCTTTGCAGCAGGTGCACGTGGCGCTGGGGCGGTGGCCCGGGCCTCCTCTCATTGGTCTGCTGCGCTTCCGATTCGGGCGCGGGCGTCGCATGGCGCGATGGCTTCGTGGTCGCTACGGTGAGGTGCGCCACGTGTCCCCCCGGCTCCTAGCCCGGTCGTAGGCCCAAGAGAGCGCCAGAGCAGGTTCTGCGGACAGCGAGCGCCACGAGCGTCGCGCCGACATCCACGAGGCGTTTCTGTCCCTCGTCTGCTGCGTCATCGGCTTTCGTTGGCTGGAGGCGTCACTGTGAAGCGCGTTCGAAGAGGCTCCAGACCGGTGGCAATCGGGCCCTGCACCTGGCGGTGGTCGTGCGGCTGCGCTGTTGCCCCCGCGCACGCGTGCCTACGTTGAGTGGCGCACGCAGGAGGGACTGTCGAAGCCCGAGATCGTGCGCTGCCTCAAGTGCTACGTGGCACGTAACGTCTTCCACACGCTCAGCGCCAATCCTCAGGACCTTCACGCGCGTGACGGGCGCGGTCAGACCTGGGTTCCGCAGCTGATCAACGCAATAGTCCACAAGACGTGGTGGTTTTGCAGGGAAGAAACGCGCCCGCGCGCGGAAGCGGCGTGTATCTATGCGTGGAGCAAGTCGGTGGCGCTCAGGAGGCTGCCGCGGCCGGCGTGATCTCCTGGAGTCGCGGCGGCTCGGCGAGCTGCAGCTTCGCGAGGATGGCGCGCTGCGGCGCCGTGATCTCGGTACGTGTCGGCGATCAAACAATTCCCCAGGCTGAAGGCCTGTAGCGTCAAACAATTCCCCAGGGGTGGCGTCAAGTAATTCCCCACCCCCTGCGTCAAACAATTCCCCACCCCAGGGTCTCCAGGTCCGCGCACGTAGTGTGCCCCCGTCAGCAGGTCGAACGAGGGGGCACGGATGGCCAGGAGGATGTTCGCTGTGGTGGACGTGGTGGAGCTACTGAGGCATTGGCAGGCGGGAGACAGCGTCTCCCAGATGGCCCGCGCTTTGGGCCTCGATCGCAAGACGGTGCGCAAGTACGCGGGCCGCGCCCAGGCGGCCGGCATGACGCCCGGAGGCGCGCCGCTCTCGCGGGCGCAGTGGGCGGAGAAGGTGCAGGCCTGGTTCCCCGAGCTCACAGATCCGCGGGCGCGCTCCTCGGCGTTCGGCCAGATCGCGCCCTTTCACGACTACATCGCAGAGCATCTTGCGGAGACCACCCTGGCCACCATCCACCAGCGCCTGCGCGACGAACGCGGCCTTGCGGTGAGCATCGCCAGCCTGCGCCGCTACGTGCGCAGCGAGCTTACCGAGGTGGGCGCCGAGGAGAAGGCCACGGTGCTGCGCGACGATCCCCCGCCGGGGCAGGAGGCGCAGCTCGACTACGGGCACCTCGGGAGGTGGCTCGACCCAGAGAGCGGCGCCCTGCGCCGCGTCTGGACCTTCATCATGGTGCTCTCCTTCTCACGGCACCTCTTCTGCTACCCGGTGCTGCGCATGACGCAGCCTGAGTTCCTCGCGGCGCACGTCGCGGCCTTCGCCTTCTTCGACGGCTGTCCGGCCCGCCTCGTCCCCGACAACCTCGGCAGCGGCGTGCTCAAGGCGGATCTCTACGATCCGCGCCTCAACCGCGGCTACGCCGAGCTCAGCTACCACTACGGCTGCCTCGTCGACCCGGCGCGCATCGCCCATCCCAAGGACAAGCCGCGCGTCGAGCGCATCGTCCCCTACGTGCGCGACAGCTTCTTCAGTGGGCGCGAGTTCGTCGACCTTCCCGCGATGCGCAGCCAGGCGGCCTCCTGGTCGAGCGCCGTGGCCGGGCAGCGCAGCGCGCGGCCGCTCGGCGGGGCGAGGCCGGAGGTGATCTTCAGGGCCCTTGAGCAGGAGCACCTCCTGCCTCTGCCGCAGCGCCCCTTCGAGGCCGCCACCTGGCAGACGGCCAAGGTTGCGCCCGACTGCCACGTGTCCGTCGGCGGGGCCCTCTACTCGGTACCCTTCCGCCTGATCGGCGCGCGCCTCGACGTGCGCACGACCGAGGCCATGGTCTTCATCTACGAAGACCACGAGATCGTCAAGAGCCACGCGCGCGTAGGCAAGGGGCGGCGCTCGACCGACTGGCAGGACTACCCTTCGCAGAAGGCCGCCTTCTTCATGCGCGGGCCCTCGTGGTGCCGGCGCCGCGCCGCGGAGATCGGGCCCGCGGCCACTGATCTGATCGCCGGCCTCCTCGGCGAGCAGGCGCTGCACCGCCTGCGCAGCGCGCAGGGGGTCGTGCATCTCGCCGATACCTACGGGGCTGCGCGCCTCGAGCTCGCCTGCGCCCTCGCCCTCGAGGTCGGTGACCCCTGCTACCGCACCGTCAAGGGCATCCTTGCGGCCGGGCGCGAGCAGCTCGTCCCCGAGCCGGAGCTCACGACGCCCCTCGCTCCCGCCCACCTGCACGGACCCCTCGCCCTGTTCGCCGATCTGGAGGCTTGACCATGGAGACCCATCAGCTCGAAGCAAAGCTCAAGAGCCTGCGCCTCTCGGGCATGCTCGCGACCCTCGAGGCGCGCCTTGCCCAGGCGCGCGCCGGCGAGCTCGGGCACCTCGAGTTCCTTGAGGTGCTGCTCGAAGACGAGATCGGCCGGCGCGAGGCCAAGGCGCTC
>Ga0315283_10000723_pt1 | contig 24945 bp, 15 predicted proteins | sample YL17G09_0_MG_FD_204541 | JGI IMG/M metagenome (GOLD analysis project Ga0315283, IMG submission 204541) | Sediment microbial communities from Yellowstone Lake, YNP, Wyoming, USA - YL17G09_0 | ecosystem: Environmental > Aquatic > Freshwater > Lake > Sediment | place: USA: Wyoming | collected...
GTAAATTCCTGTTACGTTGACAGCACGGGTAAAATTTATTTTCTGGCTGCGAAATTAAGCGCTTCATCGCCGTATAACTGCCAATGGCAGTATTTATACTTTGAAGGATCAACGCTGACAACCAAAACGATAGTTGACTTTAACGGTGTGCCGGTTACTACCCGCAGACCTGATGTAATATGGTCGACTTCGGCGGGGGTAGACTTTTTTGCAAGAAATACCGTTTCCGGCAAGGTAGAGCTTCAACGGTGGCGCTCTACCGATAACGGCGACTCCTGGTCAAAAATAGCAGACCCGACTAGCGGCAGTGATTTTTCGCACGGAACGATTGCGGCAACAGCGAACTATGATGGTTCGATACCGGGATTGCTGCTTGCGGCGTATAAAGACGGCGGCAGCAGCTTTGCGGATATTCGCCTTAAAACGATTGCGGAAAAACCGGCGGCGGACTTTTCTGGAACACCAATAAACGGAAATATTCCACTGACGGTTGCGTTTACGGATTCATCGACCAATACGCCGACTGCGTGGAACTGGGACTTCGGCGATATTACCACAAGCACGGAGCAGAACCCGTCGCACACGTACACATCCACCGGCACATATACTGTAAGCCTGACGGCATCGAACGCCGGCGGGAGCGATATTGAGACCAAAACAAACTATATCACCGTCACAACTCTGCCGCCGGTGCCGAATTTTTCGGGAACGCCAACGTCCGGTTTTGCGCCTCTGACGGTGAACTTCACGGACGCATCGGCAGGCGAAATCACCGGCTGGAGCTGGAACTTCGGCGATAGCCCCACAAGCACTGCACAGAACCCATCGCATAATTATCAAACGCCGGGGACATTCTCCGTCAGCCTGACGGTTAGCGGTCCCGGCGGCAGCAATACATCGACACGAACAAATTACATAAGCGTCATCGCCCCTGCGCCGGGTCAGGCGAGCAATCCCAGCCCGGCCAACGGCGCGACAAATATCAGCAATACTGCTGATTTAAGCTGGACGGCGGGCCTTTATGCGACAAGTCACGATGTTTATTTCGGCACAAATCCGACACCCGGCCCCAGCCAATACAAGGGTAATCAGGCCGGCACCATCTTCGACCCCGGCACTTTAAGCTATAACACAACTTACTACTGGCGTATAGATGAGAAAAATGCCAGCGGCACTACCACAGGGGTCGTTTGGAGTTTCACCACCGTCCCGCCACCACCGGCTCAGGCCGTCAACCCCAACCCCGCTAACCTCGCAACAAATATAAGCACACTCGCCGACCTTCTCTGGACGGCCGGCTCCGGCGCAACATCGCACGATGTCTATTTCGGAACATCAAGCCCCGGAACATTCAGGTGCAATCAAACCGGCACTCTCTACGACCCGGGGACATTAAATAGAAATACTACTTACTATTGGCGTATCAATGAGAAAAACGCCGGCGGCACCACCACCGGCACAGTCTGGAGTTTTACCACCGTCCCGCAACCGCCGGCTCAGGCCGCTAATCCAAGTCCAGCAAACCTCGCAACAAACGTCAGTCTAACCAATGACCTAAGCTGGACAGCAGGCTCAGGCGCAACATCGCACGATGTCTACTTCGGCACATCAAGTCCGGGAACCTTCAGGGGTAATAGAGCAGCCACAACCTTCGACACAGGAACGATGAATCCCAATACAACTTATTATTGGCGCATCGATGAGAAAAACGCCGGCGGAACAACCACCGGCACAGTCTGGAGCTTCACTACAGGCGTGCTGGTCCCAAATGTCGTTGGTATGACCCAGGCCAACGCCAATTCAACCATCACCGGCGCAGGCCTTACGCTTGGTAATATAACTCAAGCATATAGCAACACCGTACCCGCAGGCAGCGTAATCAGTCAAAACCCATCTGCCGGCACACAGGTCCCGCCTGGTTCTTCAGTTGATATGGCCGTTTCGCTCGGCAAGCCGAAAGTGCCGTGTTTTATTATAGGTATGACTCAGGCTGACGCAATCGCTGCTATTATGGCTATTGATAATCTTGTAGTTGGAACAGTAACACAAGAATACAGCGATACAGTTCCGGCAGGTAATATAATAAGGATAAATCCACCATGTGACACCGAGGTCAATATCGGATCAGGCATTGATATTACAGTATCGCTGGGCAGGCCGGTCGTGCCGGACGTTGTCGGCATGACGCAGGCCGCCGCAATCGCAGCTATTACCGCTGTTGATAATCTGAAGGTAGGAACGGTAACACAGCAATACAGCAACAACGTTCCGGCAGGCAATGTAATAAGTCAAAATCCGGCAGGCGGCACCGAGGTCAATATAGGCTCAAACGTGGATATTATAGTATCGCTCGGCAAGCCTAAGGTGCCGTGTTTTATTATAGGTATGACTCAGGCTGACGCAAGCGCTGCTATTATAGCTATTGATAATCTTGTAGTTGGAACAGTGACACAAGAATACAGCGACACAGTTCCGGCAGGTAATATAATAAGGATAAATCCACCATGTGACACCGAGGTAAATATCGGCTCAAGCATTGATATTACAATATCGCTCGGCAGACCTGTCGTGCCGGACGTTGTCGGTATGACGCAGGCCGCGGCAAGCGCTGCCATAACAGCCGTTGATAACCTTGTTGTCGGCACGGTAAGCCAGTCATACAGTGACACGGTCGCCGCAGGATTAGTGATAAGCCAGTCACCGACAGGCGGAACAGAGGTAAATACAGGTTCTGCCATCGACCTTGTCATATCACTTGGCCTGCAGCCGCCGGCAGACAACTTCAATGACAACAGGCGAGGTGCAATGTGGCGTCTGTCAGTAGAGAATAACGCAGGAATAATTGAAGACGCCAACAGATTGAACATTGGTGCAGAACAGCAGTTAGATTTGATGCCTTCCTGCACCGGCCACTGGACAATGAACGACAATGCCGCCAACACGACTGTCACAGACAGTTCCGGCAACAATCACAACGGCACAGCTCAGCGGAACACAGACATCCTGCACACTACAGGCAAAATAGACGGCGCATTAATATTTAACGGCTCTACTGATTATGTAGCCATCGGTGACATCATAGGCACCGGAGCATATACAAAGGCAGCGTGGGTCAAGCTGGAGTCGTCCACCTCAACATACAACCACAATATCCTGTCCGGCAAGCCGAGTCAGGCTTTCTGGGCGCCAAACTGGTACGGCAATAAACTCTCAGCGGGACATAATTCCGTCTGGAATCAGGTCCAGGACAGCAATAGTCTGGCGTTCGGCACCTGGTACTTCGTCGCCGTAACCTACGATGCAACCGCCCAAACCCTGACCCTATATAAGAACGGGACAGCCGTATCCACAGGCGCCACAACCACCCCGCAGCCTCTGACTGAACTAAATATCGGCAGATACGACAACACCGCCACCCACCTCAAAGGCTCAATCGACAACGTAATGCTGTTCAACAGGGCATTGACCACCGATGAGATTGCAGCCTTGTACAACGCAGGGGCCGGCACCGAGACCGTGCCTCAATACACCACCTCCAACAGCGAATATTCTGCCAACTCCTGGAGCATCGACCCCAATGAAAACTTCCAGGCAAAGGTCGATTATCACTACAGCGCCGCCGCCAGCCCCGCTGGCCGGATTGGGATGACCATCGAGAACAATTATAACAATTACGTCTCGATTCTGGCAGGCGCTGACGGCAACTCGCCATACTTCCAGTACGAGCAGGTCGTCAATGGCACCGTGACATCTTCAGGTGAAACATCGAGGACCTCGAACGATGGCACAATATACATCTCGTATAACGCCGCTTCAGATGAACTATACCTCAGCTATACAGGCTACGGCTCCGCAAACGCCTGGCAGACCATATCAGGTCTGCTGGATGGTCAGTGGCTGTCGAACCCGCTGGGTATAGCACTCGGCGGCGGCTCCGATGGCGGCGCAATCGATGACGGCCAGGCATATCTGGACAACTTCGAGGTCGATTCCGGCAGCTTGCTGGACTGGCCGGTCCCCAGTGACCTCAACAATGACGGCTACATCGATTTGCTTGACATTAAGGTAATGAGCGAGCATTGGCTTGAAATTGGCTCAGGTATTACCGGCGACCTGAACGGCGACGAAACGGTCAACTTCATCGACTTCGCAGAAATAACTATCGAGTAATAAAGGCCGCCAGAACCTACTCAATATTTTCGCTTTTAGTTTCGAGGAGGCTGCGTAACTTTCCTTGCCAGCTCATCCAATAAGGCGAGCATCTTGGGGTCAGAACTTCTCTCATGGTCTATCTTGTTACAGGCGTGTATAACGGTCGTATGGTCCCGTCCCCCTAAATGTCCCCCAATTTCCTCAAGACTATGTTTTGTCAGATTTCTGGCCAGATACATACAAATCTGTCGCGGCTCTGTAATACTCTGACTGCGTCTCTTGCTTTGTAAATCAGCAAGACGAACATCAAAATGCCTGGTCACTACGTCAATGATGTCGGTAATGCTTATATGCCTGACTGCCGCCTCAATCTGCCCATTCATCGCCGTTTGAGCCAGTTCGAGGGTAATTTCTTTGCCGGCGGTGGTGGCCACGGCATAAATGGTGGTCAAAGCGCCCTCCAACTCTCTGATATTCGACTGCACTTTGCGAGCAACGTACTCCGCTATTTCATCGGATATACCCAGGCCGCGAAGGTTGGCCTTCTTCTGAACTATCGCCACCCTCATCTCATAGCAAGGCGGGTCTATCCTGGCAACCAGCCCCCAGTTGAATCTGCTGATAAGACGCTGCTCAAGCGAGGGTATATCCGAAGGCGGCCCGTCGGCGCTGAGAATAATTTGCTTGCCGTTGTTATAAAGGGCATTGAACGTATGGAAAAATTCTTCCTGGCTCTGCTCGCGCTCGCGAAGAAACTGAACATCATCTATCACCAGCACATCAACGCTTCTAAACTGCGATTGAAAGCCGGCCATGTTCCCTTCCTCAATCGCCCTTATAAATCTGTTTATAAAACTTTCACAACTCAGGAATTGAACCGACGCCTTACTAAATCTTTTTTTGACCTCGTAGCACACAGCCTGCAGAAGATGCGTCTTGCCCAGGCCGGAATTACCGTAAATAAACAGCGGGTTATAAGTGCTGCCCAAAGCCTGGCTCACCGCAATACAGCTTGCATGCGCAAGACGATTGCTCGGCCCGACCACAAAATTATCAAAAATATAATCAGGATGAAGCTTAAGCTCATAATCGCCCTGCTGCGAACCCTTGAAACCTTTATCGTCAGGCCTGACGTCAAAATCCACACCCACAAGATGGCTGGTTACTTGCTGTGCCGCACGGGTGAAGCTACTTCTGCAATTACTCCGCAGAAACTGGACCGTTGAATGGTCGGGACAGCCGATTTTCAGCAGGCCGCCGTCAAAACATATTATCGTCAGCTTATCGAACCACGCCCGCGTATTCACCGGGTCAAGAGCCTTGGCCCGTTCGAGTATATCCGCAAAGACATTTTCCGCTTCTCTGCCTGACAAAACCGCACTCCTTATAAAAGAATCTCTGCTCTCTGCGAACGACAATTTTACACCCGAACATCCTTGACCCAGTCCTCCTCTAAACCGCCTCTGTCAGCGGTTGAACACAAACCTTCCCTGGTAAAAATGGCTTTTTGGGTATCCAATATTTAACCGCAATTGCCCCATTTGTCAAAAAAAATATGCCCGCATAAAAAGAAAAACCGCAAATTTTTAATCGCCCCCAACGCCAAACAAGCTTGAATTTCCCGCAAAATTCTGCGAAACTTACACAAATGGAATTTTTTGAAAGCCGATTATTATGGGAATCTTCAGTAAAACCGTAGAATACCTTAAAAGCCGACTCGGCAAAACACGCGATAAAATCAGCTCCTCGCTGTCGGCCCTGCTCACGCTCGGCAGAAACATCGACGATTCGCTGCTCGACCAGCTCGAAGAAACCCTCATCAGCGATGATATCGGCGTCGAAACCACCGAAAAACTCATATCAGACCTGCGAACTGCCTACCGCAGCAAACAAATCGCAACCACCGACAACATCCTGCCTTTTCTCAAAGAGCACATCAAAAATTACTGGCCGCATATCGAACGCCAGTTGCGCCTCGCCGAAAAGAGCCCCACCGTCATCCTCGTCGCGGGCGTCAACGGCTCCGGCAAAACAACCAGCATCGCAAAACTCGCCTATATACTTGGCAAAAATAACAAAAAAGTCATCATCGCCGCCTGCGATACATTTCGCGCCGCCGCCGTAGAGCAACTATCAATCTGGGCCGACCGTGTCGGCGCCCAAATTGTTAAGCACAAGCAGGGTTCAGACCCCGGCGCAGTCGCCTTCGACGCCTGCGATGCCGCCCTCGCAAGAAACGCCGACTTCCTCATCCTCGACACCGCCGGCAGACTCCACACGCAAAAAGACCTGATGAAGGAACTGACAAAAATCCGCGACATCGTTGCCCGAAAAATCCCCGGAGCGCCGAACGAGGTTTTGCTCGTCCTCGACGCCACCACAGGCCAGAACGCCATCGTCCAGGCCAAAATGTTCACCGCCGCAATTAACGTAACCGGCATATTTCTGGCTAAACTCGACGGCACCGCTCGCGGCGGAATCGTCATTGCAATCAAAGACCAGCTCAACATCCCCGTCAAATTCATCGGCCTTGGCGAAAAACCCGAAGACATCGCTGAATTCAACCCCGACGACTTCACCGAAGCCCTCTTTAACTGATTATTTACTGGTGTCATTCTGAGCGCAGCGAAGAATCTCGTCGTTCTCAAGGGGAAAAAATAGTCAATAGTAAATTTTTAGGCCCTTGGATAATCGCCTAAATAAACCGACTTCGGCAATGCCCCTACCAGCGGCTTCGCATATTCGATAAACGCCTCCGTCACGCCGTTGCCATCGGCATTTATAAACTCATCAGGCATCAATTTCGTTTTCTCCGCCACATTCTTAAGTTCCGTGCGGAAATACCTAACGGCGTATTTTTTGCCGCTGCCGACTCTTTCTATCGCCACCGACCCGCTTGCCTCCGCCATCGCAAACTTCACCGCCGCCCTGCCGCACTGCCGCGCCTCCTTAACATCCACCGACGACTGAAGTCCCGCAAAAGCCCGCTGCAAGTATCCGAATGTGTCCGCCCTGACACGCTTTATATTGAGCCTGCCTTTGATTTTTTCCAGCAGAAAATCAGCCAGAGCCCCCGTGCCGGAAAGCTGAATATTGCCGTGCGAGTCCTTCTCACTGCCGGCATCCGCAATCCTTTCAGCCCAGGTCCGGCCGTTCTCATCGCACATCCCCTCGCTTACCGCTATCACGCATCGGCCAAGTCTCTTGTAAACACCTTCAACATCGCCGAGAATCTTATCAATCGACACAGGCCTTTCGGGAATATATATCAAATGCGGCCCATCATCCTCCCGCACCTTCCCCAGAGTCGTCGCCGCTGTCAGAAAACCCGCATTCCTGCCCATAATCACGTTAATCTTCACACCCGGCAGCGCACGGTTGTCCAAATCGTCCCCTATCAGCGCACAGGCCTCGAACTTCGCCGCCGTCCCATACCCCGGGCAATGGTCCGTAACAAGCAAGTCATTATCTATCGTCTTGGGGATATGAAACGCCCGCAGCTCATAGCCGCTTTTGGCCGCCATTGTGCTTATGATATAAGCCGTATTCGCAGAATCATTGCCCCCGATATAGAAAAAGTACCGTATGTCGCGCTTCTTGAAAACCTCAAGGACCTTCGCACAATATTCCTCGTCCGGCTTGTCCCTGCTCGAACCAAGCGCAGACGATGGCGACTCTGCCAAATCTTTCAGCGTCCCCGCCGAAATCTTCTTGAGATTTATGAATTCATCCTTTACCATCCCTGCCACAGCGTGGACAGCGCCGTATAGGTTCTTAATCTCCCGATGTTTTTTCGCCTCTTCGATAACACCGACTAAGGACGCATTTATCACCCCTGTCGGCCCGCCCGACTGCCCTACCACCGCATTAGCCTTTATTGCCTTCGCCATTTTTTTTCTTCTCCGTTAAAAACTTTACCTTTTAACTCAATTTGCAGTCTGCATATTATACAAACCCAACCCCGCCAGACAAGAATTTTTGATAATGCTTACTCATTATGTTTAGCCCCCAATCCCTCCGTTTGGGATTGGGGGTTTTTAATTTTCGTACCTCCCAATCCCGTCTTTTGGGATTGGGGTTTTTGTCATTGCGAGGTTTACCCGCCTTCCTCGTGGCGGGCCTGCCTTGCAGGCCGTGGCAATCTCATCTTGCTTGCCCCGTGAGATGTGTCGTTTACTATCTCACTGGGGTCATTCCCGCGCAGGGCCTGCCCTGCGACTCGTCCACCGTGGCTTGGAGGCTGTGTCGCAATTAGTTTTACAGCCAGGACTGTTCTGTTAGCTATCGGCTCAAAAATATAAGAAAACTTTTCGGCAGCCAACAGTAAGCATTTTTTTACACTAATTTTCTAAAATATCAGTCTTTTCTTCGAGGAAATACATCTTTCAGCCTGCAAGCCTGGCCATTAACTCTGAAACTCCGATAATAGTGATTATCCGCGCAATGTTAAAGCAGCTCGACAGGATAGACATCTCAGCCTTGACACCGGCAAGTCCTCGCAATAAAAAGCTGCCGACCTTCAGGTTGTGTTTAATATGGCCAAACGGAAGTTCCGCCTTTTGCTTGCGACGGGCATAAACCTCTTGCGAATCAGCCTCTGCATACTGTTCTCTCATCCTGTCCCGAAACCGCTCATTATTATTCCGAATAATCCGGCGTCCATTCTTCCTGCTTGTGGTACATAGTCCAAAATGCTCACAGGACTTACATATACGAATATCAGCCGCATATTCACGACGGCCACGTTTTGCATTATTCCATCGATAAGGCAACATCTGTCCAGCCGGACAGATGTACACATCATCCTGAGTGACATATTCAAATGCAGAACGTTCAAATGGTCCTGGTTCATTCTTACCGGCCTGCTGCTTTGAAGGGACAATAACTTTTATACCCTGCTTATCAATCTTCTCCAACTCCTGGGCATTCGAATATCCGGCATCTGCGCAGGCTTCTTTGCAGGGCTTTGACAAGACCTCATTGGCCTGTTTGACCTGAACAGAAAACTGTTTTAAATCGTTATTCTCATTGACCACGTCACTGTTTACAATCAGGCCATTTTTGTCATCGACCGCAATTTGACTGTTGTACCCTGAATGACTGCCCTGACGACTGTGAATCATTACACAGTCCTTATCCGTCATATTGTGTGAATGTCCCTGTTGTTGTTCGATACATTTCAAGGCAGATTCAATCTTGTCCTTCAAAAGCCTGCTATCTTTCAGATCCTGCTGCATATGGACCAAACTGCCCTGAACGGATTCCTCTGAATCGATTTGTTCGCATTCAGATAACAAGCTGCTTATCCGCCGGTCAATATGCTTAAGCGTTTTCAAGGCCTTTTCCTTAGTGAGGGTTCTGTCAATCGAAGCGTTTGCACGCATCTTGCTGCCATCAATGAAAAAGATGTTGCCATCAAGCAAATCCAGCTCTACGCATATTCCTGCACATTGTTTTATAACCTTCTGCAGGGCATTTTTGTTTTCGCGTCTGAACCGGGCTATGGTTTTATGGTCGGGTTTTAGCCCTGCCGTTAACCATATAAAGGATAAATTGTAATGACATTCCCGCTCCAGCTTGCGGCTGCTGCGAACACCATAAGAGTATCCATAAACCAGGAGTTTGAGCATAATCTTAGGGTCATACTGAGGGCAGCCAACTTTATCAGGCTCGATTTCAAACCCCATGGATTGCAAGTCCATCTTGTCGACTATCGCATCATAGGCTCGTACGGGCGCATCCTGTGGTATATATTCATCTATGCTTTGAGGGAATAATATGCGTTGAGTGCGCTCTCCATATCGATATGCCATATGAAATCCTTTCGTTTTAGTGTCTACATCATAACATATCGACGAAAAAACAGTATCGACTTTGAATCGTAATTGCGACACAGCCTCCAAAAGCTACGGCGGACAAGTCAGAGGGCAGGCATTCGAGGGCAGGATTGCGGGGATAAATTCGGGTTATTGGGGGGTGAGTTTATCGGCGGGGTCGAAGATTTTAAGCGTGTTCTTGCCGGCCTGCTTGGCCTTGTAAAGGGCCTGGTCGGATTTGCTCGTAATATCCTCCGGCGTGGCATCGGCATCATACTGGCCCAGGCCGACACTGATGGAGAGCATAACTTGCTTTTTATTCAAAATTATGGGCGAGCCTGCGACGGCATCGACCATACGCTGGGCGACCACGACCGCATCCGACAGCGGGGTATTGGGCAGAATGAGCGCAAATTCATCGCCGCCATAGCGGGCAGCAATATCAATCTGCCTGATGCAGTCCCTGATTTTTCTGCTGACTTCGATAATGACCCTGTCGCCAGTGCTGTGGCCGTAGGTGTCGTTTATTTCCTTGAGGTTATCGATATCGACCATAATGACGGAGATTTGTCCGCCATAACGCCTCGAGCGCCACAGCTCTCGTTCGAGCATTTCGTAAAATGTTTTATGATTGGCCAGACCAGTGAGGCCATCAGTGACGGCCTGTCGCTGGATTTTCTCAAAAAGCTTTATATTGCCGACGGAGGCGCCGATTAGCTGGCTGAAAAGCTCGATGAGGGCGATGTCTTTCTGGCCGAAATCTCCGCCATCTATTTTATCGGCGAGATTGAGGACACCGACCACCTTGTCCTGACAGACCAGCGGAGCGATGGCGCAGCTTTTGGTGCTGTAATTTTCTGCAAAGACCCTCTGGGATTTTTTTATTACGGGTTTTTTGTGGGCGTCTATGTCACCGACCAGCAGCAGCTCTTTGCTCTTGACCGCCATAACCATCGGCGAGGGCGGGTTCTGGCTGAGGGAGACAATCTTGTTGATAAGAAAGGGGTGATTGTATTTCTGGAGGCGCAACATCTGGCTGGCATCATCGAGTATATACAGCGAGGCCAATCTTGCCCTGACCATATCAGGGATGTCTTTGATGCAAACAGTCGCTATCCGTTCGATGTCGAGGCAATTTATGCGGCGGGCCAAAGGTGTAATTTGTTCCAGCAGCAGGAGCTGCCAGGAGGGCCTTTTGCCTGTCGCATCGTGTTTTTCGCCGTTATCGGTCATATGTCAAAAATATGGTTTAATCTTTAATGTCCTATAATTACCGCACTAAATTTCCGAGCGGGGCTGCACCGGCCTAAAAAGCGTTAAGTGCCGTCGCAGCCGGACTATCCTTGTATCGGATATTTTTATGGACGTATAAAGGAAAAAGAGTTGTGAGATTTGATTTTGATTAGGGGACAGAATTGAGACCGGCGGCTCTTTGCCTGTAGATTCGCAGTTGTTCGCTAATCCTTCGGGTGAGGTTTTCATCTTTTGCAGCGGAGGCCAGTTCGAGGGCGGCCTGCTCAGGGTCTACGGCCTTGTCGAACCTGCCTGCCTGGGCGTGGGCTGTCGCCAATAATTCAAGGGACATAATATCCTTACGGCCTGTTAATTCCACCGCCTGCTGGGCGAGATCAATCGCCAGTTTAGTGTCACGCATATTGGGGTCGGGATGGGTGGCCAAAATCCAAGCCAAACTTTTTAAGGCGGGCAGAAGGTCGGGCTGGATAGCGAGGGCGCTGCGAAAATGTATGGCGGCGCGGTCGAGGCTGCCCTGCCTGGCGAGCAGGCCTGCGAGGTTGCAGTGGGCATCGGCGTAATCGGGTTTGGCCTGCAATGCCTGCTCAAAATGGCTGACGGCATCATCGGGTTTATTCTGCGCTATCAGCACCAGGGCGAGATTGTGGTGCGCCTCAGCGAAGCCCGGTCTGATTTTGAGCGCCTGGTTTAAGTGCTCAGCGGCTTCGTCGAGCTTATTCTGAGATTTGAGCGCCAGGGCGAGGTTGCCGTGGGCCTCGGCGAAATCGGGTTTTAGTTTGACGGCGAGGTTGAATTGAGCAACGGCATCATCGAGATTTCCCTTCAATTGAAGGAGCAGGCCGATGTTATTGTGCGCTTCCGGGAAATCGGGCTTGAGCTTGAGGGCCTGATTGAAGTGAGCGAGCGCTTCATCGAACCTGCCCTGCGACCTCAGCACCAGGGCGAGGTTGTTATGGGCATCGACAAAATTGGGGTCGATGCGTAGGGCGTTTTTGAAGCAGGTAACGGCCTGGCCGGAATCGCCTGATGACTGAAGAGCAAAGCCGAGATTGTTGAGGATGGCGGGGTCATCGGGTTTAAAACGGAGGGCCTGGCGGTAATGCTCAGCGGCATCAGCGTGTCTGCCGACCGCCTGAAGCGCGATAGCGAGGTTGCACTGCAAATCGGCATCGTTCGGCTTGACTTTGACGGCCTTTAGGTAATGAGTAATGGCCTCATCGACGCGGCCCAGCTTGTAGAGTGCGTTGCCGAGATTGGTATGTGCATCGGGATAATCCGGGCTTAACCTGATGGCCCGCTGATAGTGGTCGATGGCTTCGCTGATACGGCCTTTCGTTTTCAGACCGTTGGCGAGATTGCAATTAGCCTCGGGATTGTCGGGAGCGATGTTGTATGCCTTGAGGTACAGTGCGAAAGCCTCGTCGATTTTTCCTTCCGTGCGAAGTGTATCGGCGAGGTTGAAATAGCCGCGAAGATTGTAAGGCGATACTTTGACAATGTTTCGCCAGACGACCACTTCGCTGCGATAGTCCCTGTTGCGATTCAGCGTTGTAAGCGTAAGCGAAACGATTACGGCGATTATCAAAAGAGCGGTGAGAATATTTTTCAGGGGTTGTGCGGCGATGCGCTGCAGAAAAAGGTATGTGCCGGCCACGACCAGGATAACTGCGCCGGCCAGCGGCAAATAGAGGCGATGCTCAAAGGCAAGGTCGGCGATGGGTATAAAGGTTGAGGTCGGGGCAAGTATGACGAAGAACCAGACGGCGGGGTATGCCCAGGAGCGGTTCCGCCACAATCCCCAAAAGGCAGCGGCGACAATCGCTGCAACCAGAAGCATAGGCGGTATGATTTGCTGCCAGGAGTGAGCGATGCGCCAGCAATAATCGAGGCACTGTTCTGTGGGCCAAAAGCAAAGTTTTATATAATGAACAACGATGCCGAACTGTGTCCTTGCATAGCTCCAGGCGGTGATATGGCCCATTTCGAAGCCTGTAGTGCCGGCGCGAGGCCCGGTGAGCATTATGGCAATCAGAATTATCCAGGTTGCGGCCAGGCCGATATAAAGCAGCCATCGACGGCGAAGGGCGTCCCTGAATGAACCTGCGGCGAATGAGCGGTCATACAGCAGGACAAGCAACGGAGCGGTGACCATTACCTCTTTAGAGGCCATACCCAGAGCGCAGCAAAGTATCGAGAGCAAAGACCAGGGCAAGGGACGCTGAGAGGACATTGCGCACGCAGCGGTATAAAGTGTCAGGAGGTAAAACAGGCCCATAATGGATTCTGTGCGCTGAATGATGTAAGTTACGCTTTCGGTTTGCAGGGGATGCACCAGCCAGATAGCGGCTGCTGTCCAGGATATGAGGGGGGCGTTGTTGCCGAACTGCCTCCTGAGCCTGTCGCTGAACAAAGTAATTTTGATTAGGCCGTAAAGAGTCAGCGCTGCGAGAATGTGAATAACCAGATTAAAGATATGGTAGCCCAGCACAGAATAGGCGCCTATAGCGTAATTGAAGGCAAGTGACAAGGCGGGGATTGGTCTGCCGGCCACGGGACATTCGGGCCGGGCGGACATAGATTTGGTGAGCGGCCAGAGATGGCGGACGTAAGGGTTTTCGTGAATGGCGGCCTTATCATCGAAAATGAAAGGGCCGTTGAAGCTGTTGGCATAAGCGATGATGCCGATAATGACCAGGCTGAGAGGCAGTGCGACATTAACAAGCGATTTTTTAAACGGGACACCCCCCTGCCGGCCGCCAGAACTTTGTTGTAAGCGGCTAATAGGCTGCTGCACTCCGTTTTTAGGTCTTTGATGCTTTTCCTTCATAAACAGGGGTAACGGAACAAAACACAACGGTTTCAAATTCTACTTTTGACAGGCGAGTTGGGCAATCCCTAAAATAAATTGTACTTAAAATTATCAAAAAACCAGGCAAAAATCTGGCGTTTTATCAGGTAGCAGTGTAAGCTATACGGGAAAAATACAGGATTATGGTTGAATAATTGAGAGGTATTAAGATGAGTCAGTTACAGGGAAATATGGGAAGGCGGCAGTTTCTTGCCAACGGCGCAAAATTAGCAATGGCGGCGCCATTATTAACCCAGCAGAGCAAGGCTTCGGATGCGAACCAGCCTGCGAAAGAGCCGAACCAGATGGCTGCAAAAGGCGGCGGCAAAGGGCCGGCGTTTATTATCGATTCGCACGTTCACTGCAAAAGCACAGATGCGTGGGTAAAAGAAATGGTGGAAACATACCGGCCCCTCAACGCTATGGCGTGTGTGTTCACATTTATGGCTGATATGAAACTGGTAAAAGATGCAATGGCCAGTTACCCGGACGTCTTTATCGGCTACGGCAGGATTGAGATTGACGACCCCAATGCTATTCGCGAAGTGGAAACCTTCAAGAAAAACGGTTTTGTGGGAATGAAATTTCATCGTCCCCAGAAAAACTTTGACGACCCCTCCTATTTCCAGGTATACAGGTTATGCGAAGAATACGGTATGCATATGATATTCCATACCGGCATCGCGGGTCATACTCCTTCAGACAATAAACCTATGTGGGGCTCGGGCGCGAGAATGAGGCCGATATATCTGGATACACTCTGCATGCAATTCCCAAAGGCAACGATTCAGGGTGCGCATCTGGGAAATCCGTGGTACGAAGAGGCCGCTGAAACCGCCCGGTGGAATGCAAACCTGTATTTTGACGTTTCAGGCTCAACGCTTATAAAATTTATAAAACTTGGGCAGCTAAAACGGATGAGCGAAATATTATGGTGGGCTGACGATGAGTCACAAAACAATCCGCACACATTAAAGGGCGGGCCGAGCGGCTGGGAACATATCGTATTCGGCTCGGATGAACCGCCGAGCGGACTGGCGGCAAATATAGAGAGATTTCAAAAAATGCTCGACGCCAATAATGTCAGTGCGGCTACTCGTGAAAAGATGTGGGGGCTTACGATGGCCAAACTATTAGGCATAGACCCCAAAACTCACAAGTTTACAAAGCCGGTTGCCTGAACCGAAAGGAGACTCATAAATATTCAACATTTTTGAACAGCCCTGGGCATTGCTGGGTCTGGCAGGGGGTGTTTTTATTATAATATGGGTCATTCGTGCCGTCCTGCCTGAAAAACGGCGATGGTGGCAGTTAGCGATACCTCTGCTGATTGCCGCTGCTGCCTTCGGGATAGACCTAATCGTCCAGACAGACCCTGAGAGGATAAAGGCGGTTATTTATACCGCATCGAAAGCTATCGAAAAGGAAAATCCGAATGCGATGGAACTGCTTCTTTCGGAGAATTATCACGATTCCCGCCACAAAACAAAACGGGATTTGATAGGTTACTGCAGGGCCATTCTGTCGGAGCCGCTGGTGGAGAAAAATATCACAAGGATTGCATCGCTGGAAATATCGCCCGACAAACTTACCGCAGGCGCTGTTGTTAATATCCGGATATTATTCGATAAAAGAAGTATCATATACCAGGACTACAAACAACTAATGTTTCTAAAAATGAAAGTAAATCTGCTAAAGGAAAAAAACAAATGGCTTATCGTTCAGGCGGAACTGCTTGAGGTTGATATGCAGCCTATGAGCTGGCAGGACATCACGCAAATACATTATTGACAAATCGATAATTACGAAACTGACAGGAGTCTGCATAAAAACAGGACATCGGCCTAATTTTTTGTATAATGTTTATCTGTGTGAACGGCTTTGCCGTCGACATCGTAATGGACAAAGGTTATCGAAGGTCTTCCTTCTTTGCGAGATACATAAATGGCAAGAAAACCCCCTTTAACACGAAGAAAACGATGCTGTGGTCTTTTATCTTCCTGTTTCCATCCCTGTGCATGGACATCTGAAGCCGGGCCGTGACCATATTCACGAAGGCCGGTCTCGGAATCAACCGATACATATTGCCAGTGCCTGTCCCCATTAACAGAAAACATTCCCTGTTTGGCCATAAATTCACGCAACATTCTGCCTTCTGCCTGATAAGGCGTCTTGTCCGCGTAATTATCGTGCTTGTTATCCCTGTCGGGGCCGACCATCGGCGATGGGGTAAACAGCACTTTAAAGGTCGCATCGGACTGCTGCACAGTCTGTTTAAACCATTCTATCTGCTCTTTACCCCAAATAGTAGGCTGGACCTTACTTTCCATATCCTGGGGCGTTCGGAACTCCCGCCCGTCAACCAGCCAGATTTGCAGGTCTTTGCCCCATCTGAAAGTTCGGTATGGCCTGCCCGGAACAAGCGGGGTCTGCTCATAATGCACCGCCAGACCCTGTTCAAAGGTAAAGTCGCCGAGCTTGTCAGAACGCTGGCCGGGGCGAGCATCATCGCAGTATGTATCGTGGTCGTCCGACTGAAAGTAAGACGGAATCTGGCTGTAAAAATCGACGATATTCGGAAGGCCGTTCATACAATTCCATTTATGGCGGGCATAACTTATATTTACAGCATAGGGGCCCGGCCTGTCGTAATATACGTAATCGCCTGAATGCACAAAAAAATCGGGATTCAGCTTTAACATACTCTTATAAACCTTATGCCCCTCGTTGCTTTCCCTGTCCCACCATTCGTGGTCGGACGCTGTTGTGCAGACAATGTCTGCGGTTGAATCTTTCGGCGGCGCGGTGCGAAATGTTCCGTGCATAACGGCGGTAATGACAGAGTTACTGTCCGGACGAGCCTCAATGCAATAGTTATAAAGCGTGCCGGCAGCTAAATCATTGATTTGAAACTGAGCTGTGCAATCAGAGTCTTTGCGAGATGTTTGCCAATCCGCAGCAATCTGTTTTTCGCCTGATGCCGCCGTCAGGACAACACGAACCTGGCCGGTCATACCGGGGACAGCCCCTTCCATCCGGTCGATTGTAAGACCTGCCGGCATAACCACTGCCGGAGGACCGGAGCGGTCTTTGGTATGCTCAAACTTAGGTGCATTCATATCGGGTTTTTCAACAGTCGTCAGGCGCGTCCATATCCGAACCGAGGTCGGCGTAAGCTCGCCAATCTTTATTCCGTTTGCCAAAAAAGGCCCTGCACTAAAAGCAAGACTGTTCATAACGAGTGATATGCCGAAAGAAAAAAATAATATCCATCCCCAAAGTATTTTTCTAATCGTCGGCATTTTATTCAAACTCCTTATTTGCCAGCCGCTATTTTGTTTTCAGCCAGTTATCAGCCAAGGGGGCGAAGTCAACAAAATCGACGTTGCCGGAAATATTAAGGTCGGCGCCATCGCAGTTATTCGAACTGCCGCAGTCAGCCCTGAGCCAGTGGCTGACAAAAAACTCTATATCCTCAAAACCTACCCCTGCCGGCGGAACGAAATCTCCTGTGAGGATTTGCGCTCCTTCGAGCCAATGCTCGGCAAAAACGGCAAAATCCCTGAAGTCGACCGCCCCATCGTTGTTCATATCGCCGGCCAAAACAGCGGTGTAATTCCATTCTTCAATGGCGGTATATACGCCCTCGCCGGTGCGTTCCATCCACGTCAAAGTTATCTTCAGGCCGTCAACCTCACACAGGACGTAGCCATACTGCTCGACGTGCTTTATATTTGTTAAGGTATAGTAATCGTTCACGCCGTCATAATTTCCCGACCAACCTGAGAATGGCGCACCGCCTGTGCCGACAACGCATTGATGAACATCGTTATCCGGCTCACCATCGTTGTCAACTCTGGCGTGATTATAAAAATGGTCGTGGCCGCAGAAATAGACCCGTCCGCCGGCTTTTTCGATACTGAACCAGAACGCATCGCGATTTGCCGGGTAATCATCGAGACAATCTGAGTGATTAACCTTAAAGGCGGGGTCATGACCAAAAATGAAAATATGCGGACTGGTGTTTGCCGAAAGCTGACTGTTGAGCCAGGTCTGGTTTACACGGCGTAAAACGATATACTGGTCAAGAGCAATAATCAGGACGTTTTTATGTCCGGCTGAATATGTCAGGTTTATCTCTCCCGAAGGCCCATTGTCCGGCAGTTCGGGAAAAACATTGTTCCAGGCTGTTGTCCCCTCCGGGCTGCCACGGTCATGATTTCCCCGAACAACGTAAACAGCTATGTTGGCATCATAGACCGGCTTCATCGTGCTCCGCCAGGTATTGAACTCGCTTTCAAGAGCCGTCTGGTCGACGCCGCCGAGTACAAGGTCGCCCGGCACCAGAACAAATTCGGCGCCTTTGTCCACGATTTCATCGGCAATCTCGCTGAGAATGGCTATGTTTACGCCGTTATCTTCGCCGTTGGAACGAGTGTCGCCGACAACTATGAATTTCCAGGGCGTTTGCGCCAGGCTCACTGAAGAGAATACCACACAAAGAAGACAGGCTGCGAAAGATTTCATTGCGTCCCTCTTCCTCATTTCGGGGCGTTTTTCTTTTCGGTACCGAAAATTACCACACCTTATATTATAGGAAAATCGCCCCCGCTAATCAAGAAGTTTTTCGCCGCAAACCGCTGCAACAAAGGGTGCATGTCAAGAAAGTAGATAACAATACATTCTCGACGTGGCACGGCCATCTTGGCCGTGTTTTCACGGGCTGGAAGCCCGTGCCACGAACTGTAAACGCATTTCACCTACAAAGATGACGTGCACCCTGCAACAAACGCTTTTTCTTACAGTTTTGCTGGCTTGCAAAGGTTCTTGTCGTCCAGAGCGACACGGCCACAAAGTCTGCAATAGTACCTGCCGTTCTTAACCAGTGATTTGTAAGTTTTCGGCTCACTGAACTGAAAACCGATGTTGGTCAGATAGCACAAATGCTTGTCGTGACCATTATGGGGCATTGTCGCTTTTGCCATATTCTTTCCCTCCAAAAAAATGTGAGCAATATTATGTGCCATAGTAATCCGAGAACGGCATTCGGTCAACCTTTTTTTGCCGAGAAATCGCCGATAAAATTGAAATATGCGGCTTTATTTTCTCGACTATTCGATGGTAATCTGGTATATTGCTTCCCGCAAAAATTGCAGTTAACTTATAATTGGCAGTTAATAATTTAGGAAAAAGATATATGAATTACAGAAGAATTATACCCTGTCTGGATGTCAAAAACGGCAGATTGGTCAAAGGTATCAATTTTGTCTCGTTAAAAGATGTGGGCGACCCTGCGGAAAATGCCGCCGCTTATAGTGAGGCAGGCGCAGACGAACTGGTGTTTCTGGATATTACGGCAACGGTCGAAGGCAGAAAGACGCTTCTCGGTGCGGTCAAGAAGACCGTTGCGGCAATATCTCCTGCTTTGCCCTTAACGGTCGGCGGAGGCATCAGCAACTGCAAGGCCATTGAAGAGCTTATGGGTATCGGCGTAGCAAAGGTGTCTATCAATACCGCTGCCGTCAGGAATCCTGATTTTGTCGAGGAAGCGGCGGATGAATTCGGCAGTGACAGGATTACCATCGCGATAGATACGAGAAAAAATGCGAAATTACCCTCCGGCTTCGAGGTGATGGTCAGCGGGGGCAATGTCGGTGCAGGAATTGATGCGGTCGAATGGGCCAGGAAAGTTGAGGATTTGGGGGCCGGCGCTATTCTGCCTACAAGTATGGACGCCGACGGCACACAGGCCGGTTACGACATCCCGATGACCAGGGCGATAGCAGATGCGGTAGATTTGCCGGTAATTGCTTCCGGCGGTGCAGGCACCCTTGAGCATCTCTATCAGGCCATTGTCGATGGTCACGCAGATGCCGTTCTTGTGGCTTCGATAGCACACTTCGGCAAATATACTATCAGGCAAATGAAAGAGTATCTGGCACAGCGTAAAATACCCGTCAATCTGTAATCAACCGACTTATTAAATTTACAGGATGGATGCACGCTTTTAAAAAGCGGTCTTTTTATCAATTCTCAAAAGCCGCCCCCTGAATTTACCGATATGGTTGTTGCGGTAAAACCGCCGTATCAGGTGACAAAGGAATACCGATAATGTTTGGCGGACTGAAAAAAAATAAGCTGCCTCTGGAGGCAAGGCTGTTTGCCCTCCGGTGGTATCCGAGCAGCAGAAGCTGTATGAATACAGTTCTCCGCAGGGACAGGTTCCAGCATATGCCGCCTTTGATGGTCCGAAAAGCCGAGTGGCGACGTTAAGTTTATGCGGGTGTATCCCATAAATTTAGGTCCTGTAAAAACAGCTTACGAATATATTGTCTGAAAAGGGGAAAAAACGGTGTGGACATCGACGGTCAGAGACATTGAATTCGTGGTAAAACAACAAAACAGACTCCTGACAATTCAGGAAAACGCCACCGTTGCCGAGGCGGCGAGAAAAATGAGCGACAATCATATCGGCTGTTTGCCGGTTCTTGATGCGGGAAACAACTTTGTCGGCGTGATTACCGAGCGTGACATCATCGCCAAATTATTCAAAAAATCCATTTCCTTCGATGCGGTGCTTGTCAGAGACATTATGACAACCAACGCCATATCCTGCACTATGGACACGCCGATTTCCGAAATCGAGCGGCTTATGGACGAACATAAGATACGGCACGTGCCTGTTGTTGAAAACGGCGCGCCTATAGCTATGGTCTCCAGCAGGGACATCATAGCATATCAGCTTCGCAGCAATCAGGCTATGAAGACCGCTGCCGAGCAGGTAGCGATGCTTTCGACAGGACTGAAAAGTCTGGATTTCGACGATGTTGTTGCCCTGGCCATCAATGAAGTGCCGAAAAACTTCGCGGCTGACTGGGCGGTATTGTATTTTACTCAAAACGGCCTGGCTGCTCCCCTGATTTACCGGAAAGGCTGTCCAATCCCACAGGAAATTCTGCTCAACCCGCGAAAATCGCAGCAATCAGCCTGCGACGGGAAACCGATGTGCGACAAAATCTGCGCCGACTGCCAGAAATTCGGCGGCCAGGCGCCATCACTTATCATACCGCTTATGATTTGTGAGCGATTTGGAAGCCGCAACAGCAATACCGACAGGCAGGGATTTTTGTGTATGTGCAGGCTGAATGAAACTGCCGGGGAAGATGCACTTCGGTTATACAAGGCCGCCCTGCTGCAGGAGGTTCTGGATGTCAACCTGACCAATGCCAGGTTATATCAGAATTACCGCAAGGCGCAGCGTGACAGCGAAACAGACCCACTGACCGGCGTGGCCAGCCGGCGAGTGCTTGAGCAGATGCTGAACGCCGAGTTTGCACGTGCGGTTCGATACAAACACGGCTTTTCCGTCGCCATTTTGGACGTGGACAATTTCAAACTGATAAACGATGCCACCGGCCATTCTGCCGGCGACAGGGCGCTGCAAATGCTGGCCAAATCGATGCGCCGCAACGCACGCGCAAACGACACAATCGCCCGCTACGGCGGCGACGAATTTGTTATGCTGCTGCCGGAAACAAAGCTCGGTGACGCAGCGGAGATGCTTGAGAGAGTCCGCAGCCAGGTTGAGAAGCTTTCGCTGCCAAACGTTCGACCCATTACGATAAGCTGCGGACTGACCGAGTGGACGGGGTCGGTGACCGATACGCCTGAAAATATATTGAAACGCGCCGACGCCGCCCTTTATGAAGCCAAGCGCAAAGGCCGAAACCGCATAGCCGTCAGCGAACCGGCAAAAAATCCGGTTTAAGAACCCCGCTAAAAGGAGAGGTATTTCATCGCCTTTGTCAGTCTTACACCGACTTTCCCCAGATTTTCAATGTTTTGTATTCGCCCTTCTTTTCGCAGCTCCAAAATTCGTTTTGCAGTCACCAGGCCGATGCCCGGCACCCTCATAAGCTCAAACTTAGATGCACAATTCACATTTACAGGGAACATTCCCGGATGCCCTGCGGCCCAGGCCTCTTTGGGGTCGGTTTCCAGCGACAGGTTGCCCTTTTCATCAAAGACAATGTCCGACTCCGCAAACCCGTATTTTCGAAACAGGAAATCGACCTGATACAATCTGTGCTCCCGTCTGAATATGTCCGCGGGCTTTCCCAAATTTATCCGTTCGCCGGGCAGCGACTCGTCCCCCAAACCTTTTTGATAAGCGCTGAAATACACCCTGTGAACCTTAAGCCTGTCATACAGGCCGTTCATATACTTCACTATTTCCGCATCCGACTCCCCTGCCGCACCGACAATAAACTGTGTGGTCTGATTGCACCCCGCATATTTCGCACCCGGCGCCGTCAGCCTGCTTATCAGCTTCATAGGTTCAATAATGTCCCTGATATAATCTTTTTTCTGCGACAGTTTCGCCAGGTGCGATTGTCCCGGCGTCTCGATATTCAGCGAAACAGCGCTTGCCAGTGAAACCGCTTCCTCTATTGCTGCGCTGCTTGCGCCGGGAATAACTTTCAAGTGAATGTAACCTTTGTAATTATATCTGGTGCGTAAAATCTTTGCGGTGGTATTGAGCAAAGTCATTGTCGCATCGGGCGAGCCGCACACGCCTGAGCTTAAAAACAGTCCGAAAACCTTTCGCCGGTTGTAATAATCCAAAAATACTTTTGCCGTTTCTTCAGCGCCTAAGCTGCATCTGCGAACATCCATCTGCTGCCGCAGCGGGCAGTATTTGCAGTCGTTCGAGCATACGTTGGAAATCAGTGTCTTAAAAAGGACGCTTCTGCCGCCGTCTGGCAGTGTAACCGGATATATCCATTTCCCGTCCTCGCTTCGTTTGCGATGCTCTTCTTTGTAACTGCCGCAGGCACAAGCCAGGTCATACTGCGCATCAGCGCTGAGTATCTCCAGTTTCTCCTGAGTACCCGGCTGGGAAATAACTCCAACCATACTGACATACTCCTCTTCCAGTTACGTCAGTGAATGCCGCAAGTTTTTAAATGCCTGTCGAAAAATCCTGTCACTATCGGCCTAAGGTCTCTCTGTTTAGGCTGCAAATCAAAAGTATGCGGGGCGCCCTCGATAAGTAACATCTCGCTTGGAACGCCTTTTTCCCGAAGCCTGGCATCCATCTCGACCGACTGTCGATAATCAACCACTTTATCCGCCGTTCCGTGAATAATTAAAAAAGGCGGGCTTTCACTGCTTATATGATTGACCGGCGATGCAAATTCCCACAACCGCGGGTTCTGCTCTTTTGTGACACCCAGAAATGTCTTCGTAGCAGGATTGTTCGGGTCTACTTTTAAAAGATTAAACGCACCGTATAATGCCACTACTGCCTGTACCCTGTCGGATATTCCCTTATAAGGCCCGTTCGGCTCAAGTCCCGGCTCTGAGCCTGTCAGACCGACCATAGCGGCCAAGTGACCGCCCGCTGAGCCGCCAATTACCCCTATATGATTAGGGTCTACGTGATAAACTTTTGCATTCTTTCGCAAAAACTGCACGGCTCTTTTGCAGTCGTAAAGACTTTCCGGCCAACTGGCGCGGCATTGCTGTGCCTGCTCGCTCTTTTTAGAAAGTAAATAATTGATGCTCATACACACATAGCCATTCCCAGCCAACGTCGTACCTATATTTTGTTCACGTGCCTTGGCCTTGTCCCCGCCCCACCAGCCTCCGCCATGAATAATCACAACGCCGGGAAATAACTGGTTGGCATCCGCCGCAACAGGTGCATACAAATCGAATTTCTCCGCACGATTGGGTTCAAGATAGCAAATATCCTTCTCTATACGGACTTTATAAACCGCCGACCCGGCAGGCCAAAAACAACCCGAAACAAACAAAACTATCCAAATATATCTTCTCATCCGATTATTTTTATGGCTGAATCAGATTAAGCAGGTTTTTGGCCTCCTGCGGGTCTAATGCCTTAAGTATTTTGCACTCATTCAAGGCTGAATTTCTGTCGCCGGCTCTGAAATATGCGAGACCGAGATTATAGTGAGCGGCGGCGTAATCCGGCCTGACACCGACAGCCTGCTTACAGGCATTTATCGCCTCGGCATAAAGCCCCAGTTTGCCGTAAGCAACGCCGAGATTGCTCAATGCCTCCGCGTAATCAGGCCTGATACCGACAGCCTGCTTAAATGCCTCTACGGCTTCATTATATCGACCGGCCTTATCGCAGGCAACACCAGCACGATAGTATGTCTCAGCATCATTCGGCTCAATCTCGGCGGTCTGCTTATAAGCATCTACCGCATCGTTGTAACAACCGAGCTTATCATAAGCAATGCCAAGATTATAATACGCATTGGCGTGGTCCGGTTTAATTTTTAACGCCCGATGATAGCAATCAATCGCCTCAATGATTCTGCCCTGCGACTTAAGCTCTCTGCCCAGATTATTGTATGCCATCCAGGAATTTGGATGTTTAGCCAGGGTGTCACGCCATAACGTCTCTATACTTCCGTAAACATAACACTGCTGCCAGGTAAGCACGCCATACCCGGCTAAAATTGCCGCTGCAACTATCGGCAATATCCTGATTTTTACCGCCGCTCGATAACCTAACGCAGCGACAATCGCAATCAGCCCGATACTCGCCACATACTGATAATGGTCGGCCACGTATGTATATCGAAACGTATACAGCGGTATAAAACCAAGCATCGGTAACAGCGTGGCGATGAAAAACACAACGCCCGCAATGACCCCCCTGCCAAGCCTTTCCCGCCACCGCCACATACACCAGCCGACAATCGCCCACACAATCAGCCAGAGGTACTGAAGCGGCTGCGTCCAGCTAATGTCCCATTTCGGATAGCTAAATGTCAGTTTCGTCGGCCATAAGAGCTTGCCGACGTAAAACCACAGCGCCCTTGCCGCAAGAAGCAGCCG
>Ga0315283_10000724_pt1 | contig 24943 bp, 22 predicted proteins | sample YL17G09_0_MG_FD_204541 | JGI IMG/M metagenome (GOLD analysis project Ga0315283, IMG submission 204541) | Sediment microbial communities from Yellowstone Lake, YNP, Wyoming, USA - YL17G09_0 | ecosystem: Environmental > Aquatic > Freshwater > Lake > Sediment | place: USA: Wyoming | collected...
TAAAGGAGAGAGAAAGGCTTTCGGCTAATCTGAAAAAGATGAAAATTACAGAAAAGGTCTATCCCTCAGGTGCAAACTTCCTGCTTGTTAAAGTTAAAAATGCCAATTACATCTATAAAACGCTGGTTGATAAAAATATAATTGTAAGGAATCGCAGCACTGTTATTGACAATTGCCTTCGGATTACAGTTGGTAAAAGGGCTGAAAACGACAAACTGGTCAAAGCACTTAAAACTATCGTAATATGAAGAAGGTACTTTTTATTGACAGAGATGGTACAATTATCACCGAACCGGCAGATGAGCAGGCAGATAGTTTTGAGAAGCTCGTTTTTCTTCCGGACGTCATATCGTGTTTATCAAAGATTGCAAAGGAGACAGACTTTGAACTGGTGATGGTAACCAACCAGGATGGTCTTGGTACAGAGTTGTTTCCTGAGGATGCCTTCTGGCCCGTTCATAATAAGATGTTACAGATTCTCGAAGGCGAAGGGATAGTATTCAACGAGATATTTATCGACAGAACTCTCCCATCGCAAAAGGCTCCTACCCGCAAACCAGGAACTGCAATGCTGGTAAAATACCTGGCTAATGGAATCGATCTCGCCTCTTCATTTGTAATAGGTGACAGGCTGACAGATGTTGAACTTGCAAAGAATCTGGGATGTAAAGCCATACTTATTAACAATGAGGGCTCTCCCGATGCTGAATTATGCACAACTGATTGGAACGATATCTGTAAGTATCTGAAACAGATACCACGGAATGCAAAGGTGGAAAGAAAATCATCTGAGACACAGATCCAGGTTGATCTTAATCTGGATGGATCGGGGAAAAGCACAATTGACACCGGGATCGGTTTCTTCGATCACATGCTTGAACAGATTGCACGTCATGGAAATATCGACCTTATTATAAAGGTGAAGGGCGATCTGGAAATTGACGAGCACCATACTGTTGAAGATGTGGCCATTACGCTTGGCGAAGCAATGTTGAAAGCAGTGGGAGGCAAAAAAGGTATTGAAAGATACAGCTTTGTATTGCCCATGGATGATTGCCTTGCACAAGTTGCACTGGATTTTGGCGGCCGACCATGGCTAGTCTGGGAGGTAGAATTCATGCGGGAGAAGATTGGAGAGATGCCTGCTGAATTATTTTTTCACTTCTTTAAGTCATTCAGCGACAATGCTAAATGCAACCTGAATATCAAAGCGGAGGGTCAAAATGAACATCACAAGATTGAAGCGATCTTCAAGGCATTTGCAAAAGCTATAAAAATGGCTGTTAAACAAACAGATAACTTTAATTTGCCAACTACAAAAGGCAGCTTATGATCGCAATCCTGAAATATAATGCTGGAAATATCAAATCCGTGCAGAATGCTCTTACCCGCTTGGGTTACGAAAGTATTATCACAGATAATCCGGAGGAGTTAGTAAACGCTGATAAAGTAATATTTCCTGGTGTGGGAGAAGCAAGTTCTGCAATGCAATACCTGAGAGAAAGAGGATTGGATAAGACTATCATATCCCTTAAGCAACCAGTGCTGGGAATATGTCTCGGCTTACAGCTTATGTGCCGCTATTCTGAGGAAGCAGATACCATTTGTCTTGGAATATTTGATTCAGATGTGAGATTGTTTCCTCCGGTAGATAAGATCCCGCATATGGGATGGAATAATTTTCTCACAATGAAAGGAGATCTCTACAAAGGGATAGCGCTTGAAGATGATGTCTATTATGTTCACAGTTACTACGCAGATATTTCCTCAGGTACTTCAGCTACATGCGATTATATTTTGCCCTTCAGCGCATCGATGAAAAGTGAAAATTTCTATGCAACACAGTTTCATCCAGAGAAATCAGCGGATGTTGGAGAAAAGATCTTACAAAATTTCCTAAAACTATGAGAATAATAGTGGCGCTTGATATAATCGGCGGAAAATGTGTTCGTCTTAGGCAGGGAGACTTCAATACAAAAAAAGTGTATAATGAAGATCCGTTGGAGGTTGCAAGGCAGGTTGAAGATAATGGCATTAATTATATTCACCTGGTTGATCTTGACGGGGCAAAAAATAAAAAGATTGAAAACATTAAGGTCCTTGAAAAAATTGCAGGGAAGACTAATTTGATAATTGACTTTGGTGGAGGGATAAGATCATATGACGACCTGAACGCAGCATTTAATTCCGGTGCAAACCAGGTTACCGCAGGAAGTATTGCTGTCACTGATCAGATTTTGTTTTTGGAATATCTCTCAGTATTCGGATCAGAGAAGATCATCCTCGGAGCAGACTGTATAAACAGAAAAGTGTCAACCGGTGGCTGGCTCGAAAACTCAGATGAAGATATAATCAGCTTTATTTCTGACTATAGGTCCAAGGGTGTGAAATATACGATTTGCACTGATATTGAAAAGGATGGAATGCTTCAGGGACCGTCAACAGCTCTGTATAAAGAGATTCTGGGTTCAGTAAAAATTAATCTTATTGCAAGCGGTGGTATCTCCTCGCTTAACGATATTGAAGATCTCAGGAAATCGGGTTGCGAAGGTGCTATAATTGGTAAAGCAGTTTATGAGGGGAAACTAACTTTAATAGAATTAGGCAGGCAATGTTAAAAAGACGAATTATTCCGTGTCTCGATATTAAAGACGGGCGAACGGTGAAAGGTGTAAATTTTATAAATTTAAGAGATGCCGGTGATCCTGTTGAACTGGCAAAAATCTATGTAAGACAGGGTGCTGATGAACTTGTTTTTTTAGATATCACAGCTACGATTGAGAACAGGAAGGCTCTTGCCGGACTGGTTGGAAGGATTGCTGCGGAAATCAATATTCCTTTTACAGTAGGAGGTGGAATTGAGACTGTAAACGATGTTGCAATTCTTATTAAAGCCGGAGCCGATAAAGTAACAGTAAATTCATCAGCAGTAAGAAGGCCGGAACTGATCTCTGAGATTGCCGGGCAATTTGGAAATCAGTGCGTTGTAGTTGCTATTGACACAAAACTGGTTGACGATGATTGGATCGTATTTGTCAATGGAGGACGAATACCGATTCCCTTAAAGACAGTCAGTTGGGCCCGCAGGGTTGAGGAGTTGGGAGCCGGTGAGATACTGCTGACTTCAATGAACAATGATGGAACAAAATCGGGATTTTCAATCGACATAACCGTGGATGTGAGCAGGAATGTAAATATTCCGGTTATTGCATCGGGCGGAGCAGGTACGATGGAACATTTCAGGGATGTCTTTTTTAATACGGGTTGCAGTGCCGCACTTGCTGCCAGTATCTTTCACTTCGGAGAGATTACGATTCCCGATCTTAAAAAGTATTTGATAAATGAGAAAATTAATGTTAGATTATGAATATTGACTTTATTAAAGGAAACGGCCTGGTACCTGTTGTTATTCAGGACAATAACACCCTTCAGGTCCTTATGGTAGGTTATATGAATGAGGAGGCTTTCGAAAAAACCAAAAATGAGAAAAGAGTTACTTTTTTCAGCAGGAGCAAAAACCGCCTCTGGACCAAAGGTGAGACCTCCGGAAATTATTTATATGTTGAAGAAATATTATCCGATTGCGACAATGACTCTATTCTCATAAAAGTAAAACCTGCCGGACCAGTGTGCCATACAGGTAGTACATCCTGTTTTGGTAATGAGACTTCAAAAGGATTTATTTACAAGCTGGAACAAGTTATAAACCAGCGCATTGAAAATGATACAAATGACTCTTATACCAACAAACTATATAAGAAAGGCATAAATAAAGTGGCTCAGAAAGTCGGAGAGGAAGCTGTTGAATTAATTATTGAATCAAAGGATGATAACATTGAGCTATTTAAGAATGAAGCCGCCGATCTGATGTATCATCTGCTGATATTATTAAAAGCTAAAGAGATCAATTTACAGAGCATTGAAGAGGTGCTGGAGAAAAGGCATAAGAAGTCAGGATGACTTTAACAATTCTTCTTAAGAAACAGCACCTATACTGTTAATATTTAACAAAATATATAGTTTTTATGAATTTTTAGTTGGTTTTTTAAAAAATAGATTACTTTTGTAAGCCAATAACACGACCAAATGAATATTGTGTACAAATATTTTATCTCCTTTTATTACTTCTATTTTTATTTTAAAAACAGATAAGGGATTTTTGTATACAGATAAATTTAATTTATATGAAAGCAAGGGTCCCTCAAAGGGGCCCTTGTTCATTTACTAACACCTTGAAAATGAAGATAGCAATACAGGGAGAGATAGGATGTTTTCACGAAGTCGCTGCAAGACAGTACTTTAATTATGATGAAATTGATATTGTGCCTTGTTCCACATTCGATCTGACCATCAATACTCTCCTGGTCGGAAAGGCCGATTTTGCTGTAATGGCAATTGAAAATGCAAGGTCAGGAAGTATTCTATATAATTATACCCTCATAAGGGAATCGGGAATGAAGATCCTGGGAGAACATAACCTTCGGATAAGACAGAATCTGATGGCTTTACCCGGTCAGTCAATAACTGATATCAGGGAGATAAGATCGCACCCGATAGCTCTGGCACAATGTATGACATTCCTGAATCAATTTCCAGGAGTGACTCTTATTGAGAGTGACGATACTGCAGGAAGTGCAAGACAAATAAGCGAAACCCGGGTTAAAGGGGTTGGTGCAATTGCATCTTCAAATGCTGCAGAAATATATGGCCTTGACATACTTGCTTCAGGGATAGAGACTTATAAGCAAAACTACACACGGTTTCTCGTTGTAGGCAGTGAAAATAAAGGGAACAAAAAAGGGAACAAAGTTTCAATCTGCTTTTCCACAGGTCATAAACCCGGGTCACTTGCAGCAGTCCTGGTTAAGCTTGCAGAACTGAAAATTAATCTTTCAAAGATCCAATCGGTCCCAAGGTTGAATGGTGAGTGGGAATATATGTTTTATCTCGATCTGGAATTAAGTAAGAATACCAACTCTGATGTAATTAAAAGAGTATTGGAAAAACGGACTAGTAATCTAGAAGTTCTTGGAGTTTATTTTAAAGGAGATATGCTTTATGAAAGTTAAACCGGCTGACCGTACCAGCAATGTACAGGAATATTATTTCTCACAAAAACTTGCTCAGATTGATAAGATGCGCAGAGAAGGAGCTGATATCATTAACCTTGGAATTGGCAGCCCCGATCAGCCACCTTCCGAAAAGACAATTGCAGGTCTGATCACAGAAGCCAAAAAACCTACATCACATGGCTATCAGAGTTATACAGGAATTCCGGCTTTGAGAAAGGCGTTTGCAGAGTGGTACAGAAAATATTTTCATGTTGAGTTGAATCCCGATAATGAGATTCTACCATTAATGGGAAGTAAGGAAGGGATAATGCACATCAGTATGGCTTTTGTCAATAAGGGAGATGAAGTACTTGTACCTGATCCCGGATATCCGACATATTCATCTGTTACTAACCTGGTTGGCGGCATAGTCAGAAAATATGCCCTCGATGAAAAGAGCGGCTGGCTTCCTGATCTGGAATCCCTTGAGCAGGGTGATTTGAGCAGGGTAAAACTAATGTGGGTTAACTACCCGCATATGCCAACCGGAACTAAAGGATCGATGGTACTATTTGAAAAACTGGTTTCATTCTCACAAAAACACGGGATACTCCTTTGCAACGACAATCCATACAGCTTCATATTAAATAAAGAATATCACAGTCTCTTAGCTGTTGATGGGGCGAAAGAAACAGCTCTGGAGCTAAACTCATTAAGTAAGTCTCAAAATATGGCAGGTTGGCGTATTGGTATGGTTGCGGGTCATAGCGAATATATAAAGAATATACTTAAAGTAAAAAGCAATATGGATTCCGGGATGTTTCTGCCATTGCAAATGGCTGCAGTTGAGGCGCTTAACAATCCTGAATCATGGTACGACACGGTCAATGATGTCTATCTCAGGCGTCGTAAAATAGTGGAAGAAATTATGGATATCCTCAATTGCAGATATGAAAAATCCCAGGTTGGTTTGTTTGTCTGGGGACGTATACCTGAGGATATAAATAATTGCGAAATGTATATAGAAGAGATTTTAAATAAGTCTCAGGTGTTCATCACCCCGGGGTTCATTTTTGGAGAAAAAGGTGAAAGTTATATTCGTATTTCATTATGTACAAATGAGAAAAGATTGATGGAAGCAAAAGAGAGAATATTAAAACTTAATAGATAGATACATAGTTGGAAGACGGAAGTCCGAAGTCGGAAGTAGAAATTGAGGCTCTTGACTCATGACTTCTGACTAATTAGTAACAATAAATTAACTATTAATTCATCTCATAATAAAAAAAATATGACAATTGCAGTTATTGGAATAGGGCTGATCGGGGGCTCTCTGGTAGTTGATCTCCGCAAACGAGGATTTGCAGACAAAATAGTCGGAGTTGATACCAACATTCTTCATCAGAATATTGCCCTGCTTTGCGGTTTAGTTGATGAAAATGAAACTCTGGAAAATGCTATTGAAAAAAGCGATTTGATAATTCTTGCCACACCTGTTAATACGAATTGCATAATGTTACCCGGCATACTCGACAAGATAGCCGGCACTTCAAAAGTAGTGACCGATATGGGCTCCACAAAAGCCAGTTTAGCAGAAGCTTCAAAAAATCATCCGGGCAGGGGTCGTTATGTTGCAGTTCATCCAATGGCTGGTACCGAGTATTCCGGTCCTCTTGCTGCGATAGGGAAACTGTTTGACTATAAAAATGCTATTATCTGCGATAAGGAACTGAGCGATAGGGACGCCCTTGAAAAAGTTGAAAAAATGCTGGATATACTGAATATGCATAAAGTGTATATGAACTCAAGCGACCATGATGTGCATGTCGCCTATATATCTCATATTTCTCATATTACATCTTTCTCGCTCGCATTATGTGTGCTCGAAAAGGAACAGGAAGAACAAAACATTCTCACATTGGCCGGTGGTGGTTTTGAAAGTACTGTCCGCCTGGCTAAAAGTAATGGGGAAACATGGGCTCCTATTTTTCTGGAAAATGCTCAGTATATACTTGAAGTAATGGACACTTATATTGAAAAAATGAATTCATTCAGAAAGATGATCTCTGGTAAAGATATTAATGGTTTGAAAGCACTGATGGAAGAGGCTAACAAGATTAGAAAAATATTGAATTAAATAATTTAATGAATAATGGTACTAAGACTTGAGAATTCCCTGATTAAAGACTGGAGAGGTTATAAAGGCAGACCCTTTCTTATCTCCGGCCCATGCAGCGCCGAGACAGAAGAGCAGGTGATGGAAACTGCTACACAATTAGCTCAGATAAAAGAGGTTAGTGTTTTTCGCGCCGGTATCTGGAAACCAAGGACACGTCCAAATTCATTTGAAGGAGTCGGCACTGAAGGACTGAAATGGCTCAGAAGGGTCAAACAGGAAACCGGGTTACTTGTAGGTACCGAGGTAGCAAATGAAAAACATGTCTACGAGGCTCTGAAATATGGTATTGACATGTTGTGGATCGGCGCCCGGACATCTGTTAATCCTTTCACAGTTCAAGAGATATCCGATGCCCTGAATGGCGTGGATGTGATGGTACTCGTGAAAAACCCGGTAAATCCAGACATTGAGTTATGGATGGGTGCAATTGAACGTATTGCAAGAGCAGGAATTACACGAATTGGAGCAATACATCGTGGCTTCTCTTCGTACGAAAAAACATTGTACCGGAACCAGCCCAACTGGCAATTGCCAATTGAATTGCGCAGGCGCATCCCCGACTTACCTATCATATGTGACCCAAGTCACATTGCCGGTTCAAGACAATTTCTTCACGAGATTTCCCAGAAGGCAATGGATCTGAACTTCGACGGTTTAATGATCGAATCACATATTGACCCGGCCAGAGCCTTAAGCGACACAGCTCAACAGCTGACCCCAAACGATCTGAAGGAACTTTTAAGCAGGCTTATACTGAGAAATCCAAGCACTTCAGATCCAAAGTTACTGGATGTACTCGGGGAACTCAGGCAACAAATCGATGTATATGATGATCATCTGCTCGACCTGATGGAGGAAAGAATGAAAGTGGCGGAAACTATCGGACGTTATAAAAAGGAAAATAATATCACTATCTTGCAGAGTAACAGATGGGATGAGATTATTAAAAAAGTAATCGCCAAAGGTCAGGCTAAAGGACTCAGTGCTGAACTGATTGATACAATTTTCAAGGCAATTCATCAGGAGTCTATTAACCATCAAATGAAGATAATGAATAACGGAGTGAAAAATCCATACAATGAAAAATAAATTGTAACGGAATCTATGGAAAGATATGTAGAACCATCTGCAATTAAAGGTAAACTCAAAGCTCCGGCTTCTAAAAGCATGACACAACGGGCTATTGCTGCCGCTTTACTGGCCGATGGGCAAAGCATAATCTACAATCCCTCCTATTGCGACGATTCATTAGCCGCAATGAGTATAGCATGTGGTTTGGGCGCCAGGCTAGAGCCCCAACCTAATGAATTGAAAATTAATGGTTCCGGCGAATTGAAAGAGCCAAAACTGAATTGTGGCGAATCGGGTCTGGCGATCCGTATGTTCTCTCCGATAGCTGCATTATACCCGGCAGAAATTACCATGGTTGGTGCAAATTCTCTAAAAAAGAGACCTATGTTCATGATTGAAGAGGCTTTAAATCAGCTGGGTGTGAAATGCACCAGCTCCGGTGGATTTCTTCCTCTTACTATTCAGGGGCCAATTGTTGGAGGATACTGTGAAATTGACGGCTCAGTAAGCAGTCAGCTATTAACCGGTCTGCTTATGGCATTGCCTCTTGCAGCTAAGGACTCCGAAATAAAAGTCAAGAACCTGAAGAGCAAACCATACATTGACATGACTATCCAGATACTCAAGTCATTTGGGATAGAAATTCAGAATACGGGTTATGACCTGTTTCATATTCCAGGGAATCAAAAGTATAACTCTCATAACTACACAGTTGAAGGTGACTGGAGTGGCGGGGCATTTCTGCTGGTCGCCGGTGCTGTCAATGGACAGTTAAGTGTTCACGGCCTCCGTACAGACAGTATGCAAAGTGATATGGCAATTATTAAAGCACTGGAGAATGCAGGTGCACAAATGAAAATCAGCGAAAATCATATTGACATTTCCAAATCAGAATTAAAAGCATTTGAGCTGGATGCCACTGAATCACCTGACCTATTCCCTCCGCTAGTTGCATTGGCATCATATTGTAATGGTGTCTCAACTATCAAAGGTGTATCACGTTTAATATATAAGGAGAGCGACAGGGCAACAGCCCTTAAAGAAGAGTTCGGAAAGATGAACATCAGGATAGAAATTAAAGATGATCTGATGTCTGTTACCGGAGGCCAGCCACAGGGCGCCCATGTTGAATCACATGATGACCACCGGATTGCAATGGCTGTCGCAGTTACTTCACTGGGAGCCACAGGGCGAGTTTATATCAGAGACTCTCAATGTGTTGCAAAATCATATCCTGGTTTTTTTGATGACCTCAGAAATCTGGGAGCAGTGGTTCATGAATGATACCCTGAAAGCCTGATTCGTAATAATTCCGACCATAAAAAGGGAAAACTCAAAGAAAAATTAAAAAAAAAGTGTTTTTTTGTTGATAATTTAAATTTTTGATTATTTTTGTCCTAATGAACGCAAAAATGTTTTATATCTGGTCTTGGTGCAGCTCAACAAAAGATGCTGTGAAACAAGCCGTTATATAACATTTATAAGATATTTATCTATAGAGGCACACTGTTCACAGGGTGCCTTTTTTATTTATTAACTCTTAAACTAATAAAAAATGAAAAAAACTTTTAGAATTCTATTAAGTGAAGATGAAATGCCAAGGCAATGGTATAATATCATGGCGGATATGCCTAACAAACCAATGCCCCCCTTACATCCTGGAACAAAACAGCCAATAGGCCCGGAAGATCTGGCGGCTATATTCCCCATGGAGCTAATTAAGCAGGAGGTTTCTACGGAGCGATATATTGATATTCCCGATGAGGTTCTTGACCTTTACAGGACTTATCGCCCCTCTCCCCTTTTCAGAGCCGTAAACCTTGAAAAGGCTCTTGGAACAAAAAGCAAAATCTATTACAAGTATGAAGGCGGCAATTATTCAGGCTCTCATAAAGCTAACACAGCAATTCCCCAGGCCTACTACAACAAGCAGGAGGGGGTCAGGAGGATTACCACAGAGACAGGAGCCGGACAATGGGGAAGTGCAATGAGTTTCGCCTGCAACTATTTTGGACTTGAGCTGCTGGTCTTTATGGTAAGAGTAAGTTATGATAATAAACCAGGCCGAAAACTTTTAATGAACACATATAATGCCAAGGTACTCGCTTCACCAAGCACTATGACAGTTTTTGGAAGGAAAGTACTTGAGTTGGATCCGAATTCACCCGGAAGTCTTGGCATAGCAATTTCCGAAGCAATAGAAATTGCGTCACAAGACGCCTACACCAAATATTCTCTGGGTAGCGTACTAAACCATGTAAGCCTTCACCAGACTATAATTGGCCAGGAGGCACTGATTCAAATGGATAAGGCAGGCGATTACCCCGATGTTGTTATTGGCTGTTTCGGAGGAGGGTCAAACTTCTCGGGAATTGCATATCCATTCCTACGCGAAAAACTACTTAATAAAAAGGATATCAGACTTGTAGCCGTAGAACCTGCTTCGTGCCCAAAACTTACCAAAGGAAAATTCATGTACGATTTTGGCGATTCTGCAGGTATGACCCCTCTCCTTCCCATGTATACTCTCGGACATAATTACATACCTGAGAAGATCCATGCAGGAGGTTTACGTTACCACGGTGCAGGAGTTATAGTAAGCCAGCTCCTCAAAGACGGGCTTGTAGAGGCAAAGGCAAAACTGCAAAGAGAGTGCTTTGAAGCAGGTGTGTTCTTCGCAAGGAATGAAGGTATTCTTCCTGCTCCAGAATCGACTTATGCTATTGCCGGGGCACTTGATGAGGCAAGAAAGGCCGACCTGGAGGGAGTACCAAAAACGATACTCCTTAACCTCAGCGGCCATGGGCATTTCGATATTTCTGCTTATGAGAAGTATTTTGAGAATAACCTGCCGGATCATGAACTGACAACTGCCGAGGTCGAGGAAGCTATCTCGAAAATAAATATCCCTGTCTGAAGTTAAACCTGTAATAATACTCTGTGGCTCTCTCCAGATAGACCGGGAGAGAGCCCCCGAGATATATTTTTAAAAATCCGAATAGGAAGTCGGGTGCAGTAGAGAAGTGTTATTTTTCGATACTGTATTCAAATACTCCGGCATTGCCTTAAGTTTAATCCAGTCAGGATGCTCCCCGAAAGCTTTCCAATGAGCATCATGCGATGCCATATTTTCGAAAGTTGTCATATACATGAGGTTCGGCATGTGACTGCCCACTAAAACCTCAGCGTAAAATGCTGCATTGAATTTAAGCGTTTCAAATAATGCTATCTCACCACCCTGGTTGAACATTTCTCTCTTTTTTACGGCCTTGGCTTCAGTTGCACTTTCGTAGCTGCGCATTTCATATATTCTTTCTGAAGGAAGTGTGGAAAACTCAGGTGCCACAAACTGAGGCATGTTCATAAAAGCTTTTAAAAGAATGCTTTCGTGCCTTTTATAAGGCGGATCATCGTAAGCTGCATCATTGAAGGATTTTCCTGCCTCTGCGTATACCTTATCTTTTTCAAGTAATCCAGCCAATTGCATAAATTCATCAATAGTCTTGAATGGAACAAACACATAGATCAATTTACCAGAAGCAGTGTCAGCTTCAACGGGTTTGAATACACCAACTATTGGGATACCTGCCCGGTGTAATGCCGGAATATATGCATCTTTGAGATAGGCATCAACCCTGCTCTCCTGCAAGTTATTTGCAATGTGGTAAATCTTTAGCTCATAATACTGTTGCTTTGCGGGTGCTGCCCCAAAGCCTTTGAATGAAGCAGTAATGAGGAATAATACTGCCAAAAATTGTAGCCGAAGCTTAAGACTAATACTGTTTTTCATTATCTGTAGTTTTTAATTATGGTTTAATATGCTTTTGAAAACTCCTGGAATATCTTATTCGCGTTACCCGGTGTCTATTCAGAACCTGATTGAACGTAGAATCTGTTATATAGTTTCTTTGGTTATCGTTGTTAATATTGGAACACTTTTCCTCCGGCAAGAACTTCCTGTTTTGCCTCATCGAAAGAGGCCTTTTCACCAGTTCTTAAGGCTGCTGTACACATGATGTTTGCGATTGAATGATTATACCCTGCGATAACATGAGCATTAGGTTTCTTCCTGTCGCGAACACATTCCATCCAGTTTCTCATATGAGCAGTTGTCATAGGATCTGAACCTGTATTGGCTGATGTTTCAATTTTAAGCCCAGGTAAGTCCATATTTTCCAATAAATTAGCCTTCATATTCATGGCTTTTCCTTCATTTTCTTGCAGACCTCCCTCAGAAGTGATCTTGTTTGTATCCAGATTGAGTGTTCCTCCGTTAGAGAAATATATTTCTTTTGTGCCACCTGACGAGTTTGTAAAACGCGAGGTATAAACAACCTGGAAACCCGAATTCGTATCACCATAATCCATAACCGCTGTCATAGTGTCAAAATTAGTACGTCCGTCTTTCCACTGATAAATACCACCATTTGCAGCAACACTATTTGGGTGAGCCAGACCTGTGAACCAATGAACTGTATCAATCTGGTGGGCCATCCACTGGCCTGGTATCCCAGATGAGTATGGCCAGAAAAGTCTGAATTCAAGATATTTCCGGGGATCCCATGCAGCAGGAGAACGATTCAACTGGAAGCGTTTCCAATCCGTATCAGCCTCTTTAATAACTCCTGTCAGCGCAGGTCTTCTCCATCTGCCGGGCTGGTTAACATTCCAGGACATCTCAACCATTACAATTTTTCCAAACTTACCTGATCTGATGTACTCATTTGCAGCAATATAATTCGGAGTACTTCTGCGTTGTGAACCAATCTGAACTATCTTTTTTGTCTCCTGGACAGCTTTTAATGCTTCTCTTGCATCGGACATCGTTTCAGCAAAAGGTTTCTCACAATATGCATCATGCCCTGCTCTTACAGCCTCTGTCAGTAGCAATGCATGCTGAAAATCTGCTGTACTTATAATAACAGCATCTGTATCTTTGCCACTGTACAACTCATCGTTGTTACGTGTGGTTCTTATTGTTACTCCTTTCTCTTTGAAAAAGGTTTCTGCTTCATCGCGGCGCCTGTTCCAAAGATCAGAAACTGCTACAATCTCAAAATTTAATTCTTTTGCCAGACTCAGGAATGCAGGAGCCAGTGAACCCCTGAAACGGTCAGAAAAACCCACGATGCCGACGCGGACTCTGTCGTTTGCCCCAAGGACACGTGAATAACTCTTTGCACCTAAAGTCAGTCCTGCCGTTCCGAGTGCCGTTTTTTGAATAAATTCTCTGCGGGTTGCCATAATTAATTATATAAAGTTGTCAATTATTAGTGTCACATGTTCCTTATTATCAATCTATTCATTCCCACTACCCCCCACTGCTTTTTTCACCTGCTACACCCATGAACTCACGCCCTTCCTCCTGCCTTTTTACCCCCCAACCCCTCCAATGGGGGGTTTTGAGATCCATCTCTTTTTCTTTACCCCCTTTAGTGTGAATGGGGGTAAAACTCCTTGTCAGAGATTTTAATATGAGGTAAAAATAATTTAAAACAAGATCATATCAGATACAAATATCATCCTTTTTTCCTGTTTTGTATTCTTTAGCTTTTTTTAATATACAATTTATCTAATCCTGGCAATTACAGAACATTCAGTTTATTCTGTGAACGCCTATTTTAAATGCCTCGGAGGGATTGATAACCAGAAGTTGATTGATCTCCTTTTCGGAAAAATTTTCTTTACGGAGAAAAGGGATCAGTTTTTCAAAAAGGGTTGTATATCCTCTGTAATCACCTCCGTTTTTTTTTCCCGGATCATACCAGCCGGCATCGTGCGACAGAAGAACTCTTTTAATCAAATTATTCTCTTTAAGATTCTTAATCATCATGACATAATCCTCAAGGTTGTCTTCACTCAAACCATCGAGACTTATCCATGCACCCATCTTAGCAGCTTTAACATGGGTACTAATATCATTTTCCGACTGGGCATGAACCCATATAAAAGCTTCGGGAGCCACTCCCTCATTATGTAAAATATCAAGTTGTTCAAAAGCCGGTATTGCAGGACCTGTATGCGATGCAATTGTCAGACCAGTCTTTAAATGAGTCCGTGCTGCTGCCACAACCAGTTTCTTATGAAAATCTGACAAATTTCCATTCTCAACTCCTGTTTTAATAAACCCGGGTTTAACTCCGCTGCCATCTATACCGTAATCCGATTCAAGAATCCATCTGGCAGCCAGCTGATCGGCGGTTTCGAAAAAAGCATGCTGTGGAATGTATTTATTATTTACCGCTCCGTAATATCCGGTATTGGTTAATATATTTAATCCGGAGGAATCTGAAAGACTTTTAAGTAAGAGTGGATCCCTGCCAAGAAATTCAGGAGTACATTCAATAAATGTCTGACAACCAAGTTGCTTAATTTGCCTCAGAAATGGCAATGACCTGTCAATAACTTCGGATTTATCCCATCTCCGGGCAGTTATCGAATCAGCTCCTATGAAATCGACAAGTATATGTTCATGAATAAGTGAGACACCCATTTCTTTAGAAGATATAGGCCCGTTGACTGTCATTATTATTCCTTCCTCTTTTGTTCTACACTGAGAGAGAAAGATTAAAAAACAAAAAGCAGAAGAAATTATTTTTTTTGCCATAAGAATCAGATTTAAAAACCAAATATCGCACTTCGATTTCAATTCCTTTCACGAAAATAGAAAAACAACAGAAATTTACTACTTTTATAAGCAGAGAGAATAATATTTATCAATTTTAGGCACTCCAGGCGCTTATTAGTCGCTCAGTATAGGATGATATGGCCCCCAAAAGAATAACTTTTCCCACGAACTCACCCCCCTCCCCCTCTCTGCTACGCAAAGAGGAGGTGTAAGACGCTGTATGATAGAGCCTTCCCCCTCTTTACAGGGCGGAGCGTATAGAACTAGCCCGGGGGGCTAGTTTAGCGACGAGCCAGACTGCAGGGGTGGCCGAGGGGGAAAAGAAGGGGGTGAGTTCATGAAGATTGAGAAGGGTGGAGAAATTCATGAACAAAAGAAGTTACATAAGAGTTATATAGAATTTAATAATAATGAAAAGAGTATTAGTTGATATGGATGGAGTTCTGGCAGATGTTTATCATCGTTTCTTTGAATTGCATGAGGAGGATTTCGGGACACGGTTAACAGTTAAGGATATTGCTGGTTTGAAGGAGGCAGAAGCATTCCCGAATCAGATAAAGTGGGTTAATTCACCTGGCTTTTTCAGAACTTTACCTGTTATGTCAGGTAGTCAACAGGGACTTAAAAGACTTAATGGTCACTTTGAAGTTGTTGTAATATCAATGGCTACTGAATTTCCCAAAAGTCTGACTGACAAACAGCTATGGCTAATGGAACACTTCCAGTTTATCAGTTGGAAGCAAATGGTGTTTTGCGGATGCAAGGACATTATACAGGCCGATATTATGATTGATGATCATTTAAAGAACCTTGATAATTTCAAGGGAGAAACATTAATGTTTACACAACCTCATAATATGAATATAACGAATCACAGGCATACGCGTGTTGATTCATGGGCAGAAGTTGAAAACCTTCTTAAGTCTCGTTAGTATTTTCAATCCGGAAAAACTGAAGAGGTTTGCGAAACCACGATGTACGGTATGCACCATAAAGGACGCCTGCTGTAAGCCAGGACAATCCTACAATCTTTGCTTTTATTCCCAGGCTGAGCCAGAGATAGAGGCAGATAGTAAATCCCAAAATCGGCACTATGAGATGGCCAAAGGTTTTGCGCTCATTGCGTAAAAAATAACGTACAAATGATGAAGCATTGACACCCATGAATGCAATGAGGGCTCCAAAGTTCAGAAGCTGAGCGCCCATTGGATAAGTAAGCAGAAATGCACCAGCAAGTGTTAGTACTCCAACCAGAATTATATTGTTTGATGGTATCCGTGTACGAGGATTCACTGCACCAAAGAATTTCTTAGGGATTGCGTTATCCCGTCCCATTCCATAGAGAAGCCGGCCAGCCCCAAGTTGGGCACCAGCTCCAGAACCTATAGTTGCAACGAGCAGCGCAAAGTTGACAGTATGAAAGAGCCATTGTCCACCGGCTTTGCCTGCTATATAACAGAATGCCGTATCCTGATCGGGAAAAGATGTACCGGGCCATACCAGCTGAGCAGCATAAACCTGAATTGAGGCAAGCGTACCAGTAATTATACAAACCAGAACAGACGCAAGCAGGATATTACGCCGTGGATTATGTACCTCTTCAGACAGTGTTGAAATGCCATCGAAACCAATATAGGTAAGGACTGCAAGAGAGGCACCTGCTGAAACAGCAGATACTGAAAAAGTTTTGGGATCATAAAACGGCCTTGTCCAGTCTGCAACTCCTATAGGCGGATGTATAAAAAGATAACGTACGGCAGCTCCAAGGAAAAGCACAATCACAACCCCCAGCCCGGTGGCAATAATAGAATTGGTGCGGGAACTGGATTCTATACCACGCAGGTTCATGCCGGTAAAAAGAAGAGTAAAAGCAATTGCATAAACTACGAAAGGAATTTCCGGGATTAAATTCATTGCAGCCTTGCTGACCCAGATTACGCAAATAATAGGGTTCATTACATAGTCGAAAATCATACCCCAGCCAACGAAGTAACCAAGTGCGGGATGAATCTCCCTGCTGACATAAGTATAGGCTGATCCTGCACTGGGATATACGTTTGCCATTCTGCCATAACTAATAGCGGTAAACAGCATTCCTACCATACCGATTATTATTGTAGTTACCACATGCCCACGAGCCAGACCTGCTGCTGCCCCGAATAATGGCATCGGTGCAGTAGGCTGAATAAGGATAATCCCATATAGTACCAGAGATGATAGCCCGAGAACACGTTTTAAACCCGGACCGGAGTTGGATATTGATTGGGTATTACTCATGATTATAAATTGCTTGTATGATTATATGAGATATATGATTTTGTTATCTTTGACAACATTTTTGTATGATTGTCAAATATGCAAATTAATAAGGTTAATAATCAGATTTACAGGAAGAATTTTAGTTAAATTTTGAAACTACAAAACAAACTTAAAGAACATACTATGGAAAACCAAATCAAACCTGCGGTAAAACGATTACAGTCACTTGATGCATTGCGCGGATTCGATATGTTCTGGATCATGGGTGGAGAAGGAATTTTTGTAGGTCTTGCATCACTCACTGGCTGGCCCATATTTCAATGGTGGGCACAACAACTTGACCATGTACCATGGCATGGTTTCCAGTTTTATGATATGATCTTCCCTCTGTTCCTTTTTATTGCCGGGATATCCTTCCCCTTTTCCCTTGCCAAGCGAATAACAATGAATGATAGCCGTAAGTCGATATATATTCATGTAATAAGCCGTGGACTGATCCTGGTTCTAATTGGCATTATTTACAATAATGGTTTCAAATTTGATTTTGCCCATTTACGGTATGGAAGTGTTCTTGGACGAATCGGTCTGGCATGGATGTTTGCAGCGATTATTTTCATGAATACGAAACTTAGCTTCCGTATTGTCTGGTTCTGGGCAATTCTGATTGGTTACTGGCTGTTACTGCTCCTTTTTCCAGCTCATGACCTTGGTTCAACAGATATTTTTTCTCAGGAAGGTAACCTTGCCAGTTATATCGATCGCCTTATAATGCCTGGCAGACTCTACCTTGGAAATCACGATCCGGAAGGATTGTTCAGTACTATACCAGCTATAGGGACTGCATTGCTTGGAATGTTCACAGGAGAATTCCTGCTGTCTAAATATCTTAACGACAAGCCTTTGCGAAAAGTTTTATTTTTGGTTTTAGCAGCAGTAGCGTTGATGATAATCGGAAAGATATGGAATATATCTTTCCCAATTAATAAAAACCTTTGGACCAGTTCTTTTGTCTGTTTTGTCGGCGGTCTTAGCCTTCTTCTATTCTCAATCTTCTATCTTGTAATTGATGTATGGCAATATAAAAAATGGGCATTCTTCTTTGTAGTAATAGGTATGAACCCGATAACAATCTACCTTACTGAAAGAATAATTAATTTCGATTCAGCAACCAGATTTTTCTTCGGGGGAATTACTGCCCTTCTCCCTGAGACATGGGCACCACTTATAGATGGAATTGGAATAACAACAGTAGCCTGGGTATTCCTGTATATACTATATAAGAAGAAGATATTCCTGAGAGTTTGACTTTCAAACTTTTCTCCGGGTTTCTTTTTATCTCACCCCTTTCCGTCTCCTGTTGCCTGAAGAACGGGGAGACTTTATCTTATAATTATTTGATCAGCTTATGTTATTTTTTACTTATACTACTCACATTCAACACTTACCAGATTATTCGCCTGTTGAATGAACCACAATATTTGCTGGTTTTAAACTATCGGAAGAAGCCTTTAAAACTATTTCCCCCTGTTTAGGCTCTGATTTTATGACTACAAGGCACCTTCCCTGCCAGGTCTTTCGTTGTGGGAGCTGGTAGCTTTCGAGACTGATAGGATTGGCATTCCCAACGCCAACAATGGTTCCTGGTCCCTCAACTTCAAATTTGATAAGGTTTTCTGCCCTGGGATTTCGAACACCTTTGGCATCGGTAAGCTCTGCAGTAATATAGCTTAAATCCTGTCCATCATATTTTATCATATTTCTGTCGGCTGTTAACTTAATTTGTGAGACTTCGTTTGCCGTCTGCAGAGTTGCTGAATTTACCTGTTTTTTCCCTTTATAACCAATTGCTTTTAACTCTCCTGATTGGTACGGGACATCCCAGCTGGCAGTAAATTCTGTTAAGCGATCAGTTTTCTTTTTACCCATGGATTTATTGTTAAGGAACAGCTCCACTTCTTCACATGATGAATAAACATTTACCTGCAATGATTGATTTTCATATCCCTTCCAGTTCCAATCAGCCACAGCATCATACCAGTGCCATTTACTCCAGAACATGCGGTTTGGATTTTCATCAAATGATGGTTTAGGTGGTTTGACAAAAATTGATAGCTGATTTGGCATCCAAAGGACATCCCTGTAATATGATTGTGGACGTTTCCATCCGCAGATATCAATATCACCACAGTAAGCCAGGTTCCATGGATAAAAACTCTGTTCCTGCCAGTACCCAAGCCAGCCAATGCTTGCTTCACCAATATAATCGACGGCTGTCCAGACAAAATCGCCAAGAACCCACGGATGATCTATCACGTCCATCCAGCTTTTAAATGCCTCAAGCGGATATGATTCTGTCTGGATCATGGTCCTGGAGGGAACACGATCATGATCTGCCACAAAAATATTTTCTTTAAGATGATCACCTCCTGAACCATAATTATACCCGGCTATATCAAGAGATGCAAAATATGGATCCTTTTTTGGATTCAGATTATTCACTGCTGCAATAACAGGACGTGTCGGATCAGTTTTCCTGACAAAATCAGCAAGCATCAGGCTGGTTTTTACAACCTCAGGAGAGTCCATTCCTTGAATTTCATTTCCGATACTCCATAATATAATGCATGGATGATTCCTGTCGCGCCAAATCATACTCTCAATATCCTTCTTCCACCAGTTCACGAAATATAGATTGTAGTCAGCAGGATTTTTCGGATACTGCCACATATCAAACGCCTCATCAATTACAAGCATCCCAAGACGATCGCATGCATCAAGAAAGGCAGGTGCAGGAGGATTATGTGAACAGCGTATGGCATTAAATCCGCTTGCTTTCAATAATTCAACCCTTCGCTCCTCTGCCCTGTCATAAGATTTTGTACCCAACGGACCATTATCATGATGGAAACAACCTCCTTTTAGTTTCATCGGTTGGCCATTCAATTGAAATCCTTTAATTGCATCGAATTGAATTGTTCGCACACCAAATTTTATCTCTTCGCGATCGACTAACTTATCGGCAGCATATACTTCATTAACTGCAGTATATAAAACAGGACTATCGACTGACCAGGGTTCTGGATTAGTTATCATTAAATCACTGACAAACTCAGTTTCACCGTTCTTATCAATAGTTTGTTCCGACTCTGCCTTGTCCGTTTCAATCGCTTTTGAATTCAATATGCGTGTAATTACCTTAACTTTTATGGCATTATCAGATTGATTGCTGATCCGTGTTCTGACGCTAACTTTTGCTGAACCAACATTTACCTCAGGAGTTGAGATACTTGTTCCCCACTGCGCAATATGTACCTGTTCAAGTACTTTTAACCAGACATGCCGGTAAATTCCTGAACCGGAGTACCATCGGCTGTTTTCTCCCTCATTCCTGACCTTTACTGCCAGTGTATTCTGTTCTCCAAACTTAACCTTATCGGTGATATCAAACCAGAATGAAGTGTATCCGTAAGGATGGCTTCCAAGGGATACACCGTTAATCCATATTTCGGAATTCATATAGATCCCTTCGAAGAGAACCAAGATCCGCTTATTCTTTTGTTCTACGGGTGGGATAAACGTTTTTCTGTACCAGCTTGTACCGCCGGTAGTAAATCCTCCGCTTACCTGGCTTATTGCATCCCGATTGAACGGAGAATTAGTTCCGGGAAGATCTTCAATGCTCCAGTCGTGAGGAAGATCCAGTTTACGCCATGATGAATCGTTGAAACCGGGTTGTTCAGCATATTGTGCACCACCACGGTGAAATTTCCAGTCAGAATCAAATAATATAGTCTGTTGTTGTGCTTGAGAGATAATACCTAAAAAAGAGTAGAAAAGAGATAGAAAGATTACTTTTAATTTCATGTAGTTTTATTTGTTAAGGTTCAACGAATTTAGCCACAATTTTAAACTGTTACTCCATGAAGCAACATGCTCATTGTTAAGAGCCAACCCGAAACCATGCTCCCCTTCTGACAAAATATGCAATTCAGCCGGTATCTTCTTTTTACGTAAAGCCTTATACATTAGTAATGTGTTTTCCACCGGAACTCCGGAATCATCATCAGCATGAACAAAAAAAGCAGGAGGAGTATCATCTTTCACTTGTAACTCATTTGAATAGCTTATTATTAAATCTTTATCAGGATTATTACCAAGCAGGGTTTTTCTCGATCCTGAATGCAAACAGGAATCAGTGAAGGATATAACCGGATACATAAGAATCATGAAATCGGGGCGGCAACTATTTCTCTCAATAGAGTCTGCTGAAGCTTTATTACCATAATCAAAATGGGTTCCAAGGGTTGAGGCCAGGTGCCCACCGGCGGAGAAACCCATTATTCCGATTTTACCAGGATCAATGTTCCATTTTGCAGCATTAAAACGGACCAGGCGCATAGCCCGTTGAGCATCCATGAGCGGTGTTTTATGTGGTTCAAGGCTTGTTTCTATCGAAGGCAACCTGTATTTCAAAACCACACCGGCTATACCAATAGAATTTAAGTATCTGGCAATGTCGGTTCCCTCCAGATCGTAAGCAAGTCCACCATATCCACCACCCGGACAAATAACTACTGCCTGGCCTGTAGCAAACTTTTTAGTAGGCAGGTAAACGGCAATATCAGGGATATGAACATTGGTTATCCATATAATCTCCTTTTTCTCAATCTTTTCTGTGGTTGTAGTCGGCTTAGAATTTGGGACTATATCATTATACAGCTGCAAACGATATTCCTGCGCATACGTTGTCAAACTCCTGGCAAATAACATTAATAATAGAATAGTGTTTAATTTTTTCATCATTTTCAATGTTTTAATTCACTGTATAATAGAATTATAAGTATGAATTCTATAGACTCTGCTGAATGCATACCAGGATAATAAGTTATTTGATCAGCTCACAAATATTTCTGGCTTCTTTCATGAGTCATATAAATTTTTCGTCCACCTCATACGGAGTGATGATATCTTTTGTTCCATCAGAAAGAATGATAGGAGGCCAACCTTTTTTACGTGCAAAGTGGCCAAATATTCATGATTATCAACAACATCTTACACAGTTTGGCAAAACTCATCCTTGTCAATGTGGCTTGTAATAGATTAAAAATCCCGATTGAAGATTTATTGATCATGAAATGGTTTCTATCTTAATCAAATTTAAACATTTAATTCGGAACACATTATAAATGAACCCTTTTTGTAATATCTGTTTATCAGTGAGTGGCCTTGCCTATCTTTACATGTATTTTAAGCCTGCCTTTGCAAATCATTAATACCTTTGGCAGGTAAGAAAACAATTCTAAACATGTCTATGAACTCAAGGGAAAGAATCCTATCTGCAATAAACCATATACAACCCGAAAAGGTTCCCATCGACCTGGGCAGTTCAACTGTTACCGGGATATCTGCAATTGCATATAACAACCTGAAGCGTTATCTGAAAATTGAAAGTAAAACAAGGGTTTTCGATGTTGTCCAGCAGCTGGCCAATGTGGATATGGAGGTCATAGATCTGTTAGGAGTTGATGCCCTCGATATTAACAGGGTCTCCACTGAAGGCAATGACTGGTATGATGTTGAGCTTTCCGACGGAAGCAAAGCCCAGTATCCGTCATGGTTCAGGCCTGTCAGATCAGATGACGGCTCCTGGCACACAACAGATAAGGATGGAACGGTTATTTCAAAAAAAGCAGCAGGCGCTACATTCTTTGATCAGATGCATTTCCCATGGGAAAACGGATATCCCGAAAGCCTTGGAAATCTTAAGGAGGCAATGAAAAAGATCAGCTGGGTTGTCCACTCACATGCATCAAATTTAAACTCAACTGAACTCAGGGAAAAATTGCTTAAGCTAAAAGAATCAACAAAAAAAGCCCTTGTAATGTCCGGTGGAGTAAAACTTCTTGAACTTGGTTTCTTCATCAGGCGAATGGATAATTTCCTGATGGATCTGATGCTCGACGAACCAAAATTATCTGAGTTGCTTGATATTCTGGTTGATATGCATCTTGCCGGACTGGAGAAAAAGTGCAACACTTTAGGTGACATTGTCGATGTGATCCGGTTTGGTGATGATCTGGGTATGACATCAGGGCCATTTATGGACCTGGGAACCTTTCGGAAATTATTTAAACCCAGATACAGGATTCTTTGTGATTATGTAAAGAAACACAGCAATATGAAAATCTTTATGCATTCCTGTGGCAGCATAAGACAATTTATTCCGGATTTGATTGAGGTAGGGTTTGATATTATAAATCCGGTTCAGACAAACTGTTATCAAATGGATCTTGTGACTCTGAAGAATGAATTTGGAAGTGATATAACATTCTGGGGCGGCGGAGTTGATACTGCTTCTGTTCTTAACAGGGCAACTCCGGAGGAGGTACGTAAAGATGTGTTAAATCGTTGTGAGATTCTGTCAAAAGATGGAGGTTTTGTTTTTGCTCCTATCCATAACATCCTTTCTGAGGTCCCGCCTCAAAACATCATAGCATCATATAATGCAGTAAGGGAATTCAATGGAGACGTGTGATGAAGATGGTGCTGGGTTCTTGGTCCTGGGTGCTTGGTGAACTGAATCAATTCCACCTATGAAGGGGCATTTTTAAAATTCCCCCTTTGAAAAGGGCTTGGGGGATGTCGTTTGGAATTCGGAGTGCAAGGTGCATGTTGGAGGATGCAGGACATATTGAGATGAGCTCTGAGCAATACCCTCACGCCTCTCTCCTTCTGATCTCTTTAGTGGCTTCTATCATCGCCATAAATCCATCCACAGGAATATAACCGGGAATTGAATTCCCCGAACCTAATCCATAGCCTTTTGCCTTTGACCGGAATATTGTACCTTGTTTTAATACTGTCTGAAAAACCACATCAGGTTTATCCAATACTAACAAATTAAGATCAAAACCTCCGAAGAGGCCGATTTTATCGGAATATTTCTCAATCCATTCCAAAAAAGGAGCTATCTGATCTTCGTTTGAATGTTTTGCGTCAATGCCAAGAGCAATTATGTCATCCATTAACGGGAAAATTTTACCACAACTATGCAGAAGAAACTTCTTACCTGAAGAATGTACCAGGTCAATAACTCGTTTATATTGCGGAAGAATATGCTGTCGCACTATATCAGGGTCGAGCATTGTGGAAGTTTTGTGACCCAGATCGTCACCCATCCTGTAAAACACAAAAAGATCATGATAATTATCAATTAACCAGGTCCATAACTCTACCCAAAGATCTCCGATCCTGACAAACAGATCCCTGAACAGATCGGGATCAAGGCACTGCATAACACATAAAGGCTCAAACCCGACAAGGTCCTGACTTGCTTCAAAAATGCCATACCCGCAGCCTCCGTAAGCTTTCATCCCGGCATGCAGAGTTTTTCGTATTACCTCAAAATGAGGAGTGTATTTCTTCCTGAAAATAACCGGAATATCCTTCCATGGATATTTCTCAAAATCATCCCTTGTCTGGATCGGACCCGGCATACCTCCCATTATAGCACCATGACCAGGTAAAATATCACAGATTGCTGCCTCAAAATCAAACCCGTCATAGGTCATATCTTTCCAGAATCCGATGATCTTCCGGTAGTAATCTATTAACTCATTTACATTAAGGTTTGACGTATTCAGCTCCTCCCCGAGAGCTTTGGAAATAAAAGGGGCGTCAATATGGTGTTCATAAAGCGGCAGACGATCAGGCCGCTGGTTATTTAGGACCTGGAGGAGGTTGGTGTAGTCGGGC
>Ga0315283_10000725_pt1 | contig 24934 bp, 27 predicted proteins | sample YL17G09_0_MG_FD_204541 | JGI IMG/M metagenome (GOLD analysis project Ga0315283, IMG submission 204541) | Sediment microbial communities from Yellowstone Lake, YNP, Wyoming, USA - YL17G09_0 | ecosystem: Environmental > Aquatic > Freshwater > Lake > Sediment | place: USA: Wyoming | collected...
TCGGGAGACCCCGAGGAGTTGGAGCGCTCCGGCGTGACGGCTACTCGGGGTCTTCTACTTTTTCCGCCCACCGGCGACGCCGACCCCCGACGGGGCATCGGCTCCCCCCCGCCCGACAGCTCCGCCACGGGGCTCCCGGGCGCGGATCTGGGGACAGGGTTGGGGACAAGGGGTGGATTTCGGTGAACCCCCTGGGGATCTCGAGAAAACGCTTGACCACCTGTCGGGGGCGGCGCGAAGGTGCGGCCAAGCCAGTCAGGGCGGCCGGAGCGGCCGGAGGCAACGGAGGTTCGTCCACCGGAGTCGCCGATCACCGGCAAGAACGGCTGGAACAGGAAGGGCGCCGGAGCCGCAACCCGAGAGGGGGGCGGGGAAGCCGCCGGGTGGCCCTCGGGTCACACGGAGGGCGGGGAGCCGGACCGATCGGGAGACCCCGAGGAGTTGGAGCGCTCCGGCGTGACGGCTACTCGGGGTCTTCTACTTTTTCCGCCCACCGGCGACGCCGACCCCCGACGGGGCATCGGCTCCCCCCGCCCGACAGCTCCGTCACGGGCTCAGGCCAGGAGGTGGACGTACTCCCGGGTGAAATCGAGGACCTTGGCCACGTAGGCGTCGCTGTGGTTGTAGGCGTAGATACCTCGTCGGATGCCGGCGTCGGTGCCGAGGTCGCCGGCGGCGGTACAGAGGTACTGACCGGCGGCGTGGGCGGCGTCATAGAGGTTCTGGGGGTCGGCTACGCCGTCGCCGTTGCCGTCGGCGGCGTAGCGCGACCAGGTCGAGGGGATGAACTGCATCGGGCCGACGGCCCGGTCCGACCGGGTGTCGCCGTCGAGGGTCCCGCCGTCGGTATCGGTGATCACGGCCGTGCTGTTGCCGCCGTCGAGGGCGATACCGATGATCGACGGGCGGGCCGTGCCCCCGGCATCGAGCTCGGAGGTGGCGAAGGTGCCGTGGCCGCTCTCGACCCGGCCGATGCCGGCGAGCAGCCACCAGGGCAGCCGGCAACCCGGGAGCTCGTCGTTCACCTCGAGCGCGGCTCGCAGGTACGCGTCGAGGGCAACCAGGGTCAGGTCGCTGCCCACCACGGTGGCGGTGGCCCGGGCGGCCTCGACCGTGGGCCGCAGGCGGCGCTCCTCGGCCAGGGCCTCAGCCCGGGCCTGCTCGGTGCGGTCCTGGTCGGCCACGACCTCCTCATGACGGTTCCCCAGCTGGTCCCGCTGGACCTCGGCCGCGATCAGCTCACCCTGGGTGGCGGCCAGGTTGGCTCGCCAGTGACGGTCGACCTCAGTGAAGAGCAGCGCTCGACGCTCGGGTCGCGTGTAGCCGGGGTCGAGGCCGCCGAGCGTCGAGGCGTCGTCGCCCCCGGCGCCGATGTACGCGCGAACGGCCAGGTTGGCGACCCGCCGCCGCCACCGGTTGGCCTCGGTCCGGGCCAAACGGGCCCGCGCCCCGGCCCGCGCCTCGCCGGCGGCGAGATCGCGCTCCTGGACCGCGAGGGCCACCAGCCGGGCGGTGGCCCGACGGCGGGCCGCCCGGACGAGTTCGTAGTCGGCGGCGACCACGCGGTACTCGACACCGTCCACCTCGACGTCGTCCAGGGCGGGGGAGACGGCGGCGGTCGCCGCGGGCTCCGCATCCTGGGCGTCGGCCGGGCCCACGGCCCCGAGGACGGCGAGGGCCACCACCAGGACGGCGATCGGGTGGGCGACGGGACAGGACACGGCGTCTCTCCCGTCGGCGGGAGCCCGGGAGCCTGAAGGGCCGCCGGTACACTCCCGTCCCCGTGTCCTCCTCCTCCGTGACCTTCGACCAGACCTTCGCCGACGTCGCCGACGTCCAGGGCTGGATGACCGAGGCCCAGGCCCACCGGCTCTGGGACCGGGCCCAGGAGCTCACCGCCCCGGCCCAGATCGTCGAGATCGGCAGCTACCAGGGCCGTTCGGCCATCGTCTTCGGCCGCGCCGCGGCCGAAGGGGTCGCCGTGGTGGCCATCGATCCCCACGCCGGGAACGACCGGGGTCCCCAGCAGATCCACGGTGAGGCCGACGAGGGCCAGGCCGATCACGAGGCCTTCCTGGCCAACCTCGCCGCCGCCGGGGTCAGCGAGCGTGTCCGCCACGTGCGTCGGCCGTCCCAGGAGGCCCACCACGACGTGACCGGCGAGATCGACGTCCTCTACATCGACGGCGCCCATCGCTACGCCCCGGCTCGGGACGACATCGATGACTGGGGCGCCCGGGTGGCCGACGGCGGCACCCTGCTCATCCACGACTCGTTCAGTTCGATCGGGGTCACGCTGGCCCTGATCTCCCTCCTCTTCTTCGGCAGCCGGTTCCGCTACGTCGGCCGCTCCGGCTCGATGACCGAGTACCGCCGCCAGTCCCTGGGAGCGACCCAGCGACTGGCCAACGCCGGGCGGCAGGCGGCCCAGCTCCCGTGGTTCCTCCGCAACGTGGTCATCAAGGTCCTGATCCTGGCCCGGTTGGGCCGGCTGACCCGGTTCCTGGGCCACCGAGAGCCCACCTGGCCCTTCTGATCTGGGCGGCCCGCCACCAACGGCGGGTCAGTGACCCGCGGCTGAACCGATCACCGCTCGTGGGTCGGCCGCGCCCCGGAGCGTGTCCTCGCCCACGTCGATGACGTGGGCGTGGCCGAACCCGGCACCGAAGCCGTTGCGCACGACCACGTCGTGGCCCCGCCCGGACAGGCCGTCGAGCCACGCCACCGGGGCGTGATCCTCCACCAGGAGGCGGTCGGGCCCGTCCCACAGGTCGAAGTCCGACGTCGCGCTCGACCGGTCCAGCACCACGCGGGGCGCCGAGACGGCCGGGCCCGGGGCTTCACCCGCGACCAGAAGCCGGGCCAGGAGCTGGAGCACCACCTGGGGCTGGCTGTCGCCGCCCATCGTGGCCACCACCGCCCGGAGCGCGCCGGTCGCGGTGGTGACGAGGGCGGGACTCAGCGTGTGGGGCGGCTGGCGGCCCGGCCCGTACTCGGCCGGGTGACCCGGCTCGAGACGGAAGCCGATGCCCCGGTTGTGCAGGAACGTGCCCGTGTTGGGCTCGACCAGATGGGCCCCGAAGTCCGAGGCGTTGGACTGGATGAGCGTGATGCCCTGGCCGTGCCGGTCCACCGCGGTGACCACGGTGGTGTCCCCGGCGTGGACCGGCCCGCCCGGTGTGGCGACCCGCCGCTGGGGATCGAGTCGGCTCCGGACGCTCTCCAGACGCGTCGGGGCCAGGAGATCGGCGCCCACGGCCGTTTCACTGAGCACGGCGGGGCGGTCGGCGCCGGTCAGTCGGGCCACCTCGGCCAGGAGGTGGGCCCAGGCCGGGTCGGCCGGCTCCGGGAGGGCCAGCGGGTCGAGCACGCCGGCGCCGGCCAGGATGAGATAGCCCTGGGAACTGGGCGGCATCGTCCACAGGTAATGGCCCCAGGCCCGCAGACCGAGGGGCTCGACCCATCGGGCCCGCGGGGCCAGGTCGTCGGACTCGTACTCGCCCGCCCCGAGCGCGATGAGGCCCTCGCCGAACGCGCCGCCGTAGAAGCCGCCCCGACCCTCGCGACCGATGGCTCGAAGGGCGTCGGCGGTCCGGGGCCGCCGGAGGCGTTGGCCGTCGGCCACAGGCCGGGTCGCCCAGTCCTCCACCCCGGGGACGTCGGCGACCATGGGGGCGACGAAGCACAGCAGCAGCGAGGCCGGATAGCCCTCCTCCGCGTAGGCGACGGCGGGACCGAGGACATCGGCCAGCGGGAGCCGACCGAAGCGCTCGTGCAAGGCACACCACCCGTCCACGCAACCGGGCACCGTCACCGAGCGGATGTCGCCGCGGAAGGGCATGACGGTGTGGCCCTCGGCCCGCAGACGGTCGGGATCGGCCCCCGAGCCGGCGCGGCCGGCGGCGTCGAGGGCCGCGGGCGGGCCCGGGCCGTCGTGGACGAGGGCGAAGAGATCGCCGCCCATCCCGCAGAGATGGGGGTCGGCCACCGCCAGGACCGCGTTGGCGGCGATCGCGGCGTCGACGGCCGACCCGCCCCGGGCGAGCATGGCCAGACCGGCGGAGGAGGCGAGGTGGTCCGCCGAGCAGACCAGGCCGTCGGGAGCGTGCACGGTGGGGGTGAAGGGGACCGTGCCCATCGCGGCACCGTAGTGGTGCGACGATGCCGCAATGGCCGCCGACGTGATCGCCCGTCTGCGGGCCGACCTGGGCCCGGACCGGGTCCTGACCGATCCCGCGGTGACGGCCCCGTTCGAGACGGACTGGACCGGCCGGTTCACCGGTCGGGCCCGGTCCGTGGTCCGGCCCCGCTCCGTCGGGGAGGTCGCCGTCGTGATCGCCGCCTGCCGCGAGTCCGCCACCGCGCTCGTTCCCCAGGGCGGCAACACCGGGCTGGTCGGTGGCGGTGTGCCGCGCGGCGGCGAGATCGTCCTGTCCACCACCGCGCTGGCCTCACCTCCGGTGGTGGATCCCCTTGCCGGACAGGTCATGGTCGGCGCCGGCCGCACGTTGGGCGAGGTCCAACGGGCCGCCAACGCGGCCGGGTGGCGCTACCCGATCGACCTGGGAGCCCGGGACACGGCGACCATCGGCGGCACCGTGGCCACCAACGCCGGGGGAAACCACGTGCTGGCCCACGGCATGACCCGCCGCCACCTCCTGGGCGTCGAGGCCGTGTTCGGCACCGGCGCGGTGATACGCCACCTCGGGGGCCTGGTGAAGGACAACACCGGCTATGACCTGGCGGGGCTCCTGTGCGGTTCGGAGGGGACGCTGGGCGTCGTCACCCAGGTCCGTCTCGCGCTGGTCCCGCCCCCGGAGGAGACGGCGGTGGCCCTCGTCGGCCTCGACGACCTGGCCGCCGCCGTCGCCTTCACCGCCGACGCCCGTCGGCACATCCCCGACCTCGAAGCGGCCGAGGTCATGCTGGCCGCCGGCGTGGCCCTGGTGCGTGATCGGGCCCCACGACCCGCCGTCTTCGACCCGGAGCCCCCGGTGACGCTGCTGCTGGAGGTGGCCGGGGCGGCGGGGGCGGGGGCGCGGCTGGCCCAACACCTGGCCGGCGTCGACGGCCTCCGAGGCACGGCCCTGGCCACGGACGCGGCCCGCCGGGCGGCGCTCTGGCGGGTCCGCGAAGAGCACAACCCGGCGATCAACCGGCTCGGCCCGCCCCACAAGTACGACGTGACCCTGCCGGCCGGGGTGCTGGACGAGGTCGTGACGACGGCCGGGGCCGCCGTGGCCACGCTGGCCACGGACGCCCGCCTCTGGGTGTTCGGGCACGTGGGCGACGGCAACCTGCACCTGAACGTGACGGGACTGGCCCCCGACGACGACCGGGTGGACGAGGCCGTTCTCCGCCTGGTCGCCGACGCGGGCGGCAGCATCAGCGCCGAGCACGGCATCGGCGTGGCCAAACGGCGCTGGTTGCCCCTCGCCCGCAGCGAGGCCGAGATCGCCACCTTCCGCGCGCTGAAGGCCGCCCTCGACCCCGACGGCGTCCTCAACCCCGGCGTCCTGCTGTGACTCACCGTCCTCGCCGGGGATTTCGGCGTCCGGGCGACGACATCAAGGGCGGGAACGCTCGACCCACTGGTCGCGGGCGACGAGGACCTCCTTCAGCACCCTCGGGAGGTCCGTCATGATCCCGTCGACGCCCAGATCGAGGAGGCGATGCATGGCCGCCGGATCGTCGACCGTCCAGACGTGGACCTGGAGGCCGGCCCGGTGGGCGGCCCGGACCACCGAGGCGTCGGTGACGGTGACCCCCTTGAAGCGCTCCGGTATCTGCACGCAGCCGGCCGGGCTGCGGTGCACCCGGCCCGAGAAGGCGGCGAGGCGGAGCTTGGCCACCTCCCGGGGGCCGAGCGAGGTGCACAACCGGGGCCCGAGGCGCGCCCGCAGGTTCTGCAGGCGGGTGTCGGAGAAGGAGCCGACGCAGACCCGGTCCACGGCGCCGGTGCGGCGCAGGACCTCGATGAGCGGTGCGACCGAGCTGTCGTGCTTCGGGTCGATGTTCACCCGCACGTCGGGGAAGCTGCCCAGCAGGTCCTCGAGGAGGGGGATGGGCTCCCGGCCGTCGACCCGGGCCCGGGCGACCTCGGCATGGGCCATGGTGCCGATCTGGCCCTGACGGTCGGTGACGCGGTCGAGCTTGTCGTCGTGGAACGCCAGCAGGACGCCGTCGGCCGTGGCGTGGACGTCGGTCTCCAGGTGGTGGTAGCCGAGGCCGACGGCGTGCTCGAAGGCGGGCATCGTGTTCTCGGGCCAGTCGCCCGCGCCGCCGCGGTGGGCGAACGCCAGCGGCCCGGGGTGGTCGAGGAACGGCCACTGCGTCACCTCGGCAACCTAGACGGACCTCGCCCAGGGTCTGGTCGACTTCCCCGCACAGGCGGCTCGGGCCGGGAGTGCTGCTTGTGCTGGATCGTGGACGAGCCCGCGGTGGCCTGGTGGCACTGGCCCGAGGACGGCTTCGCCGGGCGCACCCCGCTGACCCAGCCGCCGGGGTGACACCGGTACGGTGACGCTGTGGAGCAACGCCGGCGGTTCGCCGAGGCCGTCCAGGACCCCGACGCCGAGGTCCCCCTGGACCTGGCCTGGTCCCTGCTCACCGCCCATGCCCACCCGGCGGTCGACCCCGACGCCCTCCTGGTCCATCTCGACGACCTCGCGGCGGGCTGCCGGGTCCGGACCCTGGACGGCCTGCTGCACCACCTCTTCGTCGACCAAGGCTTCGTCGGCAACCAGGACGACTACTACGACCCGGCCAACAGCTACCTGGACGACGTCCTCGAGACCCACCTGGGGATCCCGATCAGCCTGGCCGTCCTGACCATGGAAGTCGGGCGCCGCGTGGGGGTGCCGGTCGCCGGGGTCGGCCTCCCCGGGCACTTCCTGCTGCGGGACCGGGTGGACCCCGAGGTCTTCATCGATCCCTTCCGCGGCGGCGAGCTCCTCGACCGTGACGGCTGTCGCACCGTCCTGCGCCGCCTCCACGGCCCCGACACCGAGCTCGACCCGGCCTGGCTGGAGCCGTTGGCCCCCCGGGCGATCCTGGACCGGATGCTGGCCAACCTGGTCCGCGTGTTCCAGCACCGCGGCGACGCCGCCGACCTGCTCTGGGCCCGGGACCTGCAGGCCGCGCTGGCCGGGGCCGAGGGCGATCCGCGAGCCCGGCTCCGGCTGCGGGCCGGGCTCAACTAGGGCGGGCGATGGGCGCGGTCGTCCTCCTGGCCCTCGCCGCGGGGCTGGTGGCCCTCGGCGTCTCCGGCCGCCGCAATCAGCGTCGCCGTCGGGCGGCCGCCGCCGCCACCGTCGACCTGCAGGTGGATGGTGACGCGGTGCGCCGGACGCTGGCCGACGGCCGCCACGAGGAGGTGCGATGGGACGAGCTGGTCGAGGTCGAGGTGCTGACCACGGCCGTCGGCGTCCACAAGGATGACGGGGTGGTGTTCGTCCTGTCGGGCGAGGGTGAACGGGGCTGCCTCGTCCCCAGCCGCCTCGCCGTCGAGCACGGGGTCGTCGACCGGCTCCACGCCCTGCCCGGCTTCAACGGCCGCCGCCTGGTGGCCGCCATGGGGCAACCGCCCCCCTCGCGCACGACCTGCTGGTCGCGGGGTCAGCCCAACTAGCGTCCCGGCCATGTCCGACCAGCTCGCCGTCGACCGCGTCCATCAGCTCCTGGCCGGCCACGACCCCAGCACCACCGAACCCCGGGACTTCCTCGGCGCCCAGTTCGACGCCGGCCTCGCCTGGGTCCACTTCCCCGAGGGCCGCGGCGGCCTGGGTCTCGAGCCGTCGGCCCAGCGTCCCGTCAACGAGGCCCTGCGCGCCGCCGGTGCCCCCGAGGCCTACTGGCACAACCCCATCGGCCACGGCATGGGGGCACCGACGGTCGTGACCCACGGCAGCGACGAACAGCGGGACCGGTACCTGCGTCCGCTCTTCACCGGCGAGGAGATCTGGTGCCAGCTCTTCAGCGAGCCCGGAGCCGGGTCCGACGTGGCCGGGCTGTCGGGCCGGGCGGCACGCGACGGCGACGAGTGGGTCGTCAACGGGCAGAAGGTGTGGACCACCCTGGCCCACCTGGCCCGGTGGGGGATGCTCCTGGTCCGCACCGATCCGGAGCAGCCGAAGCACAAGGGCATGACCTACTTCGTGGTCGACATGCAGGCGCCGGGCGTCGAGGTCCGGCCACTCCGTCAGATGACCGGCGAGGCGGAGTTCAACGAGGTCTACTTCACCGACGTGCGCATCTCCGACGCCGAACGCCTCGGCGATGTGGGCGAGGGCTGGCGGGTGTCCATGACCACCCTCATGAACGAGCGGGTGGCCATCGGCGGCTCGGTCATTCCCAAGGGCTCGGGCCCGATCGGCGAGGCCGTGCGCCTCTGGAACGAGCGGGCCGACAAGGACCCGGTCACCCGGGACCGCCTGACCCGGCTCTGGATCGAGGCCGAGGTCAACCGACTGACGAACCTGCGGGCTCAGGCCAACCGCAAGGTCGGCACTCCCGGGCCCGAGGGCGCGGTGGGCAAGCTGGCCTTCGCCGAGGCCAACAAGGCCATCTACGAGTTCTGCCTCGAGTTGATGGGGGCCAAGGGCATGCTCTACGGCAGCTACGCGATGACCCGCCCGAACCACGCCATGTTCTCCGACAGCACCCAGAAGTCGTTCCTGCGGGCCCGGGCCAACTCCATCGAGGGGGGCACCAGCGAGATCATGCGCAACATCCTGGGCGAGCGGGTCCTCGGCCTCCCCGGGGACATCCGGGTCGACAAGGACCGCCCCTGGAGCGAGGTCCCCCGCAGTTAGGACGCGCGGTTGGCGAAGCGGAGGTGGCTGGTCTCGTTGATGCTGACCAGCCCGCGGGCCCCCGAGCGTGAGGCGCGGACCCGGCTGACGCTGGTGTAGTCGGGGAAGAAGAACATCAGCCGGTCGAGGCCCAGCATCGCCGACAGGTAGGCGTTGATGGTCCCGCCGTGGCAGACCGCGGCGACCGTCCCCCCGGGGTGGTCGGCGATGATCCCGTCGACGGCCTCGACCACCGAGCGCTGGAACTCATCGGGATCCAGCTCCCACTCCCCCTTGAGCATGGCGTGCCAGCGGGGATCGTCGGCCGCCTTCAGCTCCTCGATGGGGATGTACCAGGGGGCGTTGCGGTCGAACTCGGCCAGGCCGTCCACCGTCGCCACCTCGAGGTCCAGCAGCGTGGCCAGGGGCTCGGCGGTCTCCCGGGCCCGGCGCAGCGGGCTGGCGGCCATGACATCGATCTCCTCGTCGGCCAGCCAGGCGGCGAGGGCGCCGGCCTGGCGCCAGCCCTCGTCGCTCAGCTCCGGGTCGGCGGGGCCGTCCCCGCCCTCGATGCGGACGGGGAGCGCGTGGCGGATGAGAAGGAGATCCATGGCGGCCGGAGCCTACCGAGTGCCCCGGTGGCGCCTGTCCCTGTCGATACCGTGGAGGGCGTGCGCCGCCGGACCAAGATCATCGCCACGATCGGTCCGGCCTCGGACTCCGAGGCCACGCTGGTGGCCCTGATCGAGGCAGGCATGGACGTGGCCCGCCTCGGCCTGGCCCACGAGGACCTCGATCACCACCTCGAGCGGTACGACCGCATCCGCAAAGCTGCCGTCGAGGCCGATCGCCCGGTCGGGATCCTGGTCGACCTGCCCGGGCCCAAGGTGCGGGCCGGCAGCTTCCCCGAGAGTGGCGTCGACCTGATCGAGGGCGAGCGCCTCCGGCTGACCCCGGGCTTCAGTGCCAGTACGGCCGAGGTGGTCGAGGTCGGCTACGAGCGCCTGGTCGGCGACGTCGAGGTCGGTGACCGCCTCCTGTTCGGCGACGGGGCCGTGGTCATCGAGGTCGTCGACAAGAACGACCGCGACCTGATCGCCACCGTCTGCCACGGGGGCAAGGTCCAGGGCCGCCCAGGCGTCCACATCCCCTCGGACCGCCTGCGCATCGCCTCGCCCACGCCCGACGACCTCCGCATGCTCGACGCCTTCGTCGAGCGGGGCGTCGACATGGTCGCCATCTCCTTCGTGCGCTCGGCCCACGACATCCGCCGGGTCGGCACCGAGCCCCATCCCCGGGGGCCGCTGGTCGTGGCCAAGATCGAGACCCGGGCCGCGGTCCAGAATCTGGAGGGCATCATCCAGGCCAGCGGGGCGATCATGGTCGCCCGCGGCGATCTCGGTGCCGAGATGCCCATCGCCGAGATCCCACACCTGCAGAAGCACATCATCCGCACCTGCATCGCCCTCGGGCGGCCCGCCATCACCGCCACCCAGATGCTGGAGTCCATGGTCCACGCCGGGACGCCGACCCGCGCCGAGGTCACCGACGTGGCCAACGCCGTCTTCGACGGCACCAGCGTGGTCATGCTCTCGGGCGAGACCGCCATCGGCCACGACCCCGTCCTGGTCGTGCGAACCATGGCCGACATCGCCCGCCGGGCCGACGAGGAGTTCGACTACGCCGCCTGGGCGCCGCACATCACCGACCTGGTCCACACCGAGGAGGGCGACGCTGACGCCCGGGTGACCGACACCATGACCATGGCGGCGTGGCGGGTGGCCAGCGAGATGAAGGCCGACGCCATCCTCTGCGTTTCCCGCACCGGATTCACGGTGCGGGCCATGGCCCGCTTCCGGCCCAGGACCAAGATCCTCGGGTTCTCGCCCGACGAGCGCACGGTCCGCCAGCTGACCATGAGCTGGGGGGCCCAACCCATGCTCCTGGAGCAGCGGGGCAGCAACGAGGCCATGGTCCGGGCCGCGGTGCGGGCCGCCCGGGAGGGTGGCCAGGTCCGCTCGGGCGACACCGTCGTCGTTCTGGCCGGGTCCGACGACCGGTCGCGGGCCACCGACGTCCTCCGCCTGGTGCGGGTGCCCTGAACCCCAACCGGCCGCGCCTGCGGGAGCGGTTCCGCCGGCGTCGGCCCCTCGCCCTGGTCCTCTCCGGGGGCGGCAACCTCGGCGCCCTCCAGGTCGGGATGCTGCGGGCGCTGGTCGAACGCGACATCCACCCCGACATCGTCCTCGGCTGCTCGGTCGGCGCCCTCAACGGCGCCGCGTACTGCGCCGACCCGACGCCGGCGGGAGTCGACCGGCTGGAGGATCTCTGGCTGCGCCTGGCCGGGCCCGACGTCATGCCGGCCGGCGGTTGGCTGCCGTCGACCCTCCAGCTGGCCATGCGGGGCGACGCGATCCACGACAACGACGGCCTGCGGGAGATCATCCAGCGGATCCTGCGCCCCACCCGCTTCGAGGACCTGAAGATCGCGTTCCAGTGCGTCGCCACGCAACTCGACCCGCCCGACGAGCGCTGGTTCGACCAGGGGCCGCTGCACGAGGCCATCCTCGCTTCGGCCGCCCTGCCCGCCGTCTTCCCCATCGTGGACTTCGACGGCCACCGCTACCTCGACGGGGGGATCGCCGACGACATCCCCATCCGCCGGGCCCACGCGATCGGCGCCCGACGGGCCTATGTCCTGCACGTGGGCACGCTGGACCGGCCGTGGATGGAGCCCAAGCGGCCGATCGACGTGGCCATCCAGGCCCACTGGCTGGCCCGCCGCCTCCGCTTCGACGACGACCTCGCCGCCCTGGCCGGCCGCATCGACCTGGTCATGCTGCCCTTCGGGGACCCCCCGCGGCCGCACTACGACGACTTCAGCCACACGGCGGAACTCATCACCCAGGCCTACGCCGCCACCGCCGCCCACCTCGACGCCCTGTCCGGGGCCGAGGCCGAGGAGGATCCGGCCATGCCCCTGGAGGGGCCGACCGGAGGGGCGGGCCCCACCGTTCTCTAGGGTGCCGCCATGAGCGACATCAGCTTCAGCGCCGGCCCGCCCGAGACCGTGCTGGACCATGAGCCCGAGGCCGCGCTGAACGCGCTGGCGGACGCCGGCGAGGACGTGGCCGCGGTCGGCCGGGTGTGCATGCAGTACCCCCGGTTCCTGGCCGGATGGGCCCGACTGGGCGATCTGGCCCCGGATCAGGCCTTCGCCTATGCGGCCTATCGCACCGGCTACCACCGGGGCCTCGACCGTCTACGGCAGAACGGTTGGCGGGGGAGTGGCTACGTGCGCTGGCTGCACGAGGAGAACCGGGGCTTCCTGACCGCCCTGGCCGGGCTCGGCCGCATCGCCGAGGCCATCGGTGAGGACGACGAGGCCGAGCGCTGCGCCATCTTCCTGCTGCAGCTCGACCCGGCGTGGCCGCCCACGGGGGACTGATTCGGTGGCCCGAGCTCGCCTTGGCCACCATCGACGCCCGCGCGGTGCGCGAACGGGCTGCTGCGGGGTGGTTCAGGGTCAGCTGGTCCGGACGCGTACGACTCGCTGCGGCGACGCGTCCTCTGGACGCTGCCGGCCGGGCGCTACGTCGTGGGCAGCCGGGCGGAGGAGCGACGGAACGGGCTGACCGTCAACTGGGCCTCACCCGTCAGCGACCTCACCCGGCGCTTGACCCCGCGAGGGAGGAGTCCTTCCCCAGCTTCACCAAGCGGCTGGCGGATCGCCACAGCCCCCACCAGAGCGCCAGGGACAGCAGCAGCGTTTCCACGTAGAACCCGCCCCGTGTGCTCTCAAGCTCGTTCATGGCCTGATCCCCCGTGCTATTGCGGATTCGTGTCATTTCGTAACGTCATCGCAACATTAGACCGCGGGGCCGCCCAGGTCAAGCACGGCCGCCTGACGGCGACTTCGCCGACGCGTACGTGGACTGCGAGGTCCGCCAGACCGTCGACATCGGCCACCACACCCGGTTCATCGGCGAGGTCGTCGACGCCGGCTTCCAGGCCGACGAGGACACCGAGGTCCTCCGCATGGAGGACACCCGTGTGAACTACGGCGGCTGAGCCACCCTCGACCCGACCCGTAGCATCGGCTTCGTGGACATCGCCGGGCCCAAGATCACGAGGTTCCCCGAGCAGGGGGTCGCCGCCGACGAGCTGCTGGCCGAGATCGACGTGGAGCGCACGGGAGACATCGACTGGCGCCGCGGGCGGGCCTTCAGCCTGGTCTACGCCCATGGCGACGAGGCGCTCGAGGCCTTGCAGCACGAGGTGGCCGACCGGTTCCTGCACGAGAACGCCCTCAATCCCTTCGCCTATCAGACGCTGCCCCGCATGGAGCAGGAGCTCGTGCTCATGGCCGGCGACCTGTTCGGCGGCGAGCCCGGGGCCGGCTCGCTGACCTCCGGGGGCACCGAGAGCATCTTCCTGGCCGTGCAGGTCGCCCGGGACCACGCCCGGGAGAACGGCATCCCCGAGCCCGAGCTGCTGACGGCGAACACGGCCCACCCCGCGTTCGCCAAGGCGGCCAAGTACCTGGACGTGGCCCACCGCAAGATCTCGGTGGCCGACGACCTGCGCCTGCACGGCGACGAGGTGGCCGAGGCCATCGACGAGCGCACGGCGATGGTCGTGGGCTCGGCCCCCTGCTACCCCTTCGGTGTCATCGACCACATCGCCGACATCGCGTCGGTGGCGCAGGACGCGGGCGTGCTCTGCCACGTGGATGCCTGCCTGGGCGGCTGGCTGCTGCCCTTCTGGGCGCGCCTCGGTGAGACCGTGCCGCCCTGGGACCTCCGGGTCCCCGGCGTGACGTCGCTGTCCGCCGACGTGCACAAGTACGGCTACGCCACCAAAGGCGCCTCCACCGTCCTCTACGCCGCCAAGGACCTGTACCGCCACCAGTTCTTCCTCTACGACGAGTGGCCCGGCGGCCTGTACGGATCGTCCACCTCCGCCGGGACCCGGGGCGGGGTGCCCATAGCCGAGGCCTGGGCCGCCGTACGCCACCTCGGCGCCGAGGGCTACCTGCGCCTGGCCGAGGTCGTGCGGGACGCCACCCGAGGGTTCCAGGCCGGGATCGAGGGCATCGACGGCCTCGACATCACCGGCGACCCGGATCTGTCCGTGTTCGAGTTCGGTTCCACGAGCCTCGACATCGGGGGTGTGGCCGACGTGATGGACGACCGGGGCTGGCACCTCGACCGCCAGCAGGGCGGCCTCCACGTGATGGTCTCGCCGGGCCATGCTCCCGTCGTCGACCGGTTCGTGAGCGACCTGACCGACGCCGCCGCCCATCACGGCACCACTCGCGGCCGCGGGGCCACCTACGGCGGGACGGTCTGAGCTGAGCGAGCGTCCGGCCTTCGCCGGGGTCGTTCTCACGGGAGGCTCGAGTCGGCGCATGGGCACCGACAAAGCGCTCCTGGTCGTCGATGGGCGCCCATTGGCCATCGTCGTCGCCGACGCCCTCCGGGAGGCGGGCGCCACTCGTGTCGTCGCCGTCGGGGGCGACATCGACAGCCTCCGTGCCCTCGGCCTCGACGCCCTGCCCGACCGGCACCCGGGCGAGGGCCCTCTCGGCGGGATCGTCACCGCGCTCGACGCCACCACCGAGGGGATCGTGGTGATCCTGGCCTGCGACCTGCCCGGCGCCGACCCGGCCACCATCACGGCGGTCGTGGACGCCCTCGGTGACGCCGACGTGGCCGCCCCACGCCACGACGGCCGCCACGAGCTCCTCCACGCCGCCTACCACCGGCGGGCCCGGCCAGTGCTCGCCGCCGCCTACGCCGCGGGGGAGCGGGCCGTCCACCGCGCGTGCCGGGACCTCACCATCGCGTCGGTGACCGGACTTCCTCCTGCTGCACTGGCCGATGCCGACACCCCCGACGACCTCGGGCGGGACGAGAACCGCGGCAATGATGGGAACGTCGGGTCGGGCTGACCGTCGTCGGGGCAATCCGGCCCCCTGAATCCGCCCCCGAGGGCCGGCGGCCGCACCCCACGCCCCGTTTCTTGCCTCGGTCCGGCCCCGTCCGCCGACGGGCGTCCCGCCCGCCCGATGGCCGAGCGGTCGTGTCGGCACCGATACCCTTCCCCCCGATGGACGTCCCCGAGATCGATGTGCACGAACTGGCCGCCCGCCGTGAGGCCGGGGCGGCCGTGCTCGACGTCCGCAACCTCGACGAGTACGACGCCGTCCATGTCCCCGGCGTGGTCCTCATCCCCCTCGGCGAGCTGGTCAAGCGGGTCGACGAGGTCCCGACCGGCAGCGCCCTGCCCGTGATCTGCCGCTCCGGCGCCCGCAGCCGCCAGGCCGCGGCGTGGCTTCGGGGTCACGGCATCGACGCCGTCAACGTCACCGGAGGGACGCTGGCCTGGATCGGCGCCGGCCTCCCGGTCGACTCGGCCGAGGGATAGAGAGGCTGGTCACGCCCGCCCCTTCCGTCGTCACCGACGACGCCGCCCTGGCCGAACTCGTCCGCCGACTCCTCCGCGTCGAGGTCTGGGCCTTCGACACCGAGTTCCACCGGGAGCGGACCTACTTCCCCGAGCTGGCCCTGGTGCAGTTGGCCTGGGACGACCAGGTCGTGCTGGTCGATCCCCTCGCCGTGGACATCGCCCCCATGGCCGAGCTGCTCGACGGCCCGGGCCTGGCCGTGGTCCATGCCGCCAGCCAGGACCTCGAGGTCCTGCTCGCCACCTGTGGCACGGTGCCCCGCCGGCTCTTCGACACCCAGCTGGCCGCGGGCTTCCTCGGATCGTCCACCCCGTCGCTGGCCACGCTGCTCGCCGGCGAGCTCGGGGTACGCCTGCCCAAGGCCGACCGGCTGAGCGACTGGCTGCGCCGGCCGCTGTCCGAACGCCAGCTCGACTACGCCGCCTCCGACGTGGCCCACCTCATCGAGCTCCACGCCAAGCAGGAACGCCAGCTCGTCGAGCACGGTCGCCTGGCCTGGGCCGAAGGGGAGTTCGCCACCCTCGTGGCCGACGCCCGCGACGCCCGCGACCCTGATGAGGCCTGGCGCCGGGTCAGAGAAGCCCGCCGGCTGAAGGATCGCCCGGCCGCCGTGGCCCGTGCCGTGGCCGCCTGGCGGGAGCGGCGGGCCGCCGAGGTGAACCGCCCCGTGCGCCACGTGCTCTCCGACCTCGCCGTCGTGGCCATCGCCCAGCGGGCCCCCCGCACCCTCGATGAGCTGGCCGATGTGCGGGGTGTGGACCGCGGCATCAGCAAGGGCGGCGTGGGCCGATCCATCCTCGAGGCCGTCGAGGCCGGGCTGGTGGCCGAGCCGCCGGCCGACGACGGCGCCCCCGAACTGCGCCGGGACCTTCGTCCGGCGGCGACGCTGGCCTCGGCCTGGTTGGCCCAGCATGCCCGGGACCTCGACCTGGACCCCGGCATGATGGCCACCCGCACCGACATCGAGTCCTACCTCAGCGGCGACGGCAGGTCACGGCTGCGTTCGGGCTGGCGGGCCGAGGTCGTGGGCAAGGCGCTGGACGGCCTGCTCGACGGCTCGGTCGCCGTGGCCTTCGACCACGGCGACTTGGTGTTGGAAGCGCGTTCGCACGTCCCGGTGACACCGCTACAATCCGATCTCCAGGCACGCCAGGGTGGGGAGAGCGCCCCGTGAACTTCAACCCATGAAGAAGGGTCGGCATCGTCGCTTCGAGGAGGCCCGTGCGCTCAAGCACACGCGTACCGAGTTCGATGACGTCCTCGAGGGCACCGATCAGCAGCCCTGCGCCGAGTGCGGCGCCGAACCCGGTGACGAGCACGCCAGCTGGTGCCTGGCCGCCGAAGCGCTGAAGGAAGAGGACTGGGCCGGCTAGGCGCCGGTCAGCTCGCCCGCTCCGCCGGGGTCACCGGCTCCGCCAACGCCAGGTCGATCGCCCGCTCGACATCGCTCAGTTCCATCACCACGATCGCGGGCCGGCCGCCCGCCCGGGCCTGCAGAGCGTGCTCGGACCGCTCCCGGTTGCGGTCCCGCACCCGCTCGGGCACGTCGACCAGCACGCCGCCGACCAGGATCCCGCTGGGCCGGCTGCGATCGCCCCGGCGCCGGGGGTGGTGGTAGGCCAGCAGCCCCGACTGCAATGTCCCGGCCACGGCCCGGAAGGGATCGACGGTCAGGCCGCGGCGGCGCAGGGCCCGCACCATCGACACCAGCACCGCGTGCTGGGCCCGGGTGCGACGGTCACAGAAGGGCAGGATGTCCTCGGCCTGGAGCGGATCGTCCGCCCGGGCCAACATGGTCAACGCCGGCGTGTAGGTCGAGCGGCGGTTGCCGGTCCGGGCCCGCCGGATCTCGCGCGGGCTCGGGCGGTGCCGGGCCACCGAGGAGAGCGCCCGGTGCTCCAGGAGGCGACTGGCCCGCAGCCCGTTGTAGCGGGCCTTGCGCAGGGTGTCGTCGTCGTAGGAACGGGCCGAGATGGTGTCCACCGAGCGGCCGGCATCACGTACGGCCAGGAGCGCGGCCACCAGCACCCGGTTCTCCGGGATGTCGTAGGCCCGGGACGGGGCGGCGCAGACATAGACGTCGTTGCGCCCGGGGCTGGAGGACCGGCACGAGAAGGTCTCGGACCAGAGCACGGGGCCCCGCAGCTCGCCCCGGCACTCCTCGGGCTGGTTGCTCATCGAGATCGACAGCGAGCGGATGGTCTGGGGGGTGGCGGCGAGGAGCGCCTCGGCCTCGGTGCAGGTGGCCAGCATCGCGCCGGTCAGTTGCTTGACCACGTTGGGGGAGAGGCCCAGGACCGCGTCGACGGCCTCGACCACGTTGAACGGGCGGCGCAGGAGCTTCCAGAGCTCGTGGGTGGCGGTGCGCTCGCCGGGGGCGGGCTCCCGGTCCAGCCCGGCCGGGGCCTTCGGCTCAGAGCGCGAGCTCGACACCCAGGACCTCGCCCATCGTCCGCTGGACCTCGGCCTGCTCGGGGGGATCGAACAGGCCCTCGATCGTGCGGTAGAGCTTGGTCGCCCGGAGGTCGTCGAACCCCTCGAACTGCGGCAGGAAGTACGCGTAGAAGACCTCGTACAGCAACCGGGACGGGGTCGGGCCGTCCTGGGACCGGCGGGCGGCGTACTTGGCCGCGTCCAGGTAGACGGCGGGACCGAGATCGGTGAACTTCCGCAGGCAGAGGAGCTGGCTCACGATGACCCCCGGTCCGTCCAGGAGCCGGCGGTAGGACTCGTCGTCGGGCGCGCCCACCTCGATGAAGGCGAACCGGCGCATGAGGGCGTAGGACATCTCGAACAGCAGGTTCTTGTCGAACACGTTCATCGTGGCCACGATGCGCCACTTGCTGGGCAGGCGGATGACGTCGGTGTGCGGCGGCGGCTCGACGCCGGCGGGCACGATCGACAGCGGGTTGGGCGTGCCCTTGCGCTTGAAGGGCAGCACGACCGGCTGGCCCGACAAGACCGTGAAGAGCTGGCCGAAGGCCCGGTCGAAGTTCGAGCGGTTGAGCTCGTCGATGACGAGCCAGCGGCCGCTCTCGATGGCGTCCACGAAGAGGCCCGGGCGGAAGATCAGCCCTTCGGCGGTGGGCTGGAGGCCCCCGATCGTCTCGTAGGTCGTCCACTCGGTCGTGGCCGTCGTGGGCAGGTAGCCGGCGCAGAGCATGGCCCGTTGGGCGACCTCGGCCCCCATGTAGGCCAGCGTGGTCTTCCCGGTCCCCGGAGGGCCGGTGAGGATCACGTGCTTCCCCGAGTCGATGGCCGCGACGAACTGGTCCAGCACGTGGGCGGGAAACATCATCCCTTGCGCGGCCGCGGTTCGTTCGAGCTCCTGTGCGGAGAAGGCACCCATCGCTTGTCCGGTCGGCCGCAACCTCACCCCTGTGAGCCAAACTGGCACCCATGGCCGGAGAGTTCGATGAGATCCGACACCGTTTGGAGGCGATAAGCGAGGAAATGGCCGACCTGGCCATCCAGCGCCTGCGCGAGTCCATCGACGCCGGCGGCCACGAGCTGCCCGTCGACGAGCGCCGCCTGACCCGGGCCCGGCGGGCCGTGGACAAGGCCGTCGGCCTCCTCCAGGAGCCCGACGACTCGGCGTGGAGCGCGGACTGAGGCATTCGAGTTCGTTCACCTCGTTCACGGACCCCGGCGGCGCCGATCCGACAGGCCGGTGTCGCTGCTCCGACGTGCGCCTGCGCAGCCGCAGGCCTCAGCCCCGGGGCGGGTCGTCCAGGGCGGGAACCGTGGCCGGGGCGGATTCCAGGTCGTTCAGCCGCTGGATGAAGGCGTGGAGCTGGCCGAAGTGGCGGATGTCGAAGTTCATCACCAGGCGGGGCAGGTCGAGGTGGTCGTCGTCCTCGACCTCGGGGGGAAGCGGTCCCCGGTGCTCGATGCTGCCGGTGGCGGCCAGCAGCTCACCGAACTCGTCGTTCAGCATGGCCACCTCGGCCTCGGTGGGCTCGGCCACCAGCCGGACCACCAGGGTCTTGCCCACCCACCGGATGGACCGGTAGTTGCGGTAGAAGCCCACGACCGCCTCGGCGGCTGCGTCGACGTCGTCGGTGATGGTCACGATGCCGAGGTCGTCGGCGGCGATGTAGCCCCCGGCGGCGACGTGGTCGAGCGACCAGCGGCGCCATCCCTCCCAGTAGGTCCCGCCCGGCTCGTCCAGGAAGACGATCGGGGTGGGTACCGACTTGCCGGTCTGCTGCAGCGTGAGGAGCTCGAAGGTCTCGTCCAGGGTGCCGAAGCCACCCGGAAGGCAGATGAAGCCCTGGGACTCCTTCACCAGCTCCAGCTTCCGGGTGAAGAAGTACTTCATGGAGACGAGCTTGTGGTCGCCCCGGATGAACTCGTTGGCCTCCTGTTCGAACGGGAGGTGGATGTTCACGCCGAAGGCGTTCTCCCGTCCCGCCCCCTCCAGGCCGGCGGCCATGATCCCGGGGCCGGCCCCGGTGATGACCATCCAGCCCCGAGCCGACAGGAGGCCGGCCACCTCCCGCGCGGACGCATAGAGCGGGTCGTCGGCCAGGATCCGGGCCGAGCCGAAGATGGTGACCTTGGACCGCCCCCGGTAGGGAGCGAAGGCGTTGAAAGCCACCCGCAACTCCGCCAGGGCCGCCGCGGTGATCTTCAGGTCGAGGCGGTCGCTGGCGTCGCCGGCGAGCAGGACCCCGGAGGCGAGGATGTCGAACAGGAGGTCCCGGTCCTCGGTCGCCCCGCACCCGTCGAGCAGTACCTCGATCTGGCGGTCGATCGCCGCCGACCCCGTCTTGACCCGGGGGGTCACGGGCGGGTCAAGCCGGCGCCACCCGGCCGTAGAGGGTGGTGCGCTGCTCGAGGCGGCGCCCGAGGGGCTCGACGAGGGCCCGGAAGTCCTCCTCCTGCAGCTCCTGGCCGTGTTCGGCCCCGGCCGCCCGGCTGATGTTCTCGTCCATGAGCGTCCCTCCGAGGTCGTTCACCCCGGCCTGGAGGAGCTGACGGGCACCGTCCACGCCGAGCTTGACCCACGAGGCCTGGATGTTGTCGATGAGGCCGTGGTAGGCGATGCGGCCCACGGCGTGCATGAGCAGGACCTCACGGAAGGTCGGGCCCCGGCGCGACTTGCGCTGCAGGTACATGGGCGCCGCCATGTGCACGAAGGGCAGGGGCACGAACTCGGTGAAGCCGCCGGTCTCCTTCTGCAGGTCCCGGGTCCGGACGAGGTGACGGGCCCAGTGCCGCGGCTGCTCGATGGCCCCGAACATGATGGTGATGTTGGAGCGGAGGCCAAGGCCGTGCGCGGTGCGGTGGGCGTCAAGCCACTCCTCGGTGTCGATCTTGTCAGGACACAGGAGCGCCCGGATCTCGTCGTCGAGGATCTCCGCCGCGGTGCCGGGAAGGGTCTTGAGCCCGGCCTCCTGCAGTCGCACCAGGTAGTGGGCCAGGGGCTCGTCGAGGCGCTTGGCCCCCTCGGTGACCTCGAGGGCGGTGAAGCCGTGGATGTGCATCTCGGGCACGGCCTCGTGCACGGCGCGGGCCACGTCGATGTAGTAGTCACCGTCGAAGTCGGGGTGGATGCCCCCCTGCAGGCAGACCTCGGTGGCGCCCCGGTCGGCGGCCTCCCGGACCCGGTCGGCGATCTCGTCGAGGGTCAGCAGATAGGGGCGGCCCCGCAGGTTGAGCGACAGCGGGCCCTTGGAGAACCCACAGAACCGGCACTTGAAGGTGCACACGTTCGTGTAGTTGATGTTGCGGTTGAGGACGAAGGTGACGACGTCACCGACCGCCTCCTGACGCAGCTCGTCGGCCACCTGCGCCACGGCCGCCACCTCGGGCCCCCGGGCCGAGAACAGGGTGACGATCTCCTCCTCGCCCACCTCGTGGCCGACCCGCACGCCCTCCAACACAACAGCCACCGGGCCGGAGGTCGTCGTGGGGCCGGGGACCAGCATCGGCGGCGCCGTGCCCGCCCCGGAATACCAGCGGTCGTCGCGGCCCAGGGACTCGGCGTCGGCGTGGTCGAGCACGGGGAAGCGGAGGCCGCCGTCCAGCCAGCGCTCGGGCTGGAGGGCGTACGCGGGGTAGACGGTGAGGCGGGGGGCCAGGACCCGCCCCGCCGCCTCGGTGACCTCGCGCAGGCGCTCGACGGCCGGCCACGGGCGCTCCGGGTTCACGTGGTCGGCGGTCACCGGGGACACCCCACCCCAGTCGTCGATGCCGGCGTCGAGCAGGCGCCCGAAGTCGTCGGAGAGGTTGGGCGGGGCCTGCACGTGGACGTCGGGGGGCAGGACGAGGCGAGCCAGGGCGATGGCCTCCAGGTAGTCGTCGGGCGGGCAGGGATCGGCCTTGTGCATCGCCGTGCCCGATTTGGGCCGGAAGTTCTGGACGATGACCTCCTGAACGTGGCCGTGACGACGGTGGGAGGCGGCGATGGCCTCCAGGGCCTCCAGCCGATCCTCCCGGGTCTCGCCGATGCCCACCAGGATCCCCGTGGTGAACGGGATGGCCAGCTCGCCCGCGGCCTCCAGTGTGGCCAGGCGCCGCTCGGGCCCCTTGTCGGGGGACCCGTCGTGGGCCGGCACGGCGGCCAGGGTCTCGATCATCATCCCCTGGGACGGTGCGACCTCGCGGAGAGCGGCCAGCTCATCGGGGTACAGCGCACCGGCGTTGGCGTGGGCGAGCAGGCCCGTCTCGGTGAGGACGAGGCGGCACATGGCGACGAGGTAGTCAACCGTGGAGGCGTACCCGTGCCCGTCCAGCCACTCGCGGGCGGCGGGGTAGCGGTCCTCCGGTCGCTCGCCGAGGGTGAACAGGGCTTCATGACAGCCCGCGGCCTCACCGGCGCGGGCGATGTCCAGGACCGGGCCGGGGGAGAGGTACGCCGCCTCGACGCGGGCCGGCGCCGTGGCGAAGGTGCAGTAACCACACCGGTCGCGACACAAGCGGGTCAGCGGGATGAACACCTTGGGGGAGTAGGTCACCCGACGGCCGTGGGCCAGGTCACGCACCGCTGCGGCCTCGCTCAGGAGGTCCGCGAGCGGCTGTTCCAGGAGGGGGTTCGCCATTGCGCCGGAACCCTACCGACCGATCCTTGCGTGGCGCGCTACCGTGCAGAGCGGCAAACGGGAGTCCGGCGCACCGGGCTGAGAGGGAGGTAGGCAGCCTCCGACCGTCGACCTGATCCGGTTCATACCGGCGGAGGGAGTGCTCGTTGCGCAAGGTGATCGGCCGGCTCCAGGTGCTGACCGACCTCGATGCCCCCGGTGATGCCCTCGCCGTGGTCGACGCCGCCCTCGCGGCCGGGGCCCCGGTCATCCAGGTCCGCGCCAAGGCCCTGACCGATCGGGACCTGTTCGCCCTGGCCGAGGCCGTGGTCGCCCGTTGCCGGGTCGCCGGCGCCACCAGCCTCATCGACGACCGGGTCGACATCGCACTGGCCGCAGGGGCCGATGGCGTCCATCTCGGCGACGAGGATCTCCCGGTCGACGTGGCCCGACGCCTGCTGGGACCGGGCGCCGTGATCGGGGCCACGGCCCGTGACATCCCCGCGGGGCAGGCCCGGGTGGCCGAGGGTGCCGATTACCTCGGTGTCGGCCCGACCTACGCCACGTCCACCAAAGCCGGGCTACCCGATCCCGTCGGCCCCGTCGCCGTCGGCGCCGTGGCCGCGGCGGTCACCGTGCCCGTGATCGCCATCGCCGGGATCACCCTCGAGCGCGTGCCCGAGCTGCTGACCGCCGGGGTCCACGGCATCGCCGTGGTCGGCGCCGTGGCCCGCGCCGCCGACCCGGGTCGGGCCACCGCCGCCCTACTGGCGGCGATCGAGGCCGGGCCATGACCGCGACAGGCCCGGACGTCGTCGTCATCGGCGGTGGTGCCATCGGGCTGGCGTCGGCCTGGCGGTTGGCCCAAGGCGGGCTGACCGTGACCGTCTACGACCCCGACCCTGGCCGCCAGGCCACCCACGCCTCGGCGGGCATGCTCGCCCCGGTCACCGAGGCCCACTACGGCGAGGACCGGCTCCTGGACCTCAACCTGGCCGGGGCCCGACGCTGGGGCGACTTCGCCGCCGAGTTGGAGGCCGAGTCGGGGCGCCCCGTCGGCTACCGGACCTGTGGGTCGCTGGTGGTGGCCCTCGACGCCGACGACGCCGCCGTGCTCGAAGACCTGGCCGGCTATCTGGCGCGCCTCGACATGGCGGCCGAGCTCCTCAGTGGTTCCGCGGCCCGAGCGGTCGAGCCCGGTCTGGCCCCCGGCGTCCGCCGAGGCCTGCGCGTGCCCGGTGACCACCAGGCCGACAATCGTCTGCTGGCCGACGCGCTCCTGACCGCGCTGTCGAAGCGAGACGTCCCCCTGGCCCGGCAGGCCGTCGACCGCATCGAGGTGGTCGACGGTCGGGTGCACGGGGTAAGGCTGGCCGATGGCTCCGTCGTGGCGGCCGAACGGGTGCTGCTCGCCGCCGGCAGCTGGTCCGGTCAGGTCGGCGGCGTCCCGCCCGCGGCCCTCCCGCCGGTACGTCCGGTCAAGGGCCAGATCCTGCGCATCCAGGGCCCGGTCGAGGACCCGATCCTCCGGGGCAACGTCCGCGGCCTCGTCCGGGGCCGCTCGCTGTACCTCGTGCCCCGGGCCAGTGGGCGCATCGTGGTGGGCGCCACCGTGGAGGAGCAGGGCTTCGACACGCGGGTCACCGTCGAGGGCATCCACCGCCTCCTGCACGACGCCGCCGTCCTCGTGCCCGGCCTGCTCGACCTCGAGTTGGCCGAGATCGGTGCCGGCCTGCGCCCGGGCTCGCCCGACAACGAGCCCGTGGTCGGACCCACCCCCGTCGAGGGCCTGGTGGTGGCCACGGGCCACCACCGCAACGGGATCCTGCTCACGCCGGTCACCGCCGACGCCGTCGCCGGGCTGTTCGGGGTCGGCCCGGAGGTCCCCGAGATCGCCGGCTTCGGCCCCGAGCGCTTCGCCGCGAGCCCGACGCCATGACGGCGGTGACCGTCAACGGTGCGGCCGAAGAGCTGGCGGAGGGGACCACGGTCGCCGATCTGGTGGCCCGCCACCGCCCGTCGTCCCGGGGCGTGGCCGTGGCCCGCAACGCGGAGGTCGTCCCCCGCAGCCAGTGGGAAGCCACGGTCGCCGCCGACGGCGACCGCTTCGAGATCCTGACCGCGGCCCAGGGAGGCTGACGCCGGTGGCTGCGCCCTCCGACCCCCTGAAGATCGCCGACCGGGAGCTGGGGTCCCGGCTCGTCCTCGGCACCGGTGGGGCCCCGAGCCTCGACGTGCTCGAGCGGGCCGTCGTGGCCTCCGGCACCGAGCTCGTCACCGTGGCCCTGCGCCGGATCGACCCCCAGGCCCCCGGCTCGGTGCTCGACGTGCTCGAGCGGCTCGACGTCGACGTGCTGCCGAACACCGCCGGCTGCTACACGGCGACCGAGGCCGTGCGCACGGCTCGGCTGGCCCGGGAGGCCTTCGAGACCGACTGGTTGAAGCTCGAGGTGATCGGTGACGACCGCACCCTGCTGCCCGACCCCGTCGAGCTGGTCGCCGCCGCCGAGCAGCTCGTGGATGACGGCTTCACCGTGCTCGCCTACACCACCGACGACCCGATCCTGGCCCGCCGCCTCGAGGACCTGGGCTGTGCCGCGGTCATGCCCCTGGGCTCGCCGATCGGCAGCGGCATGGGCATCAACAAC
>Ga0315283_10000730_pt1 | contig 24872 bp, 8 predicted proteins | sample YL17G09_0_MG_FD_204541 | JGI IMG/M metagenome (GOLD analysis project Ga0315283, IMG submission 204541) | Sediment microbial communities from Yellowstone Lake, YNP, Wyoming, USA - YL17G09_0 | ecosystem: Environmental > Aquatic > Freshwater > Lake > Sediment | place: USA: Wyoming | collected...
CGCATCGGCGGCGCGGCAGATGAAGCAATCCGTCGCTGCCGCGGCCGACCGATGATGGCGCCCGATCCCGCCGAGGGTGAACGATGATGGCGCCCGATCTCGCCGAGGGTGAACGATGATGGCGCCCGATCTCGCCGAGGGTGAACGATGATGGCGCCCGATCTCGCCGCGGCCGACCGATGACGTTGCCGGATCCCGCGTCCGCAGTGCCCGCCGGTCCGCCAGGCGCGCCGTCCGGGTCGCTTCGCCGCACGCCGCGCCGCGCGGCAATGCTGGTCGCGGCGCTCGTTGCACTCTACACGATCGTCGGATTCTTCGTCGTTCCGCCGCTGGTGAAGGGCAAGCTGGAAGCCACGCTCTCCGCCGCACTCGGGCGCCAGACGACGATCGAGCGGATCGCGTTCAATCCGTTCACGCTCAAGGCGACGATCGACGGCGTCGTCGTGCGCAACCGCGGCGCCGGGACGCCGCTGCTCGCCATCGCCGGCCTCGAGGCCGAGATCTCCGCAGCGTCGCTGCGGCGGCTGGCGCCGATCGTCGATGCGCTGCGGGTGAATGCGCCGCAGCTGCACCTCGTCCGCAACGCCGACGGCAGCTACAACATCCAGGACCTGATCGATGCGTGGCTCGCGGCGCCGCCCGGGCCGCCGCCCGCGTTCTCGCTCAACAACATCGAGGTCGTGGACGGGGTCATCAGCCTCGACGACCAGCCGCTCAGGCGCCAGCACCGGATCGAGGGGCTGACCATCGGCGTGCCGTTTCTCTCGAGCCTGCCCTACGACACCGAAGTGAAGGTGGCGCCGGTGCTGGCGGCGCGCATCAACGGCGCGCCGCTCGCGCTGACCGGCGAGACGACGCCGTTTGCGCAGGGGCGCCAGGTGAGCCTCGACATCAACCTCGAGGCGCTGTCCGTGCCAGCGTATCTCGACTATGTGCCGCTGCCGCTCAAGGTGCGCGTCGCGTCCGGGGAACTGACAACGCATCTCAAGCTCACCTTTATCGACGGTGATGCGGCGACGCGCGCGTTGCGCCTCTCCGGCGATGTCAGCGTGACGAAGCTCGCCGTGCAGGGGCAGGACGGCGTACCGCTGCTGGCGACGCCGGCATTGCGCATTGCGCTGGGCACGCTCGACGCCTTTGCGCGCGTGGTGGAGGTGTCGCGCGTGGTGATCGAGCGACCGGAGATCGACGTTCGCCGCCGCGCCGACGGGACCTTCGAAGCGGGCGATCTCATCCCGGTCGGCGTGGCGCCATCGCCCAACGCCAAGGGCGCGCCGACCGAGCGCCCGTGGCGGGTGCGCGTCGCCGAGGCGCGGATCGAGGGCGCCACCGCGCGCCTGCAGGATGCATCCACTTCGCCGGTGTTCAATGCCACGTTGAGCGATATGGCCGTCACGGCTTCGAACCTCGGAAGCGAGCCCACCGACAAAGGGCGCGTCGCGCTGTCGCTCAGGACGGACCTCGGCGCGACTATCGAGGCGCAGTCCGATGTCACGCTGATGCCGCTCGGCATCCAGGGAACATTCGCCATCGCGGGACTTGATCTGCGCCGGCTCTTTCCGTATTACGCAAGCGCGCTGAATCTGGAGGTGGGCGACGGCAAGCTCGATCTCGCGGCGTCATTGACCGTCACTGCCGGCGCCGACGGCGCGGCGGCGATCACGCTGGCGGATGGCGATGCCAAAGCCCATGACCTGCGCCTGCTGTTTCCCGGCGAGCGCGACCCCTTGTGGCGCGTGCCGCTGCTGACGGCGACCGGCGTCGCGGTCGACGTCGACCGGCACACCGTTGCGCTCGCGCAGGTGGCGGGCCGGCAGGTCATCGCTCGGGTGCGGCGGGATGCCGACGGTGGCTTCAGCTGGGCGCGGCTGTTGCGTACCGGCCGCACGACCGGCGGGGGCGCGACGAGCGTCGCCGTCGCGTCATCCCTCGCGCCTGCCGCGGCGCCAGCTGCTTCGCCGTCCGCGTCGCCAACTGCTGCGCCTCCCGCGTCGCCGGCCGCGGCGCCCTCCGTCACGCCGGGCTCCGCGCCAGTCGCCGAGCCGACCTGGCAACTGGCCATCGGCAAGATGGACCTGCAGCGCTGCACCATCGACGTCGAGGATCTTGTGCCCGCCAGGCCCGTGACGTTGCGCTTCACCGACCTCGATGTGCGGGCCGAGAACTATTCGAACGGACGCGACAAGCGCGGAACGCTGGATCTGCGCGCGCGCGTCGGCAGCGCAGGCCGGCTCGCGGTCAACGGCCCGTTCGGGACCAACCCGGTCGCGGCCAGTTTCCGCATCGATGCGCAGGGCATCGCACTGCCGCCGCTGCAGCCCTATCTCGACCCGCGCGTCAACGCGACGGTGACCGCCGGCGCGGCGGTTGCCAAGGGCACGCTCGCCTTCGCCATCGCCGACGCCGGCGATGTCTCGGCTTCGTTCGCGGGCGATCTCGGCATCACCGATTTCGCCTCGATCGACAAGCTGACCGCGTCCGATCTCGTCAAGTGGAAGACGCTCGCGCTCGGCGGCGTCGACGCGACGCTGACACCATGGAAGCTCGGCATCGGCGCGGCGGCGCTCGACGATTTCTTTGCCCGCGTGATCGTGCATGCCGACGGCACGCTCAACCTCACGCAGCTGCTGCTGCCGGAGGGCGCACCACCCGGTGCGGAGGCAGAGCCGGCGCCGGGCGCCGCGGGCGCGCGGCCCCCGAGCGCCGTGGCGGGCGCCAGGAAAATGGTCGCCTTGCCGGTGGAAGGCGGCGGACTGCCGGTCGTCATCGGGCGCATCGAACTGTCGAAGGGCAACGTCCAGTACAGCGATTTCTTCATCAAGCCCAACTATTCGGCCAACCTCACCGACGTCGCCGGCCGGGTGTCGGCGATGTCGGCACAGCAGGCGGGCGAGGTCGAGATTGCGGCGAACGTCGAGCACACCGCACCGGTGGAAATCCGCGGGCGCATCAATCCGTTTGCGCCCGAGCTCGACCTCGACCTGACCGGCAAGGCGCGCGACATCGAGCTGCCGCCGCTGTCGCCGTACGCGGCGAAATATGCGGGCTATCGCATCGAGAAGGGCAAGCTGTCGTTCGACGCGCATTACAAGGTCGGGCAGCGCAAGCTCGCCGCTGAAAACAAGTTGGTCCTCGATCAGCTGACGTTCGGCGAGCGGGTCGACAGTCCGACCGCGACCAAGCTGCCGGTGCTGCTGGCCGTGGCGCTGCTGAAGGATCGCCAGGGCATCATCGATATCCAGCTGCCGATCGCAGGCTCGCTCGACGATCCGGAGTTCAGCGTCGGCGGCCTGATCGTCCGCGTTATCGTGAATCTGCTGACCAAGGCCGTGACGGCGCCGTTTGCGCTGCTGGGCGCGGTGTTCGGCAGCGGCGGCGAGCAGTACGCGTTCGTGGAATTCGCTCCCGGCCGCGCCGAGATCACGCCCGTTGCGGCGGGCAGGATCAGCACGCTGGCCAAGGCCCTCGCGGATCGCCCTCAACTGAAACTCGACATCGTCGGCCGCGCCGATCCCGCGACCGACACCGACGGGCTGCGCGCGGCGTCGCTGGAGCGGCTGGTGAAGGCGCAACAGCGCAAGGCCCTCGTGGCGGCAGGTGGCGAATCGGCTGCGGCGGACGCGACGGCCGTCGAGGCGGCCGATTATCCGCGCTATCTCGAGGCGGCGTACAAGGAAGCGAAATTCGACAAGCCGCGCACTGCGATCGGGCTCGAGCGAAGCCTGCCGCCGGCCGAGATGGAGGCGCTGCTGTTGCGCAACGCCACGGTGGGCGACGAGGCGTTGCGGCAGCTGGCCAATGCCCGTGCGCAGGTGGTGAAGGATGCTATTGAGCAGAGCGGCGGGATCGCCGACGCGCGTCTGTTCCTGCTCGCGCCGAGGCAGGGCGCGGAGGGCATCAAGGACGGCGGCAAGCCGAACCGCGTCGATTTCGCGCTGAAGTAGCAGGCCGCGTATCGGCGCGCGGGGTGCCGCCGCGGCGTCGGATCGCGAGGGACGGTGGCTGCGGACTCGCGACAGGTGAAGTTCAGATAACCGCTGCCGCCGACTCAACTCCGGCGGCGGGAAAGGGCTCCACCAAGGCCCATCATGACCAGCACCAGCAGCGCGAGCCCTGCGGCACCCAGCGTCGGGATTTCGGTGCTGGTGTCGGGACGCGGCGTCGCGATGTCCGACGGGGGTGACGGGTCACCCGCGCCCAGGTCATTGGTGGCGGCCACCTGGAATGTGCAGGCGACGCCATCGACGAGCCCGACGACGCGGTGGGTGAGGGCGAGGCTGCCGGCATCAAGGTCCACGCCGTCACCCGGAACCGCCGTCGCCGTGACGCTGGCGAGCGGGTTGGTGGCAACCAGCCGGCTCACCCGCTGACTGGCAGCGCGGCCGATGCGCTCGGGGCGTTGCTGCCATTGCCCGCGTACGTGGCAGCGATGCTGTGATTGCTGCCCAGCGCCAGGTTGGAGGTGTTGCACTGCGCGGTGCGCGTGTTGCCGCTGCCGCCGGTGAGGTACAGCGCGCTGCAGCCGATCGATGCGCCGGAGTCGGTGAAATTGACCGTGCCGGTGGGCGCGCTGCCGATCACCGTCGCAGTGAAGATCACCGTATTGTCCACGTAGCTGGGCGAACCGGGCGACGCGCTCAACCGGGTGGTCGTGGCCGCCTTCGGGGTCACGCTGCTCGAAGGCAGCGATGCCGGTCCGGGGCCCCCCGCATTGGTCGCCTTCACCGTGAAGGTATAGGGCGTACCGTTGACCAACCCGGTGATCACGTGCGAGGTGCCGGGCGAACCGGCGTTGCTATCGACGCCGCCGGTGGGATTCGAAGTCACGGTGCAGCCGATGATTGCGCTGCCTCCGTCGATCGCCGGCGGAGTGATTGTCACCGATGCCTGCGCGTTCCCCGGCGAGGCGTTGACCGAAGCTGGTGGCCCGGGCGGAGCGGAGAACGTGCGGACACGGGAGTTGCCCCTTTCAACGAAATACACCCTTCCGTTGCTGCCGACCGAGATGCCGAAGGGGGAAGACAGGCTCGCGCTGGTGGCGGCACCTCCGTCGCCGCTGAACCCGATGCTGCTGTTGCCGGCGACCGTGCTGATGATGCCCGTACCCGCCGCCACCTTGCGGACGCGGACGTTCCCCTGGTCGGTGAAATCGACATTGCCCAGAGTGTCGACCGCCACGCCCGTCGGGGAAGACAAGTCCGCGCTGGTGGCCGGACCGCCGTCACCGCCGAAATTGTCGCTGCCGTTGCCGGCGACGGTGGTGATGATGCCGGTTGCGACCGTCACCCTGCGAATGCGGTGGTTGAGGCGGTCGGCGACGTACTGGTTGCCGCTGGCGTCGGTCACTATGCCGGAGCGACCGGAAAACTCTGCGCTGGTCGCCGCACCTCCGTCGCCGATCGGTCCCACACCGGCGACCGTCGTGATGATGCTTGCCGCCCACGTCGGAGCCGCAGCCGGCACGAACGCCAGTGCCACGAGTGGCAGCAACCGGCACGCTCGCCTGACCCTTGCGGATAGTCCGTGCACTGCGCCCCCCGCGCTTGCGAAGTCAACGAATTTTACGAACCACCTCCCTTGGGTGCAGCATTTCCATCATATGCGCGCTCTCTCTGGCGCACGCAGGTCTGCATGGCCGCAGGAAACTTCGGAGCATGGCAGTGCAGATCGGGGCGCTGCGCCAAGTCGCGCCGCATCGGCATCGCGCGGCATCGTCGCGGCGCGGGCAAGCCTGGCACCGCGGTCGTTTGGGCGACAACTTCGATAACTTGGCCCGTTACGGCAGCAACGTCTGCAGGTAGGCTTCGATGTCGGGCGCCGTCTTGCGTGTGGCCAAGGCATCGACCGCGCCGGCGATCAGCGGACCGCCGTGCAGCCCGAACAGGTAGCGCAGGATCAGCAGGCCGTCGGTGAGCGCATCGGGGCTGCCGTTGCCGTCGATGTCGAGCAGCGGGCGAATCGAGTCGAGGTAGCTCTTGACGGCGTCCGGATCGGTCCGTGTGGCGGTGCCGCCGAGGGCGCCATTGGTGAGCGCGGTGCCGGTGAGGCCGAACAGATAGCGGATGACGAGCAGGCCGTCGGTGAGCGCGTCGTACCGGGTGACGGTGCTGCTGGCATCGATGTCGAGCAGGGGCGTGTCAGCCGTCGGCGTCACGCTGACCGAGGGTGGGGAGGGCGCGCTGGTGCCGAGGGCGTTGGCGGCGGTGACCTGGAAGGTGTAGGCGACGCCGTCGGTGAGTCCGATCACGAGGTGAGTGGTGGCGAGGCTGCCGGCATTGCTGTCGACGCCGGTGCCCGGGACGGTGTTCGTCGTGGCGGTCGCGATCGGGCTGGCGCGCGCGCGCTTGTCCGCCAGGGCTAGGAACGGCTGGCTGCCGGCGATGCCGGCCAGTGCCCCCGCCGGCGCTGCGAACACGGTGTACCCCGTGATCGGGCTGCCGCCGGTGTCGGCCGGCGGCACGAAGCTGACCGCGGCCGAGTGATTGCCAGGAACCACGACCATGATGACCGGTGGATTCGGCGCCGTCGGGGACTTGATCGCATATGGCAGTGCGCTCGACGCGCTGGGCGCAGTGCTGCCATTGCCGGCGTAGGCGGCGGTGATGCTGTGACTGCCGAGCGCAAGGTTGCTGGTGTTGCAGGCGGCCTTTCGCGCGTTGACGCTGCCGCTGCTGAGGGAGACCGCATCGCAACCGATCGATGCGCCGGAATCGGTGAAGCTGACGGTGCCGGCGGGCGCGTTGCCGCTCACGGTGGCGGTGAAGGTCACGGCATTGCCGTCGTAGCCAGAGGACAGCGGCGACGCAATGAGGCTCGTGGTGGTGGTCGCCTTGGGAGTGACGCTGTTCGACGGCGACGATGCCGGTCCGGTGCCCGCGGCATTGGTCGCCCGCACCGTGAAGGTGTAGGCGATGCCGTTGGTGAGGCCGGTGATCGCGTGCGAGGTGCCGGTGGAGCCGGCATTGCTGTCCACGCCGCCGGCCGGCAGCGAAGTCACCGTGTAGCCGGTGATTGCGCTGCCGCCGTCGCTGGCCGGCGGCGTGAACGTCACGGTTGCGCTGGCATTGCCCGCGGTCGCGCCGACCGCGGTCGGCGCGACCGGCGCGACCGGGGCCGCGGGATCGTTCAGCTTGAGCACCCGGAAGCCCTCCGGCAGGCTCCCCTCGATCGAATTGCCGGCGACGAACATCGCCCCGGGGGCTGCCAGCACCGCCAGCGCATCATCGTTTCGGTTCGCCGTCCCGGCGTGGACGTACCGCCACAACTCGGCTCCGGTCGTCCCGTCGTACTTGATCGTCAGGTGGTCGCGATTGCCGCTGGCGTTATAGGACCACCCGGTGACAAGGACGTTGCCGCTGCTGTCCAACGCCGCCGCAAAGGCGCGATCGATGAGATGTGCAACGCCTTCGCCCACGGTGCGCCATATCTCGGCCCCGGTGGTGCCGTTGTACTTGATCGTCAGGTAATCGTCGTTGGTCCCATTGAAACTGTAGCCGGCGACGAACACGTTGCCGCTGCCGTCGATGGCCAGCGCCCGGCTGTAGTCATTGCCATGGGCTGCGCCGTCGCTCACCGCCCGCCACATTTCGGCGCCGGTCGTGCCATCGTATTTGATCGTCAGGTAATCGTCATTGCCGCCGTTGGCGCTCTGACCAGTCACCACGACGTTGCCGTTGCCGTCGATTGCCAGCGCGTACGCATAGTCATCGCCGTGCGCCGCGCCGTCGCCCAACGCCCGCCAGAGCTCGGCGCCGGTGGTACCGTTGTACTTGATCGTAAGGTAATCCTCGCTGCTGCCGCTGGAGCTGTGCCCGGTGACCATGACGTTGCCGTTGCCGTCGATGGCGACCGCACCGGCAGAGTCGCCGTTATTCGCCGCGCCGTTTGCAACCACCCGCCACAACTCCGCGCCCGTCGTCACGTCGTACTTGATCGTCAGGTAGTCGGGATTGCTGCCGTTCACGCTGGACCCGGTCACCACCGGATTGCCGTTGCCGTCGAGCGCGAGTGCGTAGGCAAAGTCGGAGAAATGAGCTGCGCCGTCGCCGACCGCACGCCACATTTCGGCACCGGTGGTCCCGTTGTACTTGATCGTCAGGTAGTCGAAGCTGGTGCCGCTGTAGCTGTACCCGGTCACGACAACGTTGCTGCTGCCGTCGACCGCCAGCGCCGTGGTCGTATCGTCGTTGTGGGCGGCGCCGTCGCCCACTGCGCGCCACAGTTCGGCCCCGGTCGCACCGTCGAACTTGACCGTCAGATAGCTGTCATGGATGCCGTCGAAGCTGGTTCCGGTCACGACCACGTTGCCGGCGGTGTCGCGCGCCAGGCCGTGGTCGCCGGCGAGCGATGCCGCAGCGGGCGCGACATTTGCCGAAACCGTCCGCCACAATTGCGCGCCCGTGGCGCCGTTGTACTTGATCGTCATGATGTCGTCGGTGCTGCCGTTGTAGCTGCTGCCGGTCACCACAACGTTGCCGCCGCCGTCGCCGATCGACGCGTAGGCGTAGTCAGACAGACTTGCGGTGCCGTCGCCCGCGACTCGCCAGAGTTCGGTCCCGTTCGCGCCGTTGTATCTTATGGTCAGGAAATCGACGGAGCTGCCGTTATAGCTGGGACCGCTCACCATCACGTTGCCGCCCGCGTCGAACGCGAGGCCCGTCGCGTTGTCACTTCCGTGCGCCGTGCCGTCGCCCACCGCGCGCCACACTTCGGCGCCGGTGACGCCGTCGTACTTGATCGTCAGGAAGTCGGTGTTGCTGCCGTTGAAGGTCTGGCCGGTCACCACGACATTTCCGCCGCCGTCAATTCCCAGCGCGGCGGGAAAGTCGGTCGATCCGCCGGCGCCCACCGCGCGCCACATCTCTGCCCCGGTCGACCCGTTGAACTTGATCGTCAGATAATGGTAGTCGGTGCCGTTGGAGCTGTACCCGGTCACCACCACGTTGCCGCCGTCGATCTTCAGCAGGCTGGCGCTGTCCTCGCCATGCGCCGCGCCGTCGCTCACGGCGCGCCACAGTTCGGCTCCCGCCGTCCCGTCGTACCTGATCGTCAGGTAGTCGGCGTTGCCGCCGTTGAAGCTGGACCCGGTCACCAGCACGTGGCCGTTGCCGTCGATCGCCACCGCGCGCGCACCGTCGCTGCCGTGCGCCGCGCCGTCGCCCATCGCCCGCCACAGCTCCGCCCCGGTCGTCCCGTTGTACTTGATCGTCAGGAAGTCGGTGTTGCTGCCGTTGAAGGTCTGCCCGGTCACCACGACGTTGCCGGTGCCGTCGATCGCCACCCCGTACGCCCGGTCATCGAGATGCGCCGTGCCGTCGACCACCACCCGCCACAGCTCGGCCCCGGTCGCTCCGTCGTACTTGATCGTGAAGTAGTTGACGCTGACGGCGTCGTCACTCTGTCCGGCCACCACCACGTTGCCGTTGCCGTCGATGGCCAGCGCGTTGGGATAGTCGGAGCGATGCGCTGCGCCATCGCTTCTCGTCCGCCACAACTCGGCCCCGGTCGTCCCGTCGTACTTGATCGTCAGGATGTCGTCGGTGTCGCCGTTGAAGCTGTACCCGGTCACCACGATGTTGCCCGCGGCGTCCCGCGCCACGAAGTACCCCGCGGCATCGACCGGGACCGGCGCCCCGACCGCCCCCTGCGACCACGTCAGGCTGACCGCGGCCGCGATCGAAGAGGCGAGCGCAAGCAGCAGCCCCAGCACCAGGCCCAGCGCAGCGTGGCGTCGCCTGCGTCGCGACCGGGCGGCCGGCACCTCCGGGTGCAGATTGGCGGCAAGTCGAAGGCGGGCAGGGGCGAGAGGCATGGTGACCTCAAGGCAAGGGCAGGTACGGAAGCGGAAGCTGCGTGAAGCGGCCACGTCGCGCGAAAGCCGGACATCGTGGGCTCGTGCGAATCACCTTGTCAAGGTTGCCGTAGCGGGCCGCGGCCCGCTACGGCAACAAGGTCTGCACGTAGGCTTCGATGGCAGGCGCAGTCGTGCGCGTGCCCAGCGGATCGACCGCGCCGGCGATGAGTGAACTGCCGCGCAGCCCGAACAGGTAGCGCAGGATGAGCACGCCATCGGTCAGCGCATCGACGCTGCCATTGCCGTCGATGTCGAGCCGCGGTCGAAGGCCGTCGAGAAAGGCCTTGATCGCGGGCGGATTGCTGCGCGTCGCCGTGCCGCCCACGGCGCTGTTGGTCAGTGCGGAGCCGGTGACGCCGAACAGGTAACGCATGACGAGCAAGCCGTCGGTGAGGGCGTCGTACCGGGTGTCCGTGACGCTGGCATCGACATCGAGCACCGCCGCGGCAACCTGATGCGCCCGGGTCGCGGAAACGCTGGCGCCGAACTTCACGTCGCCGTTGTAGGTGGCGGTGAGCGCTTTCGCCCCTGCCGCGAGGCTGACCAATTGGCAGTCGGCGACCGGCAGCGTGGCGACGCAACTGTCGGTACCATCGCTGACCGTCACCGTTCCCGTCGGCGTGCCGGTCCCCGGCGCCATGACGCCGACCGCGTAGGTCACCGTGTAGGGCTGGCCGGTGATCGTGGGATCCGGCGCATCCGACACGATGGCGGTCGTGGTGGATACCTGGCGCACGATGATGTCCGCTGTGGCCGGGGTCGAGTTGGCACCGGCCTCGGTGGAGGTCACGGAACCGATGGTGTTGGTCCACGCCGTGGCGCTCGCCTGCGCCCCGGTCACGCTCACCGGGATCGCGCAATTGCCGTCCGCGGCCAGCGTCCCGCCCGCAAGCGCGATCACGTTGGCAGTCACGGTGACGGTGCCGCCGCAACCGGGTCCCGTTGCATCGGGCGCGGTCACTCCGGCGAGCAGGACATCGGAAAAAGCGATGCCGGTGAGCACGGTTCCGGCATTGGGGTTGGCAATTGCAATCGCGAGCACGGATGTCTGCCCGATCACGATGGGCGAGGTGCCGAAGCTCGTGCCGATGGTCGGCGGGCTCAGCGACAGCGCGACTGTGTCCGTGTCCGTCGCTGTGTTGTTGGCGGGCACCGGATCAGTCAAGCCCGCAGGCAACGCGATGTTGGCCGTATTGCTGAGCGCTCCCGATGCCGATGGCGACACGGTGCCGTTGACGGTGAAGGTCGCCGTTCCGCCATTGAGCAGGTTGACCGCCGACGTGCCGATGCTGCCGGTCCCCGACGCAGGACAACCGCTGCCCGCGCTCGCGGTGCAGGTCCAGGTGACGCCGGTGATCGCCGCCGGGAGGGTGTCGGTGACCGTCGCGCCGGTGACCGCGAACGGCCCGTTGTTGGTGGCGACGAGGGTGTACGCAATCGGCATGCCGGGTGGCGCCGTAAACGATCCATCGGTCTTGGCAATGGCCAGGTCGGCGGTGCGATTGGCTGTCGTGCAGGCAGGAAATCTGAACGAGCCGATGCGCGTCTGCCATGCAATGGTGCTGGCGTTCGGTGGCCCGGGGTAGTACTGATTGGTCAGCCAGAAGGTGCAGTCATCGGCCGGGTCGACGCTCATCGACGAATAGTCGCCCCAGCGATCGCAGGGCGCGCCGCCGCAGTTGCCGGTCTGCGAACTGCCGCCTGCGATCAGGACCGTTTCCGTTTGCGGCAGGGCATTGGCCGGATCGCTCGCAAGCCGCCCCGAGTACGCGATGCTCGGGTAATGCGGCGCGGCAGCACCCGAGGTGGTGTAGCCGACCGCCATGTTGCCCTGGCCGTCGACGGCGAGACTCGGCATGAAGCGGTACAACGTGCTGTCCGGCGAATACAGTTGCTGCTGCGCAGGGACTGCGGCAATCGTGCCGCCCGTGACGTCGACCTGAGCCCAATGCACGCCGAGATTTCCCGAGGCCGACGGGCGATACGTTTGCGCCACCCACAGCGACTCCGCGGTGCCGATCTTCCGGTACTGGACCTTTTGCATGAGCCGGTCGCCGACGGAGTCCAGCTTGATCGACGTGCCCGGCTGCGGAACGACGGGATCGCTCCACAGCGCGTAGGACGGGTGACCGACATCGACCGGGGTGCCCAGCGTGCCGCCGGCGCCGCAGTTCGGGCCGGCCGTGAACTTCCTGACCTCGAAGGAAAACACCGTCAGCGATTGCGAAACGAAGTAGTTCGGCGTTCCTGGCGGCAGTGCAGCCCCTGCCTGCCCGCCGAGGTGGCTCGGAATCATCGTGTACGGATTGCTCGTATCGGCGATGAATCCGATCGACGCGCTCAGCGCCGCGCCGGCATACATGTCGGCGCGGCTGAACGAGGCGAACATGGTGCCCTTGAACGGGTGGGGCGAGGGGGCGTCGAACTCGTTGGCCGCCATGTACAGGCAATCGTTCCAGATGCCGAATTTCGCGTAGTCGTTGAGCCATGGGTGCGCTTCATCGTCGATGCGCACCGGATACAACCACCAGCCGCCCGTCACCGGATCTCCGGATTTCGAAACGGCGATGCATTGGTAGAACGGCGCAGTCCAGTCGTTGCCGGAAAAGCCAAACGCGAAATGCGCCAGGATCCAGCGATCGGCGAGCGCGTCGTAGAGCACCACCGGATCGCCCCGCGACTGGCCGTTGCAGCTCGTGCTGTCACCCGCCCAGAGCTGGTCCTCGGTGAACGAGGCGAGCAGCGTGCCGCTCTTGCTGTAGATGGCGTAGGCGAAATTGACGGCCTGGATGTAGTGGTCGGGGCCGACTTCGCCGTTGGCATCGGATGGGTTGGCATTGCTGCACGGGCCGCCGCTGCAGGTGTCGCCGCGGGCGATGCCCTCGAAACTTTGTGCCGGGCCGGGCATCGCCGCTTTCGGTTCGACGGCAGCCTGCGCCTGCCGGATCGCGGCGGCTTCCGTCGGTTCGACCCTGCTGCCTGCAGGCAGCCGCAGCAGCGGACGATAGGGCTTGTCCGGACGCTGCGCGTGCTTCAGGGGTGCCCTGGGCAATCGGCCCAGGTCGCCGTTGAATTCGGTGGGCATGACATTGGGCAACGCCGTCGTCACGGTGCCGCCGGCCGCGCCGTGGGCAGCGACGCCAGCGGTTACGGCGACCAGGCCGATGCCGAGCAGCAACGCGCGACGGAGCCTGCCGGTGGCGATTGGCGCTGCCGTGCAGGAACGCCTGGTCGGGCGTCGCTCAGCGCCGGCCGATCCGGCCATCCGTGGTTCAGGAGTCTCCATCATCATCCGGCCGTGACCGAGCCTGTCCGTTGTGCAATGGACGCGCAGCGGCAGGATTCTACCGGTTTGCCCTTCACCGGGGCGGTGAACGCAGTGTTTCGGGGCGACGGGGCGCTGGCCCCGTTTGCGCACTACGGCAACAGCGTCTGCAGGTAGGTCTCGATGGCGCTGGAGGTGGTCCGGCTGCCGAGCGGATCGACCGCGCCCGCGATGAGCGCAGTGCCGCGCAGCCCGAACAGATAGCGCAGCACGAGCAGGCCGTCGGTGAGCGCGTCGGTGCTGCCATTGCCGTCGACGTCGAGCTGCGGCCGGATCGCATCGAGATAGGCCTTGATCGCCGTCGGATCGATGCGCGTCGCCGTGGCGCCCAGCGCGCCGTTCGTCAGCGGGGTCCCGGTCAAGCCGAACAGGTGACGCATGACGAGCAAACCATCGGTGAGGGCATCGTACCGGGTCGCAGTGATGCTGGCGTCTACATCGAGCAGCGGCGGGCTCACGACCTGCGTCAGCAGCGGCGAGACGCTGCCGGCGTTGACCGCATCGCCGGAGTAGAGCGCGGTCACGCTGTGGCTGCCCAGCGGCAGAGCGGTGTCGACGCACTGTGCCTGCGTTCCGGTCAGCGGCACGGCCGAGCAGCCGGCGAGCGGCGTCGCGCCGTCCTGGAACAGCACGGTGCCAGTGAGCGCGCTGCCGATGACGGTCGCGGTGAAAGTGACGCTCTGCCCGGGCAGGCTCGGGTTGGCGCTCGACGCGAGGGTGGTGCTCGTGACGGCGAGCGGCGTCACGCTGTTCGACTGCGAGGAGGGCGTGCCGGGCCCGAGCTCGTTGGTGGCGGTGACCTGGAAGGCATAGGCGACGCCGTTGGTGAGCCCGTTGACCTGGTGCGTGGTGGCGAGGCTGCCGGCATTCACGTCGGTGCCACCGCCCTGGATCGAGGTCACCAGGTAGCCGGTGATCGCCCTGCCGCCGTCGTCCTCCGGCGGCAGGAAGCTCACCAGGGCGGTCTGGCTGCTGGCCACCGCGGCGAGTATGACCGGAGGATTCGGTTTCGTCGGCGTCTTCACCGCATAGGCGAGGGGTGCGCTCGACGTGCTCGGCGCATTGTTGCCGTTGCCCGCGTAGGCGGCGGTGATGCTGTGGTTGCCCACCGCAAGATTGCTGGTGTTGCAGAACGCGTTGCGGGTGTTGCCGCTGCCGCCGCTCAAGAACACCGCGTCGCAGCCGATCGACGCCCCCGAATCGGTGAAGTTGACCGTGCCCGTGGGCAGGCTGCCGGTCACCGTGGCGGTGAAGGTGACGGTATTGCCGTCATAGCTGGAGGAGACGGGCGACGCGCCGAGGCTGGTGGTGGTGGTCGCCTTCGGGGTGACGCTGTTCGACGCAATCGATGCGGGGCCGGGGCCCACCGCATTGGTCGCTTTCGCGGTGAAGGTGTAGGCGGTGCCGTTGGCGAGGCCGGTGACCACATGGGAGGTGTTGGTCGAGCCGATATTGCTATCGATGCCGCCCGCGGGATTCGACGTCACCGTGTAGCCGGTGATGGCGCTGCCGCCGTTGTTCACTGGTGCCGTGAACGTCACCGTCGCTTTGGCATTGCCGGCTGTCGCGCTGACACCGGTTGGCGCGTCGGGAGGCTGCAGTACGTCGAAGACCTTGCGGACGCGTTTGCTGCCGCGCTCGCCGATGTAGAGGTTGCCGCTGCCGTCGACGGCCACGGCAAACGGAAACGACAGGCCGGCGCTCGTGGCTGCGCCGCCATCGCCGCTGAAAACGAAGCCGTTGCCGGCGACCGTGGTGATGATGCCGGTGCCGGCGGCAACCTTGCGGATGCGGTGGCTGCCGGAGTCGGCGACATAGAGGTTGCCGGTGTTGTCGACCGCCATGCGATAGGGGAACGACAAGCTGGCACTGGTCGCCGCCCCGCCATCGCCGCTGAATCCATAGGTCCCGTTGCCGGCGACGGTGGAGATGATTCCGGTGCCGGCAGCGACTTTGCGGATGCGGTTCAAGTCCACGATGAACAGGTCGCCGTTGCCGCCGATGGCGACGCCCGTGGGGTCGGCCAGGCCGGCGCTCGTCGCTGCGCCACCATCGCCCGAAAAGCCGCCGGTACCGTTGCCGGCAACGGTGGTGATGATGCCGCTCCCGGCGGCGACTTTGCGGATGCGGTGGTCGCTCGAGTCGGCGATATAGAGGTTGTCGCCTATGTCGACAGCCACGCCGTACGGGAAACGCAGGCTGGCGCCGGTGGCTGGTCCCCCATCGCCCGCAAAAGTCTGGACGCCATTGCCGGCGACCGTGGTGATGATGCCGGTCCCGGCGGCGACTTTCCGGATGCGGGAGTTGCCAGCGTCCGCGATGTAGAGATTGCCACCGGTGTCTGCCGCCACGCCGAGCGGCAGGTTCAAGTCGGCGTTCGTGGCGACCCCGCCGTCGCCGCCGCCGCCGAAGATGCCGCCGAGCGGGCCGTTGCCGGCGACGGTGGTGATGATGCCGGTGCCCGCGGCTACCTTTCGGATGCGGTTGTCATTCTGGTCGGCAAGGTAGAGATTGCCGCTGCCGTCGACCGCCACGTCGTACACGTCGCCCAGGCTTGTGCTGGTGGCCAGGCCACCGTCGCCGATGCTGCCGCCGGCGATGGTGGTGATGATCCCGGTGCCGGCGGCGACCCTGCGGACGCGGTTGTTGAGTTCGTCGGCTATGTACACGTTGCCGGCGCCGTCGACTCGTACGGAAGCGGGGCGGCTCAAGCTCGCGCTGGTGGCGGCGCCACCATCGCCCGTGAATCCCGGGCTGCCGTTGCCGGCGACGGTGGTGATGATGCCCGTATCGGCCGCGACCTTGCGGACGCGGTAGTTGTCCGAGTCCGCGATATACAGGTTCCCGTCCCCATCGACGGTGACGCCTCGCGGAGTAGCCAGGCACGCGCTGATGGCCGCGCCGCCGTCGCCGCAGGATCCCGCGGTACCGCCTGCCACGGTGGTGATGACGCCGGTGCCGACATCGACCCGGCGAATGACGTTGTTCCACGTGTCCGCGATATACAGGTTGCCGCTGCCGTCGACGGCCACGCCGTACGGCACGCCCACGCTTGCGCTGGTGGCCGGGCCGCCATCGCCGGAATACGCGAGCGAACCGTTGCCGGCAACCGTGGTGATGATGCCGGTCCCGGCGGCGACCTTCCGGACGCGCGAGTTGTTTTCGTCGGCGATGTACAGGTTGCCGTTGCCGTCGACGGCCACGCCCCTTGCGTAACCCAGACTCGCGCTGGCGGCGGGACCGCCATCGCCGCTGAATCCCTGGGAGCCGTTGCCGGCGACAGTGCTGATGATGCCGGTCCCTGCGTCCACCTTGCGGACGACCACGGAATCTACTGTATACAGATTCCCACCGCTATCGACCGCCACCGCGGTCGGATTGCACACACTTGCGTTGGTCGCCGCTTCTCCGTCGCCGGCCAAACTGCAGGTACCGTTGCCGGCGACGGTCTCGATGATGGCGGTGCCGGCCGCTATCTTCCGGATGCGGCCGCCGTTGGTGTCGGCGATAAAGAGATTCCCGTCGCTGTCGCCGGCCAGGCCCTGCGGCTGGAACAGGATCGCACTGGTGGCCGCCTCGCCGTCGCCGGCGGTGCCCCCGCCGGCCACCGTCGTGATGATGTTCACTGCCCATGTCGTCGCAGGTGCCAGCGCGCACGCCAGCACGGCAAGAAGCAGCGTCAAGCAGAGACGAAAGGATTTGTGCGTCAGGCCGGGAGCAACGAATTCAGCTGATGACGAATCGACGAACCGCACTGCCTGTCTGCCTAGAAGGGTGATGCCGACGGTCGACCACCGATGGTCGAATCGCGACGCCGCGGGGCATGATAGTGACTGTTGCGCACTAGGGCAATAGCGTCTGCAGGTAGGCTTCGATGTCGGATGCCGTCTTGCGCGTGGCCAGCGAATCAACCACCTCGGCGATGAGCGCGTTGCCGCGCAGCCCGAACAGATAGCGCAGCACGAGCAGGCCGTCGGTCAGCGCATCGACGCTGCCATTGCCGTCGATGTCGAGCAGGGGCCGTACGGCATCGAGGTGGGCCTTGATCGCCCCGGAGTCGATTCGCGTCGCCGTGCTCCCCAAGGCGCCGTTGGTGAGCGTGGCGCCGGTCAGGCCGAACAGGTAGCGGATGACGAGCAGGCCGTCGGTGAGGGCATCGTACTTGGTCTCGCTGAGGCTGGCATCGACATCGAGCACGGCCGGGGTCACATACTGGGTCAGCAGCTGGGAGAGCGTGCCGGCATTGGATGCATCGCCGGCGTAGAGCGCCGTCAGATGGTGACTGCCCAGCGCAAGCGTGCTGTCGACGCACTGCGCCTGCGTCCCGACCAGCGGCACGGCCGCACAACCGGCGAGGGGAGTGCCTCCGTCCTCGAACGCGACGGTGCCGGTCGGCGCGTTGCCGCTGACCGTGGCCGTGAAGGTGACGCTCTGTCCCGGCAGGCTCGGGTTGGCGTTCGAGCCGATGCTGGTGACGGGCACCGGCGTCACGCTGCTCGAGGGTGCCGACGGTGCGCTGCTGCCCGAGGCGTTGATGGCGGTCACCGTGAAGGTGTAGGCGATCCCGTTGGTGAGCCCGGTCACGACGTGGGTGGTGGCGAGGCTGCCGGCATTGCTGTCCTCGCCAATCCCCGGGACCGCGTTCACGGTGGAGCCGGCGATCGCATCGCTGCCGGCGCGCTGGGGCGCCAAGCCGCCCGTTGGCGTCGCGGTCACCGTGTAGCCGGTGATCGGACTGCCGCCGTCGTCGGTCGACGGCGCAAAACTCACCGCCGCGGTCCGATTCCCGGGCGTCACGCCGCTGATCACCGGAGGATTCGGTTGCACCACCACGTTGAATGCCAGGGCCGGGCTCGATGCGCTCGGCGCATTGGTGCCATTGCCGAAGTAGGCGGCGGTGATGCTGTGAGCGCCGCGCGCCAGATTGGTGGTGTTGCACTGCGCGGTGCGGGTATTGCCGGTGCCGGTGAGAGACTGCACACAGATGATCGATGCGTCCGTGTCGGTGTAGGTGACCGTGCCGGTGGGTCCGCTGCCGGTCACCGTCGCGTCGAAAACCGCCTTGTCACCATAGTTGGACGAGGAAAATGGCGACACGCTCAAGCTGGTGGTGGTGGTCGCCTTGGGGATGACGCTGTTCGACGCCGCCGATGCGGGTCCGAGGCCCGCGGCGTTGGTCGCTTTCACGGTGAAGGTGTAGGCGGTGCCGTTGACGAGGCCGGTGACGACGTGCGACGCATTGGTGGAGCCCGCGTTGCTGTCCGTGCCGCCGGCGGGATTCGAGGTCACCGTGTAGCCGGTGATCGCGCTTCCGCCGTTGCTTGCAGGTGCTGCGAACGCCACCGTCGCTTTCGCGTTCCCCGCGGTGGCGTTGACTGCGGTCGGGGCCCCCGGCACTGCCGATGGCGTCACGCTGTTCGACGCCACGGACGGCGCGCCGGGTCCCAGGGCATTGGCGGCGACCACCGTGAAGGTGTACGCCGTGCCGTTCGTCAAGCCGGTGATCGCGTGCGACGTGCCGGCGCTGCCGGCGTCGCTGTCGACGCCTCCGGCCGGGATGGAGGTCACGGTGTAGCCGGTGATGGCGCTGCCACCATCGAGTTTCGGGGCGGCGAAAGTGACGGTCGCCTGCGCATTCGCTGCCGTGGCGTTCACCGCGGTCGGCGCCTCGGGGGGCAGCAGGACCATGCGGATGCGGTGATTGTCCGAGTCCGCAACATACAGCCTGCCGACCCGATCGACCGCGAGGCCCCGCGGAATGTTCAAGCTCGCACTGGAGGCCGGCCCCCCGTCGCCGCTGAATCCGGAGAGCCCATTCCCCGCGACGGTCGTGATGATCCCGGTCGCAGCGGCGACCTTGCGGATGCGGCGTGAGCCCTGGTCGGCTATGTACAGGTTGCCGCTGTTGTCGACCGCCACGCCCGTCGGGTCGCCCAAGCCCGCGCTCGTGGCCGCACCGCCGTCGCCGCTGAAGTTGGGCGACCCGTTGCCGGCGACAGTGGTGATGATGCCGGTCGCTGCGCCTATCTTCCTGACGCGGGCGTGATCATAGGCCGAAGCATAGAGGTTGCCGCTGCCGTCGACCGCCACGAACCTCGCGGCCAGGCCTGCGCTCGTGGCAGGACCTCCGTCACCGCTGAAGCCGCCGATTCCGTTGCCGGCGACGGTAGTGATGATGCCGGTCGCAGCGGTGACCTTGCGGATGCGGCTGTAGCCGGCGATGTACAGGTTGCCGCTGCTGTCGATCGCGACGTCTCCGACGGGTAGACCCGCATTCGTGGCTGCGCCGCCGTCGCCGCTGAAAGTATCCGAGCCGTTGCCGGCGACGGTGGTGATGATGCCGGTGGCCGTGGTCACCTTGCGGACCCGATTCGCGAATGCATCGGCGATATACAGGTTCCCGATGCCGTCGATGGCGAGGCCCGTCGGGTAACTGAAGCTCGCGCTGGTGGCCGCGCCGCCGTCGCCGCCGGAGCCATAGCTGCCGTCGCCGGCGATGGTGGTGATGACCCCGGTGCCCGCGGCGACCTTGCGGACGCGGTGATACGCGGAGTCGGCGATGTACAGGTTGCCGCCGGCGTCGACCGCCACTCCTTCCGGGAAGGCCAGGCTTGCCGCTGTGGCCGCGGCGCCGTCGCCGAATCCTTGCGTGGCGTTGCCGGCGACGGTGGTGATGATGCCGGTGGCGGCGGTGACCTTGCGGATGCGGCTGTTCTCGTTGTCGGCGATGTACAGGTTGCCGCCGGCATCGAGCGCGACGCCCGTCGGGACGTACAAGTTCGCGCTGGTGGCGAGGCCGCCGTCGCCGCCGAACCCGCGGGAACTGTTCCCGGCGACGGTGGTGATGATGCCGGTCGCGGCGTCGACCCTGCGGATGCGGTCGCCGTATCTTTCGGCGATGAAAATGTTGCCGCTGCCGTCGACCGTCACGCCATCCGGGTGACCCAGCCATGCGCTGGTGGCCGCCACGCCGTCGCCGTCGAAGCAGCAGCCGCCGTTGCCGGCGACGGTGGTGATGATGCCGGTTCCAAGATCGACCTTGCGGATGAGATTGTTGAATGAGTCGGCGATGTACAGGTTGCCGCTGCCGTCGAGCGTGACACCCGCCGGGCCATTCACGCTCGCGCTGGTGGCCGGGCCGCCGTCGCCGGTGGCGCCGGCATTGCCGTCGCCGGCGACCGTGGTGATGATTCCCGTGACCGCGTCGACCTTGCGGATGCGGTGATTGTTCTGGTCTGCGATGTACAGGTTGCCGGCGATATCGATGGCCACGCCATTCGGGGACGACAAGCCGGCGTCCGTGGCCAATCCGCCGTCGCCACTGAAGTTGTTGATGCCGCCGGCGACGGTGGTGATGATGCCGGTGGCGGCGGCAATCTTGCGGACGCGTCCGTCGACGACATACAGGTCGCCGTTGCTGTGGGCGACCACACCTACCGGATTGGATAAACTCGCGCTGGTGGCCGGGCCGCCGTCGCCACCGCCGCCAGACACCCCATTGCCCGCGATGGTGGTGATGATGCCGCTGTCGGCGGCTACCCTGCGAATTCGGCCGCCGTAGGTATCGGCGATATACAGATTGCCGTTGCCGTCGATCGCCACGCCGTTCGGGTAGCCCAGGCTCGAGCTGGTCGCCGCCCCGCCGTCGCCGGCGCTGCCCCCGCCGGCAACCGTAGTGATGATGCCCGCCGCCAGGATCGACGTCGGCACCATCAGCCACGTCTGCAGCAGCAGGAGCACACACCAGCCCGCGTACCGCGGTCGCGCAGTGGGGTCACGTGCGAAGGAAACAACTACGTCGGAGGCAACGGACGCCATGACCCATTTCCTTTGATTGATCGAGCGAAGCCGCAACCGCCGGCGGTCCCCGGGAGCATTGGCGCGCCCCACGCCGAGGTCCTGGGCAGATTGCGGTGGGGAAGGGGTGTTCCCCGCGCGCGAGCTTGTACGCGCCGGGTGGTCCCGTGTCGCAACCGGTCGCGCCTACCTGGCCGTCACCCGCTCCGGCACGCGCCCGCTCGAGGGCCGCGTGATCGAGGCAGCGACGGCATGGAGTACCCCACCCCCGGAGATCTTCGGCCTCCGGGGGCGGGGCAGTTTCTTGCAAGTGACGCCGGCATCAGAATCCGAGGCGAACTCCCAGCGTGTAGCGCTGGCCGTTGTACTCGCTCTTGCCGAACGGCGTTTCGAAGTTGAAGTACGCCTGGATCGAGTAGGGCAGGATGAACTGAACGCCGACGGCGGCGAGGCCGTAGCTCTTGTCCTGCCCGGCGATCTGCACCGAGGTGCTGCTGCTGGGCTGGCCGACCAGTTGCGCGGTGATCGCGTTGGCGTTGCCGGCGGCTTGGTATTGCCATTCCAGGCGCGCGTTGGGCTGCAGCACGCCCCAGCTCGTCGAGATGGCCCAGTTCGCTTGGGCGCCGAGGGTGAGGAACGTGGCGCTCGTGGTCTGCTCGCCGACGCTCAACGCCTGGGTTCCGGTTTCGGTGTAGGGGTCGATCTTGGCGTGCACGTACTCGACCCGGCCGTAGGGCCCGACGCTCATGATGCCGCTGTTGAAGTCGTACCCCGCGCTCAACGCGACGCCGTACTGCGTGCCGGAGGTGCTCGACGATGCCGACACGCCGCTCGATATGTTGCGGTTGCCGTCGTAGTCGTTGCGGCCGACGTTGCCGATCAGGTTGAGGTAACCGTTTTCGGCAAAGCTGTACGAGCCGTAGAGCGAGAAGCTGTAGCCCCTCGCATCCTGCGTGCCGCCATCGTCGCGCACGGTGGTGTCGGCGCGCAGCAGGCCCAGCGCCGCGCCGAAGACATGGTTGCCCTCGAAGCGGCGATCGATGCCGACGGTCAGCCCCTTGGTGCGCAGGTCGAAGCCGCTGGCGCTGCCGACGCTTTTCTGGTGGCCGACCTCGACGTCGCCCTGCACGTAGACGCCGTTGCGCTCGAAGGGATCGGACGGCTCCGGCGTTGCGTCGGTCTTGGTGGGCGCAACCGCCTGCGCCAGCAGCTGCCACGGCAGCGGCTTGCCGTCGAAGCTCACCTTGAGGCCTTGCGCGACGGCCGGGTTGCGTTGCAGCCGCAATTGATCCAATCGCGTGCGCACGTTGGCGATCTGCACGCGCGGCGTATTGAGCGCCACCACCTGCTGCACCGTCGCGGTCTGCTCCGTCGGCGTGATGATCGTCTGCTCCGCCGACTGCACGGTGAAGAAGACCGGCGGAGAGTTGCCGGCGAGGGCCCGGACCGTGCGCTGGCCGGGTTCGGGGCCCAACGTCAGCGTCACGGAGGCCTGCCCCTGCGCGTTGGTGACCGACACCGGCGCCGAGAGGGTGCCCGTCCCCTGCGTCAGAGCCCAGGTTACGCTGATGCCGGGCACCGGGAGGCCCGTCGTGGTGCTCACCTGCAGCACCAGCGGCCCCGGCAGCGGATTGTTCGCCGCGGCGACCTGGTTGTCGCTTCCGGGCACCGGAGACGTTGTCAACGCCACGACGTTGACCGTGACCGAGGCAGTGTTGCCGGGACCGGCGGCATTGGCGGGCGTCACCGTGAACGTCTGGGTGGAGTTCACCTGCACCTGTCCGCTCGATGCGGTGCTGGGCAGGCCGGCATTCGCGCTCCACGTGAAGCTGGTGGGACTGCCGCTCGAGCAGGTTGCGCTCAACGTCACCTGCTTCGCGGCGCTGAGATTGAGCGGGTTCGCGCCGTCGGCCGTCACCGTGCACCCGGAGGGCGGTGCGGCCACGTTGACCGTGACCGATACCGCGTTGCCGGGGCCGGCGGCGTTGGCGGGCGTCACCGTGAAGGTCTGGGTCGAGTTCACCTGGACCTGCCCGCTGGCTGCCGTATTGGGCAGGCCGGCATTGGCGCTCCAGGTGAAGGCGGTGGGATTGCCGGTCGAGCAGGTGGCGCTCAACGTCACCTGTTTGGGTCCGGGGAGGTTGAGCGGGTTCGCGCCGTCGGCGGTCACCGCGCAGCCGGACGGCGGCGTCGTGGGTGGCGTCACGTTGACGGTGACCGACACGGTGCTGCCGGGCCCGGCGGCGTTGGCGGGCGTCACCGTGAACGTCTGGGTCGAGTTCACCTGCACCTGCCCGGTTGCTGCCGTATTGGGCAGGCCGGCATTGGCGCTCCACGTGAAGGTGGTGGGATTGCCGGCCGAGCATTGCGCGCTCAACGTCACCTGTTTCGGTCCGGAGAGGCTGAGCGGATTCGCGCCGTCGGCAGTGACCGTGCAGCCCGACGGTGTCGGTGGCGTCACGTTGACGGTGACCGACACGGTGCTGCCGGGCCCGGCGGCGTTGGCGGGCGTCACCGTGAACGTCTGAGTCGAGTTCACCTGCACCTGCCCGGTTGCTGCCGTATTGGGCAGGCCGGCATTGGCGCTCCACGTGAAGGTGGTGGGATTGCCGGCCGAGCATTGCGCGCTCAACGTCACCTGTTTCGGTCCGGAGAGGTTGAGCGGATTCGTGTTGTCGGCGGTCACCGAGCAGCCGGCAGGTGGGGCCGGCGGCGGCACGGTCACGATCACCGACACGGGGCTCCCGGGAGCGACGGCGTTGACCGGTGTCACGGTGAACGTCTGTGTCGAGTTCACCTGCACCTGCCCGCTCGATACGTTGCTGGGCAAACCTGAATTGGTGCTCCAGATGAAGCTGGTGGGATTGCCGGCCGTGCATTGCGCGCTCAACGTCACCAGTTTCGGCCCGTTGAGGGCGAGCGGGTTCTGGCCGTCGGCGGTCACCGTGCAGCCCGACGGCGGGGCATTGAGGTTGACGGTGACCGACGCGGTGTTGCCTGCACCCCCGGCATTGACGGGAGTCACCGTGAACGTCTGGGTGGAGTTCACCTGCACCGTCCCGCTCGATGCGTTGACGGGCAGGCCGGCATTGGCGCTCCAGTTGTAGCTGGTCGGCGTGCCGGTGGAACAGGCCACGCTGAGTGTCACCAGCTTCGGCGCGGTGAGCGTGAGCGGGTTCACGCCCTCGGCTTTGAGCACGCAATTAGCCGGTGGCGCGGGCAGGACGACGGTCAGCTGAAAATTGCCCGAGTTGGTAGTCGGGCAACTGGGACTCGGGCCGATGGTGGCCGGAATGATGAAGGTTCCGGGGGTGGCCGGGGTTCCGGAAATGATGCCCGATGACGCGAACGTCAAACCGGGTACCGCATTGGGGTTGCCCCACGTGTAAGTGTTCGTCTCGCCGGAATTCTCCGGGCACGCGTGGCTCAGGTCGTAGAAGAGCGGGACGCCGACGGTGCCATTGGGCAAGGGGAACGGATCGGGGTTGAAGGCCTTCGGATTGATCGCGCCCGCGGCAAGCGCCATCTGCGCCGCGCCGAAGAGAAACAGGCAGGCAGCCGCCGTCAGAATGCGCGAGATTGCCCGCAGCTTGATTGTTCGCATGTGCTTCCCCTTGGAGATCGCTCGAGTCGACTCTGTCTTGTGTTCCGGTGCGACCACTGCGCCTGCCAAACGCGGTGCCCGCGCTCATGCACGACGGCCAGGATCGGACCGGAGCGTCTGTGGGCGGGCGCCGCGGGATGCGGCCGGCTTCGACGCCGTCCCGCTACCCCACCGCTGTTCCCCAATTTGCCCCTGCCGCTCGACGGGAAATGTTTAGCAGCCGCAGGACGCCGTGTCAATCGCTTTGCCGACGCTGCGTGGCGCTCGTGTTGTGCGCGAGCGCCTTTGCAACA
>Ga0315283_10000731_pt1 | contig 24863 bp, 14 predicted proteins | sample YL17G09_0_MG_FD_204541 | JGI IMG/M metagenome (GOLD analysis project Ga0315283, IMG submission 204541) | Sediment microbial communities from Yellowstone Lake, YNP, Wyoming, USA - YL17G09_0 | ecosystem: Environmental > Aquatic > Freshwater > Lake > Sediment | place: USA: Wyoming | collected...
CCCGCCCGCCGCCGCCGCCGCCGCCGCCCAGCAGCAGGGCCATCCACAGCCGGCTGCGCAGTTCCTGGGGCGCGTCCTCGTACAGGACAGTCCCGACCTGGACGTCCACGGGCGCGTCCCGCTCCGCCTGGAGGAGGGATTGCAGGCGGGCGGTGGCAAGGGAGGCTTGCAGCCGGCGCAGCGTCTCGCGCGCGCCCCGCGGCCCGCCCGCCAGGCGCCGCCCCGCCGCGCCCAGGGCCGCCACCCGGGTGCCGGCCTCCCGTTCCAGGGCGGCCCGGGCCTTGGAGCGCAGGTCGGCGTCGCCCAGGAGCTCGGCGGCGGCCTCCGCGGCCCGGCGGATGAGGTGGGCCATTGGGGATAGATGGAAGGAGGGGGTGTGGGTTGGACAGGAGAAAAACACAGAGGACGGGAGCGCTGTGTGCCGTGCGCCCTGCTGCCGCCCTCGTTTTCGCTGGGCTGGCTCCGATGTGGGGCAGGGGGAGGTGTCCGATTAGGTCGGCCGACGCGCTGGTGCGCTTGCCAGGGGGGGCGTGTTCGAGGCGCGTGGGCGTAGCACGCGTAGAAAGCGATGGGAGGAATGAGCATAGAGACAGAGAGAGAGAGAAAAAAAAAAAAAAAAAAAAAAAAAAACGCTCCGTCGACGCTCACTCGGCCCAGTGTTCCACCCTGTGCCCCATCCTTCCTCTCCTCTTTTCGCTCCAGGCGTGTGAAAGCTGCCGCCCCGTACGCACACACACTTCAGTGCATCCACAAATAGTGCCGAAATGACCATCACGCCCGGCGACCGGAGCGCGCCCCGCGCCACGACTGCCGCGGCAGCAGCGGCCGCGGCCGCCGCTTCCGGCCGCAAGGCCCCGCCCCCCGGCGTGCCCCCACCCAGACGCGGCCTGTTTGACGCGCTGACGGACCGGCTGAACCAGGACAGGTATGCGAGAGGGGAGAGGGAGAGGAGAGAGGGAAGAGAAAGAGAACTCTCACCGACCATGGCGGACCCGCCGGGAAAAACCCCACCACCCACCACAACACACACTCAACCCCTCTCTTTACAGCGGCACCGTCCGCCAGACCGCCCAGAAGTGGGCGCAGCAGGCGGGCGGCGCGATAAAGGGCTTCCAAATGCCCGTCCGGGTAAGGGGAATGAGAAGGGGTGGGGGCGGCCTTGAATGGGAGGGAGGGGAACAGAGAGCAGCGCTGGCACCAACCAGGCGCGCGCGCGCGCCTGGCCCCTCTCTTTCTTCTCACGCCCGAGGCCTTCTCCACTCTCTCTCTCTCTCTCTCTCTCTCATCCATGTCGCCCTCGCCCTGCCCCAGGTGGACGTCGACTTTTTCGGGCCTATCCTCGACACCGCCCAACGCACGGTCGCCACCGCCTGGCGCCGCCTGCCGCCGGGGGCGCAGGCGGCCACGCCGTTCGCTGGGACGGCCCTGGCGTCCGGCGGGGCCGCCTGGGCCGTCCAGGGGCGCCGCCTGCGCCGGGCCCGGGCGGCCTGCGACGTGGCGGACGCGCAGGTGCACGCCCTGACCGCCGAGCGCGGGAAGCTGCAGGACGCGATCAAGACGCTCCGGGCGGGCGCCCTGGCCCCGCGCACGCCCTCCGAACTGAAAGCCGCGGCCGCGGTGGCGGAGAGCACGGCCGCCGCGGCGGCTGCCGCATCCGCGGCCGCCCAGGCCGCCCAGGCGTGTACCGTATTCATCCAGCGGGGCGGGAATGGAGGGCATGGCGGGCGGACGCGGGATCGCAGGGAGGGCGAGGAATGAGTGGAGAGATGAGAGATGAGTTTGGGGGGCGGGTTTTTTTTTTTCTCCTTTCAGCATTGTTAATGGCGACGAGGTTTGTTCACCTTTTACACACGCATTATCTACACATGTGGTCAAGGGGTGGGGGCTTTCTAACGAGGGGTGGCGCGCGAACGAAAGGAGAAAAAAAAACAGCTGCACCGCCTTCTCTATTCAGGCAGAGGGGGGAGGGAGGGTTGCGTTCTTTTCTCACGCCCCCCGCGGCGCCACCGCCCGCCGGGCCTGGGCCAGCTCGTCCAGGACGAGGGCCTTCCACTTTTCCACCAGGCGGGCGGCGGACTGAAATGTTGTGTGTGAGTAAATGTGAGAGAGAGAGAGTGAAGGGCCCCGGGCCACTTCCATCCACCTCTCCTCTCCCTCCCTCCCCTCCTCTCCCCTCCTCTCTCCCTCTCTCTCCTCTTCTCACCTGCCCCACCTCCACGTCATCGCTCCGCTTCAGCCGTCGCACCGCCGCCCCGACCCCCGTGGACGCCAGCAGGCCCCGATCCACAAATCGTAGGCAGGCCAGGCGGCGGAGGGCGTCCAACTGGGCGGCTGGAGACGCGGCCCCGTCTGTCAGGGTGGGCAGCAGGGCGGCCGCAGCCTGCGCCGGGTCGTCCCGGCGGTCGAGGACGACCACCTTGGCGCAGTCACGTAGCCGGGTCTGGGTGCCGGGGGGGAGCGGGCGCTTGGTGGGGCGGGAGGAGGAGGGGTCGTCGCTCACAGGCACGCCGGGTCGGGCGAGGAAGCGGTCCATTTGAGCAGGGAGAGAGAAATATATGTTGGGGGCAGCCCCTGTGCGCCTCAGCGTCCACGCACGCGCGTACACGAAGGGTCAGAGGTGCACACAGTCCCCCTGGAGGTGGAGAGAGGCGTGTAGGTGGGAGAGAGCAGAGGGGCGCTCGTCGGGCGAAAAGTAGAAAACAAAAGTGAGAAGGTGTTGCACTTGGCACTCCATCTTCCTTTTCTGCGGGACCCGCGGCGCCCGGAACTCTCAAGAGCCTCGCCTACGCCACGTACCTGAGCTGCATCTCCTCTCTGATCACACGCCTCGCCAACGCCGCTGCCGCGCAGTCACTTTCGCCTGAGCAGGCGCCCCCCTTTTTTTTTCAAACCGGCCGCAAAACAGCCGAGGGAGCAGAAAAAAAAAACGAAAACGAACATGGCCCTCCTCTGCGAGCCCGCCGAGCTCACCTTCTCGGGCGTCCGCCTGGACACGGTGAGAGATCATGAGTCGTGGAGTGGGCGCGCGTATCGTGATGGCGGCGAGGGGCGCGCACGGCACAGCAGAGAGAGAGCGAATGCCGCTGGAAGGAAGGAGAAAAAAAAAACCGACGCGCTTTTTTCTCAAAACTTTCCCCTCTCCGCCTCTCCCGACATCCATCCCCCACCCACACCACAGCCCTACACCACCACCCTCCGCCTGACCAACACGCTCGCCGCCACCGTCGACGTCTCCATCCGCCCGGCAGGAGGCGCCGACAGGTACCGGGTAGACCCGCCGACCGCCCGCCTGGGGCCGGGCGCGTCGGCCACCATCCGCCTCACCCTCCGCCTCGACTCGGGCCGGTTCGGGGCGCTCGCCCGGGGCGTGGGGACGGGGGGCGGGGGGGTCCGGGACGCCCTGCGCCTGTCGGGCCTCTACTTTGACCAGCTGGTGCCGGTGCGGTGCTCCCTGCACGGCGACGTCCTCGCCGAGGCCCGGCGGCGGGCAGCGGGCGGCGGCGGCCAGGGTGGCACGACCGCTAAGGGGGCGGCGGCCATGGCGGTCGTCGGCGGGGGTGGTGCCCTGCTGGTGCCGGTCAAGGCGTTCACGCACCGCCGCCTGCCGCGGTCTTATGAGCAGCAGGAGCAGGAGCAGCCGCGCTCCTCCCAGGCGGCGGCGGCGGTGGCGGCGGCGGCAGCGGCGGGGGGCGGCGCGGCCCCGGCCCCCGCCTCCGCCCCCTCCTCCCCTCTCGGCGCCCGCCTCGCGCTCGCCCCCGCCCGCGCCAACGCCTACGCGCCCTCGCCCGACCCGCACGCTGGGGCGGGGATGCCGGCCTGGGCGCCCGCCTCGCCCCGCCTGTCGCCCGCGGGGGGGCTGTGGCCGGGGGCCGCGCCCGGGCCGGTGGGGGACGCTGGAGCGTTTTTTTTTGCGGCTGCCTCCCCGCCCCGCCCGCCCGGCCCCGCCGGCGACGACGGCACCTTGCGCCGCGTGGACCAGCTGCTGTGGGACCAGGAGCGGGCGGCCCTACCCCTGCTGGCCGCCGTGCGGGAGCACGGGGCGGCGGGCGGCGGGGGGGAGGGGGAGGGGGCAGCGGCCTCCCCGCCCACCCCGCCAGACCACCCCCTTGCTGCCCTGGCCGCCCACCTGTCCGGCGCCAATGAGGCCTTGCGCGCCCGCGTCCGGGACTTGGCCGTCGCTCTGACGGCCTCCCGGGAAACCTGTGCGGCCCTGGAGGGCCTGCGCGACGCGGCGGCAGCGGGGGCGCCCGTGGCGGCCGGCCTGGCAGCCGCGGCGGTCGCGGCGGAGCGCGCTGGGCAGGAGGCCCGCAACCGGCGGGCGCTGGCGGCCCTGCGCTCCCGGGACGCTGCCCTGGCCACCGCGCAGGCAACGGCCGATGAAGCGGTCGCCGGCCTCGCCCAGTGGAAGGAGGCCGCCCGGCGGGCGGCCGCAGAGGCAGAGGCGGCCCGGGCGGATGCGGCCGGCGCGTGCGCCGAGCGAGACGCGGCCGGCCGCACCGCCGCGGGCGCGGAGGCCGCCGCCCGGGCCCAGGCCGACGCCCTGGCGTCCCGCCTGCGGCAGCTGGAAGGCGAGTTTGAGGACCTGGTGGCGCGCGTGGCGACCGACGGGGCGGCCGCCGCCGACGCGGGCGGGCGGGTAGGGGCGGCGGAAGCAAAGGCGGGGGCCGCTGAGGAACGGGCGGCCGCGGCCGAGGCCGCCACCGCCGACGCCCGCGCGGCGGCCGCGGCCGCCCGGGCCACGGCGGAAAGGGCGGTCGCAGACGCGGCGGCGGCCCGGGCCGCTGCCGGGACCATCCCCGCCCGGGCCGCCGCCCCGTCCCGCACCCTACGCGCCGCCCTGGAGGGCGAGAAAGCCGCGCGCCGGGCGGCCGAGGACAAAGCCGCGCACGCAGCCGCCCGGGCGGCCGCGCTGGAGGCTGCCGCCGGGGCGCCCCCTCCCGCGCCGCCCTCCTCCTCTGCCGCCCTCGCCTCCCTCACCGACGCCCTCCTGGCCGCCGCCCGGGCTGGCGTCCTGGGGTCCGTGCGGGCGGCAGCGGTGATGCATGAGGCGGCCGTGCTTGCGACGGGCGGGGCGGATGCCGAGTCAGACGGCACGGGGGCTGCCATCACGGCCCTGGCGGGGCGGGCCGGGGCGGCCTTGGAGGCGGCGTCCCTGGCCCTGGCGGCCGCGATGGGGGTGCACGGCTTTGCCGACCGGGCGGCCGCGGCGGGCGTGGCGGATGAGCTGGTGGCGGCGGCCGAGCAGGTCGCGGCCGCGGTTGCAGGGACGGAGGTGGCGCTGGGCGGCGCGCTCGACGCTGGTGGGTGGGAGGGGGCGGCGGTGAGGGATTGAGCGTGTGTGAGATGGGATGGGATGGAGAAGGTTGAACAAGCGCCGATTCCCTCCCCACTCTTCTTTATCCCCTTTTTAGCGACGCTCGCGTGTGCGGACCTCATTTCCCCGCGCCCGTGCAGGTCCACTCTTCGGACTGCTGCCCTGCGCACTGGCCCATAGAAAAGCCGCGACCCCAAGTGGCTGCGCCGTTCACCTCTCCCTGCGCTCAAATCAAATGCCAGCGGTGGCGACGGCTGCTGGCCGGTGCGCCGGCGTGGCTGGGCCCTCGTCGCCTGCCCCGCCCACACCCCGCCGCCCCACCCGCCACGCACCCTCAGCCCTGCGCCCGATGGGGCTAGGCGTGCGGTTTAGGCTGACAGAGCCTCACCGTCGGCCCATCGCCACGCACGCGACCGATGCAGACGGCGACGGCGACGGCGAAGACGACGGCGGCGGGTTTTCGATCTCCGCGGCCGCGCCGGTCTCGACGGACATGGCCCGTCGCCGACGCCGACCTCGCCGCAAGGCGGTCGTGGATGAGGAGGGCGAGGCGGGCGAGACGGCGGAGGGCGAGGCGGGCGAGGAGGCGGAGGGCGAGGCGGAGGCCGAGGCGGAGGCCGCCCTGGCTGCCGCCGCCGTCGCAGACGAGGAGGCGGCTGCCTCTGCACAGGCCCAGGCAGCCGCGGCCGCCGCCCGCCGCCGCCGCAAGGCCGAAGTCCGCGCTGAAGCCGCCGCACGCCAGGCTGCCTCTGCGGCGGCGGCGCTGCCCGAAGACGGGTTCAGCGTCAGCGCGTCCGCGCCGGGCGTGGTGGAGGAGGCGGAAGGGGCCGAGGCCGCCGCCACCAACACCCCCGCGCCCCAACCTCTGGCCGCCTCCAACGCGCCCCGGTCCCGCGCCCCTGCCCCGCCCTCCAAAAAGGCGCCGCTCTGGTCGAAAGCCGACGCCACCGCCACCGCGTCCGCGCTCAACGAGGTCGGCGCCGGGCGGGGGTGGCGGTACGGAGTGAAGCGCACGGTCCAGCGCTGGGGCGACATGTCGTGGGCCGACCGGTGGACCCACGCCCGGGAGGCGGCGTACAAGCGGGTCGTGTGGGAGTGGGAGGCCCCCAACACGGGCACCATGCACCTCTCCTACGCCCGCCTGCTGGACCTGCTGGCCTCCCGGGGCGTCGCCCGGCTGACGGTCCTCGGCAAGGGGCGGGTCGCGCTGGCCGAGGTGCCCGTGGAGGGCTACGCCAACGACCTGACCGCCCCGCCCTCCTACGACCGCTTCGACGCGGACGTCATGTTCTCGCCGGGCGGCACCCGGGACAGCCTGGAGGTCAACCGGTTCTACGTCGACCTGCCCGGCGACGTGTGGGCGCGGGGCACGCTGATGCGGCTGGCCCGGGACGCGGCCGTCCCCGTTCTGGACAGCGCGGGGCGGCCCACCCCCGCCCACGCGCGCCAGTACGACCGCACCACCGCGGATGTGGCCGTCCTGGAGCCCCTGCCGCGGTCCGAGGTCGTCTCCATCATCGACACCAAAGGGTCGGCCGCCCTGTGGTTGCTGGCCGCCCGTGCGGCCGCCCTGGGCGCGTCGTGGGTGGGCGGCCGCCTCACCCCGCCCGACGACCCGGAAGACGAGACGGAGGCCCTGCTCCGCCAGCTGTCCGCGCACACGGCCATCGAGTACAACACGGCCGGCCCCGGCGGCAAGCGGGACACGGGCGTGCGGTATGCTGACGTGGCGGGCGTGGAGCCCGTGATGGCGACGATCCGGGAGTACGTCGAGCTGATTACGGGCTCGGCCCGCTTCCAGCACATGGGCGCGCGCCCGCCGCGGGGCCTGATCTTCGAGGGCCCGCCGGGCACGGGGAAGACCCTGCTCGCCAAGGCCATGGCGGGCGAGGCCGGCCTCCCCTTCTTCGCCTGCAACGGCGCGGAGTTTGTGGAAATGTACGAGGGCGTTGCCGCCGCCCGCGTGCGCGACCTCTTCACGGTCGCCCGGGCGGTCGCCCCCTCCATCATCTTCATTGACGAGATCGACGCCCTGGGCCGGGACCGCGACGCGAGCGGGCCCTCCGACCCGGGCGCCCAGGAGCGGGAGCAGGCGCTCCTGGCGCTGCTGGTGGAGATGGACGGCTTCGTGCGGGACGACCCCGTGCTGTGCATCGGCGCGACCAACCTGTCCGACTCGCTCGACCCCGCGCTCGTCCGCCCGGGCCGCTTTGACCGCACCCTCCACCTGGGCCTCCCCTCGGAGCCCAACCGCCTGAAGATCCTGGGCGTCCACGCGGCGGGCAAGCCCCTGGACCGGTCCGGCGGCGACGCCCTGCTGGCCCGGGCGGCGGCCAAGACGATCGGGTGGAGCGGGGCAGAGCTGGCCAACCTGATGAACGAGGCAGCGATCTTCATGGTGCGGCGGGGGAGCGACGCCATCGGCTGGCCGGAGCTGGCGGACGCCATCCACAAGCGCGGGCGGACGGCCGGCGCGACGGACGGGCCGGAAGCCCTGGCCGCGGCCGTGGCGGACGAGGTGGAGGCGGAGGCGGTGGCGGCGGGGCCGGACGTCGGCGGCGGGGACGCGCCCGGGCGGGAGGCGGGCGCCGCGGCCGCGGCCGCCCGCCCCGCGTCCGTCCGCCCGGCCGCCGTCGCCGCCGCCCGCCGCCGCTTGGCCACCATCCTGGCCGCCCGGGCTGTCGGGGCCGCCCTGACGGCGGGCCTGCCCCGCATCGAGGCCGCGAGCATGCACTCCCGCGTCCCCGGCGCGGTCGCCGCCCTGCGGTTCCAGTCGACCGAGCTGACGGCCGACGGTGCGGCCTGGGCCCGCCTGGGCGCGCCGTCGCCGGCCCCCCTCCCCCTCAGCGGCGGCCGCCGCTGGCCCAACGCCACGCCCGACCTGGTCGCCGAGGCCGCGGCGGCGGCCGGGGTGGACGCGGACGCGTACGTGCCGTCCGCGTTCGAGGTCGTCGCCGGCCTGGCGGTCTGCCTGTACGTGCCCCGGGCGGCCGAGGTCGAACTGTTTGGCCCGGGCGCCGCGTCCGGGGCGACCCTGGGAGGGGCCTCCACCGCCGCCTCCCTGGCCGAGTGGCTGGCGGGCAACTCCATGCTCCACCCGCGGCGGCGGACCGTGCCCGTCCCCACGGGGGACAGCAATTCGTGGGGGGACGAGGACGCGCTGACGGGCGGCGCGTTTGGGCCGGGCGACGCGGCGGCCGCGGCCGCCCTGCGCGACGCTGCCTGGGCGCGCGCGCGGTCGCTCGTGCGGGAGCGCGCGGGCGCCATCCGGGCCGTCGCGGCCGTCCTCATGGGCGACCCGGGGGCCGCCCCGCCGTCCCTCTCTACCGACTCCGACTCCGACGGCGACGAGGACGGCCGCATCGCCCCCGGCACGGTCAGCGGGGCGCGAGTCGTCGCGCTGATCGCGGAGCACGCCGCCGCGGCCGCCGCCGCCCAGGCCGCTGCTGGGGGGGCGGTGGCGGCGGCGGCCTCGCCCCCTGACTCGCCCCTCCCGCCCTCGGTCGGCCCGCCCGCCTGGCTGGCGGCCGCCCGGGCGGCCGCGGCCCGCCGGCCCGGGCTGGCGCCCGGCGACGTGGAGGCGGCCCTGGAGAGCGTGGCGGGGTCGCTCGCCCTGCAGGACCTGATCGGGATGGACGCGGGGGCCGTGGAGCGCGCGCTGGAAGCATCCATCACCGCGCCGCCGGCAGTCGTCGCCCGGGAGGCCGCCGTCCGCCGCTTCGCGCTCACGCCCGGTGGGGAGGGGGAGCTGCCGCCGCCGCCCGCGGAAATGCCGGTGGACAAGGGGCCCGCCCTGGCCGGGTGGGGGCCGGAGGGGTTGCAGACGCCCTCGCTGAAGAGAAAGGGGTGAGGGCGAGACGATGGGGGGGGAGGTGGGGGGATAGGGGAGTGGCACTGCAAACCACGTGCATGAGCACCAAGCACGGAACTTTTCGATCACGTACAATGTGGCGGGGTGGGCGGGGCGGAGGGAGAGGGAAGGTTAAAAAGAGAACAGGCGGCACATCATGCTTGCCCGCCGAGCGGCCTCCGCGCTCCTAGCCGGCCCATCCCCCCGGTGCACCGCCTCCCTCCTCACATCTAGACGCACCGTCTGGAATGAGGCCCCGCCCGTCGCTCTGTCCTCCCCGGGCGGCGAGCCCGTGCCCGTTCCGTTCTATGACCGCCGGGTGGAGGAGGTAAACAGAAATTGGCAAAGCGCCGGACTGGCCGCGAGCCAAGAGGCGAGAGGGCCGATGGAAAGGGCCGGGCACTGGCCCCATGGCTAGTGCGCGGGGCTGGCACAGCGGTGGAGCAAGCCAGCCAGGGACGGTGTGTCTGTCGACGCTCTCATGGGGCCGCCCTCTCGCCCACTCAAACCTGCGCCCTCTCACCCGCTCCCTCCCTCACTGCCTGTCATCATCTCCCTCCCCCCCTGTTCTTCCAGTTTGCCCTCCAACCCATCACCCCGCTCACCCTCGCCCGCATGCTGTCCGACGGCCGGGCCGCCCTCGCCGACCCCTCCGGCACCGTCCTCCTGGGCGCCGCCCGGGCCGCCCAGGCCGACCTACCCCGCCGCCTTGCCAGGCGGCTGATGGACTTGCAGCTGCTGCCCCACATCGTCGTCTCTAACCCGCACATCCGGCGCGTGTACGACGCCTACCGCCACGCCTTCGACACGCTGGTCGCCTTTCCGCCCGTGCGCGACGCGGCGGGCCACGCCGCCTTCACGGCGCTGCTGCGGCGCCTGGTGGAGGAGCACGCGCCCATGCTCGACGCGCTGGCGGCGGGCCTACGTGAGGCGGCCGCCCGCCCGTTCACCGGCCCCCGCCTCGCCCTCGACCCCTTCCTGGACGGCATGCTCCGCTCCCGCATCTCCCGCCGCGTCCTGGCCGAGCACGTCATCGGCCTGGGCGACCGGCGCCCCGGCTACATCGGGGCGGTGTGCCTGGAGGTGAAGGTGCGAGAGGCCGTGGAGCACGCGGCCGCGCGCGCTCGCCAGGCGGCGGCAGAGACCTTTGGGTGCGCGCCCGAGGTGGCCGTCTCCTGTTCCGGGCGGGCGGGCTCTGACCCGGCCATGCCCTACATCCCCGCCCACCTGGACTACTGCCTGTACGAGCTCCTGAAGAACGCGGTCCGGGCGACGGTGGAAGCCGGGAGGGTGAGCGGGGGCGGCGGCGGTGGGGGTGCCGCAGGTTCGCCCCCCCTCCCGCCCGTCGTCGTCCGCGTCTGCGACGCGCCGGGCGGGTCCACCACCGTCCGCATCTCCGACCAGGGCGGCGGCCTGCCGCCGGGGCGGGAGGCCGACGTGTGGCGGTACGGCTTCACGACCGTGCCGGAGGACGGGCTGGGCGCGATGGAGGCGGCGGCGGGCATGATGGGAGGGACCGCCTCCTCCTTCCTGCCCACCGGCGACGCGTCCGCCCCGCACAACCGGTGGCGCCTGGGCGGCCTGGGCTTCGGCCTGCCCCTGTCCCGCCTATACGCCCGCTACTTCGGGGGCGACCTGCGGCTCGTCAACATGCCCGGGTACGGGGTGGACGCCTTTTTGAGTGTCGCCCACCTGGAGGAGGGGGCGTGGAGCGAGCCGGCGTGCGAGGCGGAAGGGTTCGCGGGGGCGGTGCTGCCGGCGGCCAAGTGAAGATGGGGGGGGGGGGGGGGGAGAGGTAGTGAGTGGGAGGTGATTACGTCGCGTACTCGATGAGAGGTGGGTGGCGCGTTGTGCACGTGCGGCCGCAAGACAAGGAGGTTGAAAAAAAAAAAAAATGCTGACGCGCCCCCGTGCACAACCACAAAACATCGACACGGCCGCGCGGGGTGGTGCCGCCTTCATTTTCCCGAGTTTGACCCTCAAATTGTCCTTTATTAGGGCACCGTTATTTGAATTGGCGGACGCCTTGCGGCCGCGCCCTGGCGCAAAAGACGCAAAGACAAATGCGGGCGCTCTGGACTCCTCGCAGCAGAGTGACCTCGTCCCCCCGACCCAGCCATTTTTTTTCGGGCGGACGAATTTCCGCCCGCCCGGCCGCAACTTCCACGCCCGCCGACGACCTCCCCGCCTTCCACGCCCGCCTGACCGCCGCCCTGGCCGCCACGGCCGCCGCGCAAGCAGCCGTCACACACTGGCGGTCCCGCCGACCGGCCCTGCCTACCTACTCCTGCCCTGCAGCACTCCCCGCCGCCGAGGCCGCGGCCGACGCCCGCCTGCTTGAGGCCTGGCACGAGGGCGCATGGGCGGCCCTGGCGGCCGCGCACGCGCACGCGACGACGAGCCTGGGCAGTGGGGACTGGGATGCGTTGATGGGTGGGGTCGAACAATAACAGAACTCACACTCACCCGCGCCGCCGCCCCTCTCATCACTCCGCCGCGGGCGGCAGGGACGGCGGCGCCTCATAATCCCGCAGCTCGCTGTGCAGGTCAGGAAACTGCCAGGGGCAGAAGCCCCGGCCGGTGCAGGAGGGGGCGCCCCCGCAGGCGCCGCCACCACCCCCGTCGCCCTTTTTGTTGAACGCGGCGTCCAGGTCGCCACTGAACTCAAAGACGGGGCAGTCGCCCGGGTCGGCGTCATTGGCGTGCAGGGCGCCCGCCGCGCGGGCGGCCTCCGCGTCAACCGCCCTGAACCAGCGGGGCGCCCAGGCACCGCCGGCCGGCCCCCCACCCCCCGCCCGCCCCACCTCCTCGCGCGCCCGGCGCTCCGCCCGTTGGGCCTCCTCCAGGGCGTGCTTGTGGCCGCCCGCCGCCCGCTGGTCGCCCGCCTCCAGGGCGGCCCGGTCCGGGCGGCGCCGGGAGTCGGAGGGCAGGGGGTCCAGGCCCGCCCCCGCGCACAGGCGGCGCGCAAAGTGCGTGAACCCAAAGCGGTCGCCCTCCGGCCTGGGCGGGCAGGCCCAGACGCGCGTCCGCCCCGCCCCCGGCGTCGCCTCCCCGCTCTCCGGGTCGCACCGGGTGACGTCCAGGTGGGAGTTCCACGCGCCGGAGACGGCCAGGCGCTTCCCTCCGGCCGCGTCGGCGATGTGGCCGGAGACGCCGTACCGGCCCGCCCCAAACCAGCCGCAGGGCGTGAAGGTTAGGGCGCACACGGTACCCGTCTTCAGGTTTGTGAGCGTGAGGTCGCCGTAACAGTCCACCCAGGTCCGGCCGACGATCAGGTTGTGGGCCTTGGAGTTGGGCGGGGCCAGGGCGTACGCCTCGCCGTGCCCGGGCAGGTGGATGCGCGTGCGGCCGCGCGGGAAGATGTCGACGGCGTTGCCTAGGAACCGGGTCGCGGGCGCGGAGACGATGTCGTACGCCCACCCGGGCCCCTCCGCCCGGGCGGCCCCTATGGGCGGGTGGTGGGAGACCTGCTCGGCCAGGAAGCGCCCCCCCCCCTCGCCACCCGTGTCCAGCTCAAAGGTCTCGCCCAGGATGGGGTTGAATGGCTTCCACGTCCGCTCGTTCCCGCCAAAGGGCGCCAGGCAGAAGCCCGCCACCCAGGCCATGCGCTCGAACTCGTCCTCGGTCTGCGCGGCCGTGGCCAGGCAGGGCGCGCCCTCCATGATCTCGGCGACCTTTTGGAGGAGCGTGTAGGGTTCCATGACCCAGACAGGGAGGGAGACGAGCGACGTGATGTCCGCGCCCACATACTTGGCCCAGTCCGCGAAGGCGGCCGCGCGCCGCTCGTCGCCCTGGTGGCCAGCCGTAGCGGCGTCGGCGCCGGTAGTGGAGGCGGCGGCGGTCGGGTCGACGACGGCCAGGTCCTCCATGCCGAGGAGGCTGTGGTGTGTGGTGTGTAAGGTGATTTGAGTTTTTTTGTTGAGGGTGGTCGAGAAGCGCGCGCAGAATGCGGCCTCCTCTCTCCGCTCTCCTTCTCTCTTCTCATTACCTCCTGGCCGAGTTGGCGGCCTCCGTCGCGGCCGTCGCGGCTGCGCTCCAGGCTGCCCCACCCCAGGCGGCCAGGGAGCCAAGGAGGGAGGAGGCGTCGTCGGCCGCGGTGGCAGGCACTGGAGGAGAGTCGGGCATTTTTTTGTTTTGTACGCGGGGGAGAAGGGGGCCGATCCGATGCGCAGGGGATGGGTGATGTGGGAGCAGAGGCGATGGTGAATCCACTGGTGGTACGTGCGAGCTGATGAGCGGGGCGACGCTGGCTGGGGGGACACACAAGCGCGCGCACGAACAAAAAGAGAGTGATGGCGCTCTGCACTCGTGCTTTCGCACTCTCACACGTGCAAAAGCCCCAGCGCACGCCCGCGCAGACGCCTGCGCCTGTCCCCGGCTGTGACCGCACAGAGCGGCTCGCTCATACCTCTCTGCGCCCCCTGCCGGACGGTTGTTCCGGTCCCGTTCAGCCCGACCCACCTTGCGACAGCCTCCTCTCACGGGAGAGAACGACGTGCGTGTTGCCCCGACCGCAATGGCTGAGCCGGTGGCTGTTGACCCCCGGTGCGACACCGAGGCCGCCGGCCTGCAGCGCACACTGGACGCCCAGAGGTGAGCAATCGAAGAGAGCTGGCGCCTGGGTGTGTGAGCACGCGTGCCCGGGTGTGCGGGTCCGAGGGGGCGTGGTGAGAGCGTGTCCAACGAGGACGGAGGGAGGGGACCACACACCCCGACCCCGACCCCCCCGACCCCGACCCCGCCCTCCCTCTCTCTCATCCTTGGATCCCGCACGCGCCCCTCTCCTCGCTCTCCATTCCTCAGGCCCGCCCTCGCCGCCACGGCCGCTGCCCACCCGGCTGCTGCCCGGGCATGGCTGGGCCGCGCCCTGGCCTCCGACGCGGGCACGGTGGAGGTGTACGGGCTGCTGGAGCAGAGCGTGGCGTCCCCCAGCTTTGTCGCCCGCCTGGAGGGCGCCCGGGCGGCGGCGGCAGCCGCGGCCGCGGCCGCGGGTGCGGGTGCCGCCCCGACGCCGCACGGCACGGACGTCCTGCGCCCGGAGTGGTGGGAGGAACCGACGATGGCAGGCACCACGGCCGCCACAGCCCCACCACCACCACACCACCCGCCATCACCACGACCACCACCCGCCTCTTCTCCAGAGCCCCTGGAGTCGTACGTCCTGGTCGACCGCGCCGACGTCATCGACGCGGTCGCCGCGTTCGTCGCCGCCTACATCGTCACCCTGCCCGACGCGGCGGGCCTGCCCGCGCCGGCCCTGGCGGCCGCGCTGGGCGGGACGCTGCGGGAGCTGCGCAAGGGGCGGGCGGCCCGGCTGTGGGGGTGGGGGAAAGCCCTGTACCGGGCGGCGGCCGTCGCGTCGGCCGCGTTCGGCGCGTACACCCACCCCTGGCTGGCGCGGGCCCTGCTGGCGGCGGTGTGGACGGGGGCGCGGGCGTTGCTGGCGGGGCTGGGGTGATGATTTGTGTCATTTGGTTTCCATTCATTTCTGGGCCACAACTCACCGCCGCCCACCCCCACCGCCCGCCCGCCGCGCGGCCTTGCGCTCCCGCCTCTCCGCCGCCGCGGCCGCCGCCTTGGCCTCAGCGCTCCCCGCGGGCGGAGGGGGTCCTGCCCCTCCTGCTCCTACCCCACCGCCGCCCCCTCCTCCACCTCCACCACCCAGCATGGGCACCAGCAAACCCCACGCCTTCACGGCGGCGTACGCGGGGAACGCACCCAACAACGCCAGGCCGGCGTCATGCACCAGGGCGGCGGCCAGTAGCGCGGCGCAGGAGACGTACAGGCCGTCGTGCAGGGAGGACAGGAAGCCGCCCGGGACGCTCAAATCAGCGCCGCCGTCCTCCAAAGCGCCGGAGATGTACGTCGGTGCGGCATGGAGTTTGAGGGCCGCCCAGCAGGTGCCCGCGGTCAACGTGGCAAAGGCACAGGCAGCATAGTGCAGGGGGCGGGCGGTGGCGGCGGCACGGACGAGGCGGAGGGCAATGAAGAGGGCCTTTGGGAATGCGTGTGAGAAGGAGAGGGCGGGGTGGGGTGAGTGAGGAGGTTGACAGAAAAAAAGGGGGCGTACGCCGCGTGATTAGCCCTTCGTTTTCACACTCACCACGCTGATCACCAGCAGCCCGCCCAGCTTCATCAGGCGCGCATTGTTGGCGGCCAACCGGGAACGGGCGCCCTTCTTGGCCATGATTTGGTGTGGCGCGGCGGAATCAAGGAAAAGAAGTCTGTCAATGCCTCTCAACCTGCTACTGGGCCTTTTCACACACACACTCACGCACGCACGCACACACGCACGCACGCACGCACACACGCACACACACACATACCCCCTATTATTTACAAAGCAGAAACCAAAACAAAAGCCCCTACCCCTACCCTACCCCTCTCCTTTCACCCACCATCTCATCACTTCACGATCAACCACCAGAGCTCCGCTGTCACGGCCACCATGCCCGCGCACTGCAGGCCAATGTCCTTCCAGGGGCGCCCTCCAATCTTGCGGGTGAGGCCCAGGCCAAGCGCCAAGCCCGTCAGCAGGGTGGCGCCCTGGACGAAGGTCACGACGGCTGGGTCGGCTATGAAGACCGGGAGGGAAGACGCGGGAAGGAGGCCGCCAGGCAGGCCCTCCACAAACACGCGCCCGACCGTGCCGGCCTCTCTGAGAGCGCTCTCCTCGTAGTGGGCTAGCGTGGCGGCCCAGGTCAAAGGGAGGTAGCCGTACGCCAGGCGGATAAAGGGCGCGGGCTGGCCCGCCGCGGCCGCAGCCGCGCGCGCGAGCGCGGGCGACGCAGAATAGGAGACGGGCGTGGATGAGGTTGATGACGGGCTGCCGCCCGCCGCCGCCCGCTCCGTGCTCAGCCAGGCCCGGCCGGCCGTGTCCAGGCCGTACACTAGGGCCCAGGGCGCCAGCATGGCCGCGGCCGCGGCGGCGGCGTGCCAGCTCAGAAAAGAGGGGGCCGCGGCGACCCCCACCCACGCCCCATCGCCGAGGACCCCAAATTGAGCCGCCACGGCCGGCAGGTGGTGCACGCCCACCGCGCCCAGCAGCATGAACAGCATGCCCAGCTCCGCGTGCGTGGCCTCGTGGGCCGCCACCAGGTCGGCGCCCGGGATGCGCAGCCGGAATTCCACGCTTCGGTGCGGGCAAGCTTTCAGACATTCCATGCACAGGACGCAGTGCCGGTTGTCCTTCAACTGGGCCGGGTGGGAGCCCAGGGGGCACCCATCCGTCTCCAGCCCCTCCGGCTCCTCTGCGGGGCCGCCCTTGTAGCAGTGGTAGGTGTCGCACTGCGCCGCGCACACGCCCTGGCGGGCGCGCAGCTCGGTCGCCGCCAGCTTTGCAAACATGCCGTTCATGCCGCCGATGGGGCACAGGTACCGGCACCACAGGCGCTTTTCGAAGAAGAAGGAGCAGACCATGGCGCCCGCCGTGATGAGCAGAAGCAGCCAGGAGGAGAGGGCGGCGTGGTCGCCTGTGTATTTAGGAATGCCGAAGAGGGTGAGCAGTGGGCGAGGTGTGGGGTTGGCACGTGCGTGGCGGGCACCCTCCAGCCCCAGAAACGCTTTCCTTTTTCTCCATCCTCTCACCTCCGCCCACTGCCCGGTGGCAAGGAGGCCGCCGCCACCGCCGGCCCGCCCCCCCGCGTCCACCGCCGCCAGCCCCCTCCCCTCTCTCTCTCGTCTCTCTCTCTCTCGCATTCCCATACCTAGCTCCCACACCCGCTCCCACACCAGGATGCCAAAGAACAGGCCGTACAGGAACCAGGGGCCCCACGCCTCAATGGACTCTTTCGGCCACCGCCGCAGTTTCGCGCCCGTCGCCTTGCGCAAGCGCTGGACCAGCTCCCCGTAAATCATGAATGGGCAGACGGCACACCACACCCGCCCCAGCGCGGGATAGATGAGGAAGATACCGGGCCACCACCAGCACCAAAACAGGTTGAGCCCAAAGGAGTGCGCCCGGTCCTGGGGGCCCAGGAAGAGGTAGGCGACGTACGCCGCGTACAGCGGGGCGATGATTTTGAAGTTGAGCGTCTCCACCCAGAAATCGCCCCGCAGAAAGGGCCGCAGCCAGGGCACGGTGGCCAGCAGGTTGAGGCGCAGGCGGTCCCGCCCCTCCGCCGCAAACCAGAGCGATTCCGCGGAGATCAGGCCGACGGCCGGGATGGTGGAGGCGGAGGAGGGCGACGCGGTTGGCAGGGGTAGGGAGTCGAGGTCGGCGCCTGTCAAGGACGCCAGGGCCAAAGGCGTGGCCGCCGGGTCGCCGGGCGCCGCCGCCTTGAAGCGCCCGGACAGCTTGCGGGCGACCACGGACGCGTCCGCCGCGGAGGCGACCGCCTCGCCCAGCCTCCCCGCCGCGTCTGCCAGCGGCAGGGGCAACGCGAAGCTCCCCCGCTTGCTCGCCCGGGCCGCTTTCGCCGCGGGCCCCGCCCCGGGCCGCCCGCCCACCGACGCCAGCCCCTTCCGGGACGTCGTCGCCGCCGCGGCCGCCGCGGCCGCAATGCCCGGCGCGACAGTGGACTGGGCGGCGGCGCGTTCGACCGCCGCCTGGAGCTCGCTCACGTTGTCAGGGAAGGTGTAAGCCTCCAGCTGGCGCAGCGCGGACGCGGTCAGGTCCGTCGCCGGCAGGCCCGCCCGCCGGGACAGGTCGGCCAGGAAGTAGCGGGCCAAGGGGCCCACGTCGCCCGGGCGGACGCGTAGGGGGGGGACCTGTGAGAGGAGAGATGGTGAGGGTGAGGGGGGGGGGGGGGCGTATCAATCCCGCATGCTCGCACCCCCATGCTTCCGCTTTCGTATGGAAGGGACGGACGAGGCGGGCGGCCATCTCTCTCGCGCCATCTCCCCTCTCCCGCCTCTCTCTGTCACACACACACACACGCACCTTAATCACCGTCATCAGCGCCTCGAAGTCGGCAACCCGCTTCTCCGCGGTGATCATGACGCGGGTGGGCGACGCCCGGACGGGGGCGGGCGCCAGCCCGCCTGCGCCCGCGGCGCGGCGGGGCGAGGGGGCGGGCGTGTAGGCGCCCGTGGTGATCAGCGCGCGCAGCGCGGCGCTCAGGCCGGGCGGCGCCAGGTGGACGTTGTTCAGGAGCAGCGTCCCATCGCCCAGCCAGTCCAGCAGGCCCATCCGGTTGCCCCGCCCAAACAGTACGGCGCCCTCCGAATCCAGGCGGTCGCAGTCCAGCGCGATGAGCGGCTTGGAAAAGTCGGGCGACCCGAAATGGATCAGGGCCGCGATGTTGTCCTTGTTCAGCCCGGGCTCGCCGAAGACAAGCACCGGCCCGCGCGTGGGCGACCGGGAGGCCGCCACGACCGCCCGCCGCAGCCGGTCAGCGTACTTGGAGGTCCCAATGATGCCGCGCTTTGGGGACGTCACCAAATGTGGCGCCAGGGCGGCCGCGCGCGCGCGGGCGGTCTCCAGCTCGGCCCGGGCGGACGCGGCGGCGGCGGCCTCCGCCTCCGCCCGCTCCGCCGCGCCAGCCAGAAGCTCCCGCTCCGCGCCCGGGAAGCCCGACGCGAGGCTGTCCAGTATGGAGGCCGGGAACCGCCAGACGGTGGTCGGGGGCGGCCGGGGTGGGGCGGCGGGGGGGGTGGACGGCGGGGCGGCGGCTCCTCCTTCCCTCGCAAAGGGCGAGGCCGTGGAGCTGGCCTGCAATGACACCTCGCCCGTCGCGTCCTCCAGCAGGGCCGCCACGGGCGGTGCCCCATCCCCCGCGGCCGAGGCGTCCTCCAGGCTGGCCAGCGCAAGCGCGGCCGCCCCCGCCGCGCTGCCGCCCCGCCCCGCCGTCGCGCCCAGGTACAGGGGCTGGCCGGACAGGATGGAGCGCAGGCCAAAGGCCGCGCCGGGGCCGACCATGTACGGCCGGTCCGCGTTGGGCGAGGTCACGGTGGCCGTGCCCGCCCGGATGAGGGTCAGCCCGGGCGGGTCCCCCGGGCTCACAACCACCTCGCCCGCCGGGATGGAGGCCACTGCGGCGGTCGCCGCCAGGAAGTTGGCGGCGTCCGTGGACAGGCGGGAAAAGGGGAGGAAGGTGAGCAGCCAGGCCGCGTCCGGCGTCGGGAGGGTGAGCTCGGCGGAACTGGACAGGGCGGCGGCGGCAGAGGGAGGGGTGGGAGGTGGTTCAGATGACGACGCGGGCGGCAGCTGCACTGGCTCGCTCCCGTCACCGCTGGCGGCGGGTAATGGGCCAGGTCCCCGCCTCCCGCCCACAAGATGGGGGCGGGCAGGTCTCGGTGTCGCGGTGACATTCGGTTTGGGTGGCCGGGTGGAGCGCCCGGGGCGGGGCGCCGGGGTGAGCGGGGTGGGGAATGGCATTGGAGAGAGAATGAATTATAGAGGGTTACTAAAAACAAGAACACCAAAACTGGGACCGAGGGCCACGACGTGCAATCGGTCCAACCACACCAACAGCCGCCACTCCGTCCCCTTCACATGCGTGCAACGCTGCGTCGGGGCGGCGCGGCCCGATGACGACGAGTGCATGAGGAAGAGGTGATGGCGATCACAGGACTGGGCGCGCGCACCTTCCCCTCCGCCGTTTGTTTGGGCATGACACAGACTTGTAGTCCACGTGGGCTGCGGGGCTCAACAATAGCCACACCCAGATCGGCCAGGGCTGGCTGTGCGCCTCGCACACGTGTGCCCCCTCCCTGTGGGACGCCCCTGGCTGGCGTCAGAGGTCAAGATTAGAAACAGGGTGGGAGAGTCGGAGAGACGCTTGCGAAGCTCATACAAACTACTCTCTTCCCACCTCCCCACCACCACCCACCAACCAGCAAAAAAACATGCAGGCCGTTCTCTCCACCTCCGCCACGGCGGTCACCGTCCGCCCGGCCGCCTCCAAGTCGTCGGCGATGCGCGTCTGGAAGACCGCTAACAACAGTGCGTCTAATTTGGGCACCCTGGAGCGCGGGGACGGGGCGCGGGGGCGGGGAGAGCAGAGGAGTGGAGACTGAAAACTACACGCCGTGGGTGTTTTCGGCCGCCGGTCACGCAAGGCCGGCGCTTGAAGGGCCCTGGCGGCGGGGCTGACCGATCTGCAGCCCTCTCCACCGCACCCTTTGTGTTGAGTGAGATCTTGGCCTGCCTAGACTGCGCGAGATGGTGCATTGCGACCCCGGACCGGCCTCGCGCGCGGGCGCCCACATCTGGGAGCGAGCACGTAACGTGGGGCTGCGTTTTTTTATTTTCTTCGGCGCCTTATCTACGCCGCCCCGGGGGCACCTGCTCCCTAGGCCGTCTTGCCGACCCTTCCAGGCCACAGTTGGTTCCATGCACATGCCGCTGTATGCGGGAAGTTGGGGCCTTGGGGGTAGGCGTTGCCTCGAGTGGAAACCGTGCGGCTGCGCTCTGAATCGCAGGGGCAGGGCGCTAAGTGTGTGCAACGGCCCGAGGGCGAGGGGCCCCCAGCCCGCCGTGCCCACCCCACCGCTCCGCCGCCTCGACCGCGCATTGCCTTGAGGAGTGGACGGTGCGCCATTGAGGCCGTGCCGAGGTGCCTGCACTTTGTACCCCGTGCGGGCGCCGTTGGCTAAGTGGACGACTTTTGCCCGGGGCCAGCAAGCGAGCCGCCGACGGCCAAGGAAAAGGCCGCCAGCACCCTGCGCGCGCGCCTCCTCTCTTGATCACGCCCCCTCTCCTCTCCTCTCTCACACCTCGTCGCCCGTCTTTCCTCTCTCTCTCCCTCTCTCTCCCTACAGAGTTCTTCGAGACCTTCTCCTACCTGCCCTCCCTGGACGACGCCCAGGTCGCCAAGCAGGTCGACTACATCACCCGCAACGGGTGGGTCCCCGGCCTGGAGTTTGCTGACATCGAGCACGCCTACATCGGCGACGAGTCGTCCGTCCGCATCCGGAACACCGTTGGCTACCAGGGTAAGAGTGGAGATGGGAAGGTTGATGATGATGGCGGGGAGAGAGGGGCTGAGAGAGGAGAGGGGCGGCCGTGGCGGCTGCGGCACGCCCGCTCTTTCTTGCTCACGCGCACGCGCCACGTCCCTAAACCAACCTTTCTCACACCCTTTTTTTCCTCACGCCGCCGCCTCTCCTTGCAGACAACCGTTACTGGACGATGTACAAGCTGCCCATGTTCGGCTGCACCGACGCCTCCCAGGTGCTGTCTGAGATCCAGGCGGCCGTCAAGTCCTTCCCCAAGGCGTACATCCGCCTGGTGGCCTTCGACGCCGACAAGCAGGTCCAGGTCGCGGGCATGCTGGTGCACCGCCCGACCGAGAGTGACATCCAGAAGCCGGCCGAGCGCTCCATCTGAGCGGGTGCGTGATTTCCGTCACGAATCCCCGCTCGGACAGCAGCACAGCAGCACGGACGCTCCGGGCCGCCCCTCTGACGGCGCGCGGGGTGGTGGGTGGGTGGGTGCGCGGCGCGGCTGTTTTTGTGCGACTTTTTGATGCGTGGCGCGCTTCGCGCTGCGTGGGTGCCGTGTTCAGGCGGCTCCCACGCGCGCGCGTGCTTTCGCTCAGCGCACTTAAATCCGCACGCGCTCCCACCCTCTCCCCCCCGCTCGTCGTCCATGGGCGCGGCATGGTGTGTGGCCATCCCATTTCCCCCCCGCATCGTTTTTGTCCCGACCCCCCGACCACCCCCACCCCTCGGCACGCCCTTGTGCGCGCACACTCTTTCCAATAAAAATAATCCAGTGTGCCCGCTTGCATGCCGCACGCGCGCTCACCGGGCGTAGTTCTTTCCTGTCCCCCACATAAAAATGTCCCCAAAGTCAACCAATAACGACCGAGAAGAAAATTTCTTTGCTTTTAGAAACAGCGCGAGAGGACTCGCCCCTCTTTTTTGTGCGTGCGTGCGTGGTTTTTTCCTCTGCGTGCGCGTGTGCTGTGTGTGAGGGCGGGCAAATGTGTAAATCCAACGTGATTTGACACACATAATGAAAGTGAAAAGGGCGAGCGGCGGCGGCGTGTCTCTCCGGCCGGCGTTTCACTGCAAGGCCGCTCTTCTTCGCGCACTCTCTCTTTTCGTTCCCACACCCTGTGCACACGCTCACGCCCGCGCCTCAGTCAGTCAAACAATGGAGTCGGCCGACTCCATCGGCTTCCTCGGCATCGTGGACAGCATGGGCACGGGTGAGAGCGAGAGAAGGGGGAGGGGAGGAGGCGCCTGTCCCCCATCGCTTCTGCTCCATAACCTCCCTCCTCCCCTGCGCTCTCCCCCCAGCTCTCGCCTCCAGCGTCCAGGCCTTCCTCGCCCGGGACGCCGACGTCGCCGCCGAGACGGGCGAAACCCCCGCCTTCCACCGCGCCCTCCAAATTCACTGCCGGTCCCGGGAGGGCGCGGGCGCCCTCCTCGCCCGGGGCGCGGCCTGGGCGGGGAGTGCCGAGGAGGTCGGGGCGGCCTGCGTCCTCGCCTTCACCTGCCTGCCCGGGGACGGGCCCCTGGAAGAGGCGGCGTCCCGCTTCTGCGCGGGCGCCAAGAAGGCGGCCGGCGGCGGGAGCGGCGGCACCACCACCCCGGCCCCAAAGCGAGTCCTCGCCTGCCTGGGCCCGGCCTCGCCGGCCGCCCTGGCCGCCGTGAAGGCGACCTGCGCCAAGGGCGGGGTCGACCTGGTGGCCGCCCACGCGTCGGGGCCGCCGTCCGCGGCGGCCCGGGCCGGCCTGCTGCTGCACATCGCGGGCCCGCCCGGGCCGCGGGCGGCGGTCGCCGGCATCCTGGAGTCCGCGTGCCGGGACGTGGTCGAGTTGGGGGACGACCCGGGGGCGGTCGCCGCCCTCGGAGCGGCCGCCCTCACCGCCCGCCTCGGCGCCCTGGAAGCCGCCGCCGAAGCCATGGCCCTGGCCGAAGCGGCTGGCGTCCCCGACGCGCGCCAGCACGTCGCCCGCCTGGTGGCCGACCTGTGCGCGCCGGCCCACCCGGCCGACGGGCTCAACGGCGCGGGCCTGGGCGCGGCCGCCGCGCGCATGGCCGACCCGGTGTGCCACGCCGCGTCCTCCCTGGAGGGCGGCGGCGCCGCCGCGGAGGACGGCTGCGTCGCGGCCGCGGCCGTGGGCGGGCGCCACGCGCTGGCCCTGGCGGCGGCCAAGGGCGTGCCCGCGCCCGCCCTGGCAGCCGCGCTGCACCATTTGGAGCAGGTGGACGAGTCGGGGGGGGGGCACCTGGATGAGAGCGCCCTGGCGACGGTGCACCGGGATGCGGCGGGGCTGCCGACGTGATGCGGTGTGTGTGTGTGTGTGTGTGTGTGTGTCACAGAAGAGTTCTTTTCCGGGGGGCGGGGGGGGGGTGGCTCTCCCCGGGGGGGTCTACTACACTCGGCGCTCTCCCCTCTCGCCCCTACGAAGTACCAAACAAAAAATCCGATTCCCAACAACGCCCATTCCCAAGTCCCATTCCTCGCCCGTCGAACCGGTGGCGCCCGCGTGGAGCCGGTGAGCACACCACGCCTGCAGCACACACCCTGCGCAGGCACGCCCCCTCTCTCTTTTCATGCCACGCCCGCGCCCGCTGCCCCGGCGAGCGCCGCCTCGGCGGCCGTCCTCCTCTCCGATGCCAGGGCGTTGAGCTCGGGCGAGCCTGCGGGGCCGCCCAGCTGGCAGCGAGGGCTGTTGTGCCGCTCAATCGCGGCCGCCAGCACGCCGGCCTTGCTGGGCCCGGCCGTGAAGGTCTCAAGCTTGCCGTCCGCTCCCCGGAGGCAGATGAAGGCGGGGAGGGCCTTGACGCCCAGCGCTTTCGCGACCGCCTTGTTCTCGTCAAAGGGCAGCTTCAAGAAGACGACGTCCGGGTGTGCGCCCGCCTGCTGCACAAACTTGGGGAAGACGGCCTTGCACGCCCCGCACCAGGTGCCGTACACGTCGATGATCACCAGCGCGTCGCCCGCCTCCTTCAGCTCCGTCAGCAGGGCGTCCAGGCCGCCCTCGATCGTGCGCAGGTTGGGTAGGTCTGGGTGGCTGTCCCACCACTTGGGGGCCGAGACGGCCGGGTCGGCGGCCCGGGGTGGTGGGGCGGGGTGGCGGCTGATGAGATGGAAGATGGAGTGAGCAAGCAAGGGAAAAAAAGAGGGTTGTCCCCTCCCGACCGCATGCGAGCAAGAGTTGGCGGGCGATCCTACTTGTGGCGCCTGCGGCCTGTTCTCCCAGGATGTCACCCACACAACTTCATACACATGCACTTGAGAGCACGTTGGTGGGTGGAACGGGCACCAAATCCCCCACGCGTCTTCCCAAGAGACACACTCACCGAGCAGTCGGCGCGCCCCGACGACGAGCGGCCAGGGCAGCGCTCCTCGCCGGTGCGGGCTGGCGGGGCGCAGTAGTGGCAGCCATCCGGCCGGCGGCGCTACAGGAGGTCAGCAGAGCGATTGGCGACATGGATCCACCGAGTCAGCCGGAGTGGGCGGAGGAGAAGGACCGGAAAGCGAGAGAGCGCTCTCTCATACAATCGGGGAGAGCGGTGTGGTGGTGACGCCAGGGCGTGTGCGGCCGGAAGTGAACGCCCTGTCCAAAACCTCTCTTTCGCACCATCCGGATGGGCCGCCCGTCCATCCATCGCACAAAGGAGGCATTCCGATGGATCACAAACGCGCCGGACCTCACCCCTCAGCCCTCCTCACCGCGTCCTCCGCCTCCACCACCGCCGCCTCCACCGCGTTCAAGCCCGCCACCGCCGCGCCTACCAGGCCGGCCTGGTCTGCGACAGCCGCCTTGGCCGCCCTCAACTCACCCGGCGGCAAGGGCG
>Ga0315283_10000732_pt1 | contig 24831 bp, 23 predicted proteins | sample YL17G09_0_MG_FD_204541 | JGI IMG/M metagenome (GOLD analysis project Ga0315283, IMG submission 204541) | Sediment microbial communities from Yellowstone Lake, YNP, Wyoming, USA - YL17G09_0 | ecosystem: Environmental > Aquatic > Freshwater > Lake > Sediment | place: USA: Wyoming | collected...
GACGCTGCGGAGTCGGAAGCGGAGCAGCACGGATGACGACGCCGGAAGCTGCCGTAGGCAGCAGGAGCCGCGCAGGCGGCGACGAGAGGAATGGCATGCGCACCGACTGGTGCGGCGAGCTGACGGCGACCGACGCGGGCCGGGAGGTCGTGCTCTGCGGCTGGGTCGCCACCCGGCGCGAGCACGGCGAGCACCTGGCCTTCGTGGACGTCCGGGACCGCACCGGGGTGATCCAGTGCGTGGTGCCCGGCGCCGACGACCTGCGCAGCGAATACGTGGTGAGGGTGTCGGGCACCGTGCGGCACCGTCCGGAGGGCACGAACAACCCGGACCTGGCCACCGGCGAGGTCGAGGTCGGCGACTGCACGGTCGAGGTCCTGGCCACCGCCGACGCTCTGCCGTTCCCCGTCAGCGACCGCATCGACGCCGACGAGAACCTCCGGCTGCGCCATCGCTACCTGGACCTGCGCCGGTCGCGGTTGCAGGCCAACCTCGGCGTCCGGGCCAAGGTGAACCTGGCGTTGCGCAACTCGATGGCCGAGCAGGGTTTCACCGAGGTCGAGACCCCCATGCTCATCGCCTCGACACCTGAGGGCGCCCGGGACTTCGTGGTGCCGTCCCGTCTGCATCCGGGCGAGTTCTACGCCTTGCCCCAGAGTCCTCAGCTGTTCAAGCAGCTGTGCATGGTCGGGGGGATGGAGCGGTACTTCCAGGTCGCCCGCTGCATGCGGGACGAGGACCTGCGGGCCGACCGCCAGTTCGAGTTCACCCAGCTCGACCTCGAGGCCAGCTTCGTCGGCGAAGCGGACGTGCGGAGCTTCACCGAGGTCGCGGTGTCCGCCGCGGTCGAGGCCGTCACCGGCGAGTCGCCCCTGACCTTCGGCTCGATCACCTGGCACGACGCCATGGAGCGTTTCGGCAGCGACAAGCCCGACCTGCGGTTCGGGATGGAGCTGGTCGAGCTGACCGAGGTCTTCTCGGCCACGGGGTTCAAGGCCTTCCAGGCCCCGTGCGTGAAGGGCCTCAGGGTTCCTGGCGGCGCCCAGCGGACCCGGCGGGAGCTGGACGCCCTGGTCGAGGCGGCCCAGGCCCTGGGGGCCAAGGGCCTGGTGTGGATGAAGGTCGAGGGCCCGGCCGAGGTCACCTCGCCCGTGGCCAAGTTCCTGAGCGAGGCCGAGATCGCGGCCTCGGTGTCCGCCCTGGAGGGCGAGGCCGGCGACCTGCTGCTCCTGGTGGCCGACGAACGCCGGCAGGTCCGCCACGTCCTCGGTGTCCTGCGGGTCCAACTCGGTGGTCTACCGGTGAACGAGGGTGGCCTGCACTTCCTTTGGGTGGTGGACTTCCCGCTGTTCGAGGCCCTGACCGACGACGGGCTGCCCGTCTCGGCCCACCACCCGTTCACCATGCCCCACCCCGACGACGTCGCCCTGCTCGACCGGGGGGGCGACGCGCTGCTCGACGTGCGGGCTCAGGCCTACGACCTGACGCTCAACGGTTGGGAGCTGGGCTCGGGCAGCGTCCGGATCCACCGGCCCGATGTCCAGCGTCGCATCTTCGAGCTCCTGGGCATCGACGAGGCCATGGCCGAGGAGCGCTTCGGCTTCCTGCTCGAGGCCTTTCGCTTCGGGGCCCCGCCCCATGCCGGGTTCGCCTTCGGCATCGACCGCCTGGCGGCCGTCCTCGCCGGGGAGGAGAACATCCGGGAGGTCATCGCCTTCCCCAAGACGCAGTCCGGGGCCGATCCGCTCACCGGGGCGCCGTCGACCATTGCCGACCGCCACCTCACCGAACTCGGCCTGCGGATGCTCCCCCCGAAGGCCTGAACCCGGCTCAGAGCAGGACGATCTCCACGATGATGCTGTTCTCGCGGGCGGTGGGGTGCTCGAAGTGCCGGCCCTCGGCGTCCGGGGGGTGGATGGTCAGGCGCATCTCGGTGGCCCCACGGGTGGCCAGCACCTCGTGGTCACTCACGGGGCGCAGCACGTAGCCCAGCCGCTCGACCTCGTCGGCCAGGGCGGTGCCCACGGCCTCGGCCGGATGGCCGGTGGTGGACAGGGTGATCCGGTCGTTGGCCAGCCGGTTGAGCACGAGCGGCACCAGGTCACACGGCATCCGGATGCCGACCAGAGCGTCGGCCAAGCCGGCCGCCGGGGCGCTCCGGGGCATCGGCCGATCGACGGTCGGCGTCACCGGGGTCTCGAAGTCGGTGGGCGGGGCCGGCAGACGCGCCGGCGACGGGGCCGCGGGGGCGGCGCCGACGAAGGCGTGGACCCGGGCCTCGACCGGCTCCTCGTCGGCGGCGTCGGGATCGGCGGGGGACTCGAGGTCCTGTTCGGCGGCGGTCCCGGCGGCCGCGCGCTTGGCCGCGCGGCGACGCACGAGGACGACGATCGACACCAGGAACCAGGCCCAGAAGAGGGCAACCAGAACGGGCGGCATGGCTGTCCTGTCGGCAGGTCGATGGTCTCTCGTGAGCGCGAACCGGTGGGTAGCCTCGGCGGCGGACATGGCCGACGACCTCTTCGCCTCTGCGGCCGACGAACGGCTCCGGCGGCGGGCGCCGCTGGCGGCCCGCCTGCGGCCGTCCCGACTGGAGGACGTGGTCGGCCAGGAGCGCCTGCTCGGTCCGGGCATGCCGCTGCGCACCCTCATCGAAGGCGACCGGCTGAGCTCGGTCATCCTCTGGGGCCCACCGGGGACGGGCAAGACCACCCTGGCCCGGCTCATCGCCGGCAAGACCACGGCGGCCTTCGAGGCCCTGTCCGCCGTGTCGGCCAGCGTGAAGGACGTGCGGGAGGTCCTGGCCAAGGCCCGCCAGCGTCTCGGCGAGCGGGACCAGCGCACCATCCTCTTTCTCGACGAGGTCCACCGCTTCAACAAAGCCCAGCAGGACGCCCTGCTGCCCGGGGTGGAGGACGGCCTGCTCGTGCTCATCGGGGCCACCACCGAGAACCCCTACTTCGAGGTCAACGCCCCGCTGCTGTCCCGCTCGACGCTCTTCCGCCTCGAGCCGCTCGGCCCTGACGCGGTGCGCACCCTGATCGCCCGGGGCCTGGTCGAGGAGCGGGCGACGGCCGGCGAGGAGGCCGTCGAGCACCTCGTGGCCCAGGTCGGCGGCGACGGCCGCCAGGTCCTGACCGCCCTCGAGGTGGCCGTGGCCCTGGCCGACGCCGAGCCGGGGGACGGTGACCCCGTGGTCGGCCTGGCCCACGTCGAGGCCGCCCTCGACGCCAAGGCCCTGCGCTACGGCGAGGAGGAGCACTACGACGTCATCAGCGCCTTCATCAAGAGCATCCGGGGCTCGGACCCCGACGCCGCCCTCTACTGGCTGGCCCTGATGCTGGAGTCGGGCGAGGACGCCCGTTTCATCGCCCGCCGCCTGGTCATCTCCGCCTCCGAGGACATCGGCCTCGCCGATTCCCTGGGCCTGGTGGTGGCCAACGCCGCGGCGCAGGCGGTCGAGTTCGTGGGTCTGCCCGAGGCCCGCATCGCGCTGGCTCACGCCACGGTCTACCTGGCCACGGCCCCGAAGTCGAACCGGTCCTACGCCGCTCTGGGCAAGGCCCTGGCCGACGTCCAGGACCAGCCTCGGGGCGAGGTCCCACTCCACCTCCGGGGCACCGGTTACCGGGGTGCGGCATCCCTCGGGCACGGGGAGGGCTACGACTACCCTCACGATGACCCCCGGGGTTGGGTCGACCAGGAGTACCGGCCCCCCGGCCTCGCCGGTCGGCGTTACTACGAGCCCTCGACCCACGGCGCGGAGCGTCGGGTGGCCGAGCGGATGGCCGAACGCACGAGCCCCCCGACCGACGAGGAGCAGGTATGAGCGGCACCGAGGTCGCGGCATTGGTCGTGGCCGTCGCCGCGGGGATCACCCTCACCGTCCTGTTGGCGGTGGTGGTCGCCCTGCTGGGCACCGTCCGGGAGTTGCGGGCCACGGTCGAGGCCCTGCGGGTCGAGAGCCTGGCCGTGGTCGAGGACCTGCAGGAGGCCGTCCGCGGCACGAACGCCGAGCTGGAACGGATCGACAACGTCCTCCTGGCGGCGGAGTCCGTGACGGGCACGCTGGACTCGGCCTCCAAGCTGGCGTACCTGACCGTGGGCAGCCCGGTGGTAAAGGGCCTGGCCCTTGCCACCGGCGCCAACCAGGCCTACCGCCGCTTCCGCGGTGTCCGGAGTCGGTAGCGGTGATCAAGCGCCTGTTCTGGCTCCTCCTGGGGATCACCGTCGGCGTGACGGTGGTCCTGCGCTCCCAACGCGGCCTTCGGCGACGAGCCGACCGCCTACGCCCCGAGCGAATGGCGGGCGCCCTGGCCGAGGCCCTACGGGCCCTCGGTGTCGACCTGCGCAAGGCGGTCGAGGAGGGTCGAACGGCCATGGTCGAACGCGAGGCCGAGCTGAACGTGCAGCTCCAGGCCCGTACCGGCGCCGATTCCTGATCGGCGGGATAGGCGCTCACCCGTAGGCTGGGGCGGACCATGGACGCCAACGAGTTGCGCAGGGCCTTCATCGGCTTCTTCGAGGAGCGCGACCACACGGTCGTGCCGTCGGCCAGCCTGATCCCCCACGACAGGACGCTGCTCTTCACGGTGGCCGGCATGGTGCCGTTCAAGCCCTATTTCGTGGGCGAGGAGCAACCACCGTGGAAGCGGGCCGTGTCCGTGCAGAAGTGTGTGCGGGCGGGCGGCAAGCACAACGACCTCGACGAGATCGGGCGGACCACCCGCCACCTCACCTTCTTCGAGATGATGGGGAACTTCAGCTTCGGGGACTACTTCAAGGAGCTGGCCATCCCCCTGGCCTGGGAGTTCGTCACCGAGGTCCTCGGCCTGGACCCCGAGCGCCTCTGGGTCACGGTGCACACGACCGACGACGAGGCGGAGGCCATCTGGCGGGATGCCGTCGGGGTGCCCGCCGAGCGCATCCAGCGCCTGGACGAGGACAACTTCTGGCAGATGGCCGACACCGGCCCCTGCGGCCCGTGCTCGGAGATCTTCTGGGACAAGGGCCCGGCGTACGGCGAGGACGGCGGTCCGGCCCACGGGGGCGAGGAGCGCTTCGTCGAGATCTGGAACCTCGTGTTCATGCAGTTCGAGCAGCACGCCGACGGGTCCCGCGAGGCACTGCCCAAGCCCAGCATCGACACCGGCGCCGGCCTCGAGCGCATCCTGGCCGTCCTCCAGGGAGTCGACTCGGTCTTCGACACCGGCGAGTTCAAGCGGCTCATCGCCAAGGCCAGCGAGCTGACCGGCGTCGCCTACGGGGGCGAGGAGCGCACCGACGTCTCCCTGCGCATCCTGGCCGAGCACGCCCGGACCATGACCTTCCTGGTCAACGACGGCGTGATCCCCAGCAACGAGGAGCGGGGCTACGTCCTGCGCCGCATCATCCGTCGGGCCGTGCGCCACGCCTACCTGCTCGGCGTGGACGACGTGATCACCCCCGCGCTGGTGGACGAGGTCGTGGCCATCATGGCCGAGGACTACCCCGAACTGGCCGAGAGCCACACCGTCGTGCGCCAGACCATCGAGCGGGAGGAGACCCGATTCCGGGAGACCCTGCGCACGGGGTCGGCCATCCTCGACACCGCCCTGGACAAGCTCGAGCCGGGCCGCCCGCTGGCGGGCGACGTGGCCTTCCAGCTCCACGACACCTACGGGTTCCCGTTGGAGGTGACCCAGGAGATCGTGGCCGAGCAGGGCGTGGAGGTCGACCAGGCCGGTTTCGACCGGGCCATGGCCGAACAGCGCAAGCGGGCCAAGGACGCCCAGCGCAAGGCCGGGTCGACCGGCGACGCGGCCGGCTTCCACGAGGTCCTGGCACAGCACGGACCCACCGACTTCGTCGGTCGCCAGGGGGACGAGGCCAAGGCCACCGTCCTGGCCGTCCTTGCCGTGGCGGGCAGCGACGAGGTCGCCATCGTCCTGGACCGCACGCCGTTCTACGCGGAGTCCGGCGGCCAGGTGGGTGACACCGGCACGATCGAGACCGACACCGGTCGGGCCGAGGTGCTCGACACCGACCACGCCCTACCCGAGCTGACCCGTCACCGGGCCCGCATCGTGGACGGCGAGATCACCGCAGGCCAGGAGGCCCGGGCCGCCATCGACGCCGAGCGCCGGGACGCCATCCGCCGCAACCACACCGGCACCCACATCCTGCACTGGGCCCTCCGCGAGGTGCTGGGCGAGCACGTGCAGCAGCAGGGCTCGCTGGTCGCGCCCGACCGCCTGCGCTTCGACTTCAGCCACTTCGAGCCGGTGACCGCCGAGCAGATCACCCGCATCGAGGACCTCGCCAACCACGACATCCTGGCCAACGCCCCGGTGCGTCACTTCGAGACCTCCAAGGCCGAGGCCGAGGAGCTGGGGGCCATTGCCTTCTTCGGTGACAAGTACGGCGACGTCGTGCGCGTCCTCGAGGCCGGGCCGCACTCGACCGAGTTGTGCGGCGGCACCCACGTGACCGCCCTGGGCGACATCGGCCCGTTGAAGATCGTGTCCGAGGGCTCGATCGGTTCGAACCTTCGGCGCATCGAAGCGGTGACCGGGCTGGGCACCGTCGAGCGCCTCCGTCGGGACGAGGACCTGCTGGCCGGGGCCGCCGAACGGCTGGGGGTGGCCCCGGACCAGGTGGTCACCGGCCTCGACAAGCGCCTCGACGAGCTCAAGGCCCTCCGGGACGAGGTGAAGGTGCTCAAGCGCCAGACGGCCACCGGGCAGGCCGGGAACCTGGCCGCCGCCGCGGTCGACGGGGTCGTGGTGGCCCGGGTCGACGGCCTCGATCGGGACGGCCTGCGCGACCTCGCCGTGGCCGTGCGGGACGCCGACGGCGTCCGGGCGGTCGTCATCATCGGCGAACCCGTCGGCGGCGGCGTCGGCCTGGTCTCGGCGGTCGCGGCCGACAGCGGGCTCAACGCGGGCGAGCTCATCGCCGCGTCGGCCAAGACCGTCGGGGGCGGCGGGGGCAAGGCCCCCGACCTCGCCGTGGCGGGAGGTCGCGACCCGGCCAAGATCGACGAGGCCCTCGACCAGGCCCGGGGCGCCGCCGGTTTGTCATGAGGGCCGTCGGCGTCGACCTCGGTGACGCCCGCATCGGCATCGCCCTCTCCGACAGCGGAGGCACCGTGGCCACCCCCTGGACCAAGGTCGAGCGCTGTGGTGACGAGCGCCAGGACCACCGGCGCATCGTCGACCTGGTGGCCGAGGCCGCCGCCGAGTGTGTGGTGGTCGGTCTCCCGCTCAGCCTCGACGGCTCGATCGGCCCCGCGGCCGAGAAGGCCCTGGCCGAGGCCGAACGCCTGGCCGCCGTGCTCCCGGTGCCGGTCGAGACCTACGATGAGCGGTTCACCACCGTGACCGCTGAGCGGGTGCTGCGCGAGCAGGGGGTGACGGGCCGCCGCCGCCGCCAAGTGATCGACCAGGTGGCGGCTTCCGTCCTCCTGCAGGCCTGGCTCGACGCCCGCTCCGCCGCTGCTCCCGAGGACGATGACGGACACCCCTGACGATCCCCAGCCGCCCTCGTCGTTCGAGGGTCCGCCCGCGGTCGAGGACGAGGACGCTCAGGAGGGCCCCCGCCGGGACGAGTCCCTGAACCGACGCGAGGAGCGGGCCCTGGCCGGGCCCCGCCGGCGCCGTTGGCCCGCCCTCCTGGCCACCTTCGCCCTCGTCGCCGTGCTCGGGCTCGGGGCCGCCGGGTTCTACGTCTCCCGCCAGATCGACCCGCCCGGTGAGCCCGGCGCCGAGGTCGAGCTGGTCATCCCGGAGGGCACCGGCACGGCCGACATCGCCCACCTCCTGGAGCAGGCGGGCGTCATCACCAACGCCACCATCTTCCGCGCCTACCTGAAGGTGAAGGACTCGGGGAACTGGCTGGCCGGGCGGTATGGGCTGCGCGAGAACTCCTCCTTCGACGAGGCCATCGCCGTCCTCGACGCCGGGCCGGGTGAGAGTCCCTTCGACCAGGTGACGGTGCCCGAGGGCTACACCGTGTTCGCCCACGCCGGCCTGCCGGCGCCGGGAACCGTCGTGCAGCGCATCGTCGACCCCGACAAGGGCATACCCCGCTTCGACGAGCAGCGCATCATGGCGCTCCTGCTCGGCGGGACGCTGCGCTCGCAGTACCAACCCCCCGAGGTGACCGACCTCGAGGGTCTGCTCTTCCCCGACACGTACCGGGTCGAGCAGGACCAGGGCGTCAAGGTCCTGCTCAACCACATGGTGCGGCGCTTCGACGAGGTCGCGGGCGAAGCGGGTATCGGTGACGCCACCAATCGGATCAGCCAGGCCACGGGCGGCGCCGTGGACATCACGCCCTACCAGGCGATCATCGTGGCGTCGCTCATCGAGCGGGAGGCCCGCGTGCCCGAGGAGCGGCCGAAGATGGCCCGGGTCATCTACAACCGCCTGGCCGACGGCACCGTCCTGGGCATCGACGCCTCGCTCAACTACGCCCTGGGGCATCCGGCCACCCTCGAGAGCGAACTGGCCACCGACTCGCCCTACAACCTGCGAGAGGTGGCGGGCCTGCCCCCGACACCCATCGCCGTGCCCGGACGGGCCTCGTTGGAGGCCGCGGTGGCCCCGGCGGCGGGGGAGTGGCGCTATTACGTGTTGTCCGACGAGGCCGGGCACCACACCTTCACCAACACCTACGACGAGTTCCTCGACGCGAAGGCGCAGTGCCAAGCGGCCGGGCTCTGTTGAGCGTCGGCGGGGCGACCCGGGTCGCCGCAGTCATCGGGGACCCCGTCGCCCATTCCCTCTCGCCCGCCATCCACAACGCCGCCTTCGCCGCGACCGGGTTCGACGGGGTGTTCGTGGCCCTCCCGGTGCGACCCCGGGATCTGGGGGCGGCCGTCGCCGGGGCCCGGGCCCTGGACCTGCTCGGCCTGTCGGTGACCATGCCCCACAAGGCGACGGTGGTCCCGTACCTGGACGACGTGGGCCACGACGCCGCCGCCCTCGGTGCGGTGAACTGCATCGTGCGCGAGGGCGACGGCCTGCTCGGGGCCAACACCGACGGCCCCGGTTTCGTCGACGCCCTCACGGCCGCGTCGGTCGACCTCGTCGGCACCCGGGTGCTCGTCCTCGGCGCCGGAGGGGCCGCTCGGGCCGTCATCGGTGCGCTGGTCGGCGCCGGCGTCGCCGAGGTCGGGGTCGTCAACCGGTCGAGGGAGCGGGCCGAGGCGGCCCTATTGCTCGGGGGCCGCGCCGTCCGCGTCGCCGACGCGGCCGACGCGCCGGACTACGACCTCGTCGTGAACGCCACCTCGGTGGGCATGGGCGCGGCCCCGGAAGCCGCCGTCCTACCCCTCGACCCCTCCCTGTTGCGGGAGGGCCATGTGGTGGTCGATCTGGTCTACGAGCCGGTCGAGACCGGGTTGTTGGCGGCGGCCCGGGCCTCCGGCGCCCGCACGGTGGACGGGGTGGGGATGCTCGTGCACCAGGCCGCCCGCGCCTTCACCCTCTGGACCGGCCTCGACGCACCCGTCGAGGACATGGGGCGCGCCGCCCGAGAGGTATTGGCCCGGAAAACCTGAACTCAAGACGGGCACCGGCCGATGGTGAAGGAGCACAGAACCATCTCCGGAGGAAGTCCCGTGGCGCTACAGGGCACGATTGACACGTTCGAGCTCACCGAGGTCGTCCGGCTGCTGGCAGCCGGCGAGAAGACCGGTGTGCTCCGACTCGAGGGCAGCCGCGGTTCGGGTCGCGTGTGGGTGAAGAGCGGGAAGGTCACGGCCATCCAGGTCGATCAGGCCCCGCGAGCCGAAGGCCACGCCGATGCCATGTTCGAGCTGCTCCGCTTCGAAGACGGCCAGTTCACCTTCGACAGCGATGAGTTGGCCGACCCCGAGGGCGAGCCGACCGAGCTCGAGGAGATCCTGGACGACGCCGAGGCCCAGCTGGCCGAGTGGCGGGAGATCGAGCGGGTCGTCCCGACCGTCCGGGCCAAGGTGACCCTGCGCCGCGAACTGTCCGGGGCCGACGTGGTCTTGGACAAGCAGCGGTGGCGCCTGGTCGCCGGCATCGGCAGCGGTATCACCGTGGCCACGCTGGGCAACGCCATGGACCTCGGCGAGCTGCCCGTGAGCCGGGCGGTCAAGGACCTGATCGAATTGGGGGTCGTCGACATCGACACCACCAAGGCCGAGGAGCCCGTCCTGGCCGAGCCGGTCGCTTTCGCCGACCCCTTGGCCGAGTCGACGCCGGCCCCGGCCGTGCTCATCGGGACCGAGCCCGTGCTGTCGGGGCCGGTCGAGGAGTCCAACTCCTCCCGGGCCCAGCTCGACGAGTTCGCCGCCGGCTTCGGCCTGAGCGACCCGCCGGCGTACGAGGGCTCGGTCATGGACGTGACGCCCCTGGACGTGGCCCCGTTGACCGGCAGTGACGGCTTCGCCGGCTTCGGTGTCGACGGCAACGGGAGCGGGACCGACGATTCCTTCACCAACGGGTCCGCGGGCTACGACCCGCTGGGCGACTTCTCGCCGGGCCTCGAGTCCGATGGCGGCTCGCACGCGACGAACGGCGCGACCGAGCCGGTCAATGAGGCCCCGGAGCCCAACCCGTTCCTGGGCGCGAGCAACGATGCTGCCGAGGTGGCCCGCCAGCTCTCCAACCTGAGCCCGGCGGCGGCGCGGGCCGTGGCCGCCGCGGCCAAGGCGACCACCGACGAGGAGCGGGAGGCGGCCTTGGCGGCCGTCACCCAGGAGGGTGACGAGCCCATCGACCGCGAGCTTCTGCTCCGGTTCCTCGCTTCGGTCCAGTCCTAGCCCTACATTCGCCCGGATGGACGCCGCTGTCGTCGTCGGAGCTGCCCTCCTGGGTGTGCTCGTGAGCCCGTTCCTGCTGCGCCTCGTCGTGCGAGTCCCGGCCATGGCCACCGTGGGCTATGTCAGCGACGAAGAGTCACCGATGAGCCCGACCGTCCGGGACCGGAGCGTGAAGGTCCTGACGCCCGTCCTGTTCGTGCTCGCCGCGTTGCGGTGGGGGGCCAGTGCGGTCCTGGTGCCGTTCCTGCTCCTGGCCGCCGTGCTCCTGATCGTGTCGATGATCGACCTCGAGCATTTCCGCATCCCGGACCGGATCGTCTTCCCCGCCCTCGCGATGTCGGCGGCCCTCATCATCTTCGTCTCGCTCATCGAGGGCTTCGACCCCGTGTTCGTGCGCAACGCCTTCATCGGCTCGATCGCCTACTTCGTGCTCCTGCTGGTGCCCCACCTGATCTACCCGAAGGGCATGGGCTTCGGTGACGTGAAGTTGGCCCTCCTCATGGGCCTCTACCTGGGCTGGATCTACGAGGACCCCTTCCAGGTCCTGGGCCTGGTCATGTGGGCCCTCGTGCTCGGCAGCGGCCTCGGTGTCCTGGCCGGCATCGGCTTCGCCCTGCTCCGGGGTCGCCGGGCGGAGTTCCCCTTCGGGCCCGCCCTGGCCGTGGGCTGCCTCCTGGCCATCCAGTTCAGCGACGCCTTCGTCACCTGAACGGCTAAGACCCGGGTACCGGGACACCCCGACCCGTATCGTGGGCGGGTGCTCCGGTACCTGACCGCTGGTGAGTCCCACGGCAAAGCCCTCGTCGTCGTGATCGAGGGGCTCCCTGCCGGGCTGCCGATCGTGGAGGCCGACCTCCAGGGCGAGCTGGCCCGACGTCGGCTGGGCTTCGGCCGCGGCCCCCGGATGCGCTTCGAGCAGGACGAGCTCCAACTCCTGACCGGCATCCGGCACGGTCGCACCCTCGGCTCGCCGGTCGCCATCGAGATCGGCAACGCCGAGTGGGAGCGGAAGTGGACCGAGGAGATGTCGCCGGCCCCGGGGGAGACGGCCACCCCGCTGACCCAGCCCCGGCCCGGTCACGCCGACCTGGCGGGCATGCAGAAGTACGGCTTCACCGACGCCCGCGACGTTCTGGAGCGCGCCTCGGCCCGGGAGACCGCCGCTCGGGTCGCCGTCGGGGCCATCGCCAAGCTCCTGCTGTCGCACCTCGGCGTCTCGGTCCTGTCCCATGTCCTGCGCATCGGCGACGCCGCCTCCTCCGGGCTCCGCCCCGGCGTCGACGACCTCGACCGCGTCGACGCCTCGGAGGTCCGCTGCATCGACCCCGCGGCCGAGACGGCCATGATCGACGCCGTCAAGGCGGCGGCCAAGGACGGGGACTCGCTCGGTGGCACCGTCGAGGTCCTGGGCTTCGGTGTGCCCGTCGGCCTCGGCAGTCACGTCCACTGGGACCGCAAGCTCGACGCCCTGCTCGCCCAGGCCCTGATGAGCATCCAGGCCGTCAAGGGCGTGGCCATCGGTGACGGGTTCGAGGTCGCGGCCCAGCGGGGGAGTGAGGCCCACGACCCCATCGCCTGGGACGAGGACGCCGGCGAGTACCAGCGGGAGTCCGACAAGGCGGGCGGCATCGAGGGCGGTATCTCCACGGGGGGCCTGCTCGTGGCCCAGCTGGCCATGAAGCCCTTGGCCACCCTGAACCGGCCGACGCTGAAGACGGTGGACACCGAGACCAAGGAGGAGACGGTCTCCTTCAAGGAGCGGACCGATGTCACCGCCGTACCGGCCATGGGGGTCGTGGCCGAGACCATGACCGCCCTCGTGCTGGCCCAGGAGGCGACCCGCAAGTTCGGCGGTGACTCCCTGGACGAGTTCGTGGCCAACGCCAACGCCTACCTGGCCTCGGTGCGCAAGCGGGCCCTGGGGGAGGGCTGATGGCTGCCGTGCCGAAGCACGTGGTGCTGGTCGGGATGATGGGCGCGGGCAAGAGCGCCGTCGGCCGTCGGGTGGCGGCCCGCCTGGTACGACCGTTCAGCGACAGCGACACGGTGGTCGAGGACCGGGTCGGGCGCACCGTCGGTGAGATCTGGCGCCATGACGGCGAGGAGGCTTTCCGCCGCCTCGAGGCCGAGGCCCTCCAGGGCGCCTTGGCCGATTCCACGCCCGCCGTCATCGCCGCCGCCGGGGGGACGGTGGTCGACGCCGGCAGCCGGGCCGCCCTGATCGCCGATGACGCGGTGGTCATCTGGCTGCGGGCCGATCCCGCGACCCTGCTCGGTCGGGTCGGCCACGGTGACCACCGACCCCTCCTGGACGACGACCCGGAGGGCGTTCTGGCCCGCCTGAACGCGGAGCGGGCACCGTTCTACGCGGAGGTGTCCGACGTGGTCATCGACGTGGACGACCTCGACCTGGACCAGGTGGCGGCCCGGATCCTCGAGGAGATCGCCGGGTGATCCGGGTCCCCGTCGCGCTGGCCGATCAGCCCTACGAGGTCCTGGTCGGCGTCGGGGCCCGCCACCGGCTGTCGGCGGTGCTGCCCGTCGGGGCCGAACGGGCGGCGGTCGTCACCCAGGCCGACATCGGCGTCGCCGTCGACCCCGGCGTCGAGCACGAGGTCTTTCTCCTCGACGACGGTGAGGAGGCCAAGAGCCTGGAGAGCGTCGAGGACCTGTGCCGGCACTTCTCCCGCTGGGGCCTCACCCGCCGCGACGTCGTGGTCACCGTCGGCGGGGGCGTGGTCACCGACACCGCCGGGTTCGCCGCCGCCGTCTATCACCGGGGTGTACGGGTGGTGCACGTGCCCACCACGCTCCTGGGCCAGGTCGACGCCGCCATCGGGGGCAAGACGGGCGTGAACCTGCCCGAGGGCAAGAACCTGGTCGGGGCCTTCTGGCAGCCCTCGGCCGTGCTCTGCGACACCGAGGTCCTGGCCACCCTGCCGCCCCGTGAGTACGCGTCCGGCCTCGGGGAGATGGCCAAGTACCACTTCCTCACCGGCATCGACCTGGCCGACCTGCCCCTGGACGAGCGGGTGGCCGAGTGCGTGCGCATCAAGGCCGACCTCGTCGTGGCGGACACCACCGAACAGGGGGACCGGGCGCTGCTCAACTATGGGCACACGCTGGCCCACGCGTTGGAGATCGCCGGGGCCCACGACCTGCGTCACGGCGAGGCCGTCGCCATCGGCCTCGTCTTCGCCGCCTGCCTGGCCCGCGACCTGGGGCGCATCGACGACGAGCGGGTGGCCGAGCACCGCCTGGTGGTCGAGGGCTACGGCCTGCCGACCACCGTGGACGGCGGTATGGACCCCGGCGCCCTGGTCGACCTCATGGCTCGGGACAAGAAGGCCGTCGACGGCCTGACCTTCGTGCTCGACGGCCCCCGCGGCCCGGAGGTGGTCCCCGGGGTGGAGGACCGCCACGTCCTCACCGCCCTGGAGCAGGTCCGCGCCTGATGGCGACGATCCTGCTCCTGTCGGGGCCCAACCTGAACCTGCTGGGCGACCGGGAGCCGGCGATCTACGGCACCGAGTCCTTGGACGACCACGTCGCCGCCGCCCGGGCCGCCGCCGCCGAGCGGGGCCTCGAGCTGGAGCACCTGCAGTCGAACCACGAGGGTGGCCTCATCGACGCCATCCAAGGCGCCCGGGGGCGCTGCGTCGCCATCGTCATCAACCCCGGCGCCTTCACCCACTACGCCTGGGCCATCCACGACGCCCTGGCCACCTTCGCCGGCCCGGTGGTGGAGCTGCACCTGTCCGATCCCGAGACCCGCGAGCCCTGGCGTCACCTGTCGGTGGTCGCCCCGGTGGCCGCCGCCACCGTCAAGGGCCTCGGCGCCGCCGGTTACCCGAAGGCGATCGCCACGGTCGCCGACCTCCTGGAGGACCCATGATCCCCACCGACCTTCCGGCGATGGACTTCCGGTCCCGGTTCGACCGCCTGCGGGCCGAGCTGGACGGGGCCGGGTGTGACGCCCTGCTCGTGACCCGGCTGGTCAACATCCGGTACCTGACCGGGTTCACCGGTTCGGCCGCCCTGCTGCTGGTGAAGCCCGACCGGGCCCTGTTCGTCAGCGACGGCCGCTACCGGGACCAGTCAGCCGAGCAGATCGGCGCCGCCGGCGTCGACGTCGACATCGAGATCCTGAACCTCGGCCAGAAGGAGGTCGTCGTCGCCGGGGCCGAGGGGGTGGCCCGCCTCGGCCTGGAGGCCGACCACGTCACCTGGGCCCAAGAGCGCAAGTACGCCTCGGACTGGTTCCCCGACACCGAACTGGTGGCCACCGAGGCCGTCGTCGACCGGCTCCGCCTGGTCAAGGACGCGGGGGAGGTCGCCCGCATCGAGGCCGCCTGCTCCACGGCCGATGCCGCCCTGGCCGAGGTCCAGCACCGTCTGGTCGAGGGGCCGACCGAGGAGGAGTTCGGTCTGGAGCTGGACACCGCCATCCGCCGCCTCGGGGCCGAGGGCAACAGCTTCGAGACGATCGTGGCCTCCGGGCCCAACGCCGCCAAGCCCCATGCCGAGCCCGGCCCCCGGCGCATCCAGGAGGGCGACCTGGTCGTCCTCGACTTCGGTGCCGTGGTCGACGGCTACTGCTCGGACATGACTCGCACCTTCGCCATCGGCGAGATCAGCGTGACGCAACAGAAGATGCTCGACGTCGTCGGCGCCTCCCAGGCCGCGGGAGTCGAGGCCGTGGCCGCCGGTGTGGAGGCCAAGGCCGTCGACCTGGCGTCCCGCGAGATCATCGACGAGGCGGGCTGGGGCGACGCCTTCCTGCACAGCACCGGGCACGGCGTCGGCCTGGAGATCCACGAGAACCCGAGGGTGGCCCAGACCTCGGAAGATACGCTGCGCTCCGACTACATCGTGACCGTCGAGCCCGGGGTCTACCTTCCCGAGCACGGCGGGGTCCGTATCGAGGACACGGTCGTGGTCACCGACGAGGGTTGCCGGGTCCTGACCCGCGCCCCCAAGTCCAACGATCCACTTGCTGCCTGAGGCTGCTTGCCTGAACGAGACGAAAGAAGCGACGAGCCGATGCCCGCCATCACCACAAACGACCTGAAGACCGGCATGCACCTGGAGGTCGAGGGCAACCTCGTCCAGGTCGTGGACTTCCAGCACGTGAAGCCGGGCAAGGGCCACGCCTTCGTGCGCACCACGCTGAAGAACGCCCGCAATGGCGCGGTGGTCGAGAAGACGTTCCGGGCCGGCGAGAAGGTGGAGCGGGTCACCGTCGACAAGCGGGAGATGCAGTACCTCTACAACGACGGCACCGACTTCGTCTTCATGGACAACTCGACCTACGACCAGATCAACGTGAGCGCCAAGACCCTCGGCGACGCCGCCAACTACATGATCGAGGGGTCCACGGTGATCCTGCACATGTTCGGCTCCGAGATCGTCGGCGTCGACCTCCCCGCCGCGGTCGAGCTGGACATCACCGAGTGCGAGCCCGGCATCCAGGGCGACCGGGTCTCCGGGGCCCGCAAGCCGGCCACGTTGTCGACGGGTCTGATCGTGCAGGTGCCCCTGTTCATCGAGCCCGGCGAGCGCATCCGGGTGGACACCCGCTCCGGCGAGTACCTGAGCCGGGCCTGAGCCCGTGCCCGGGGAGGAGAGGCGGAGCCGGTCGGCGGGCCGAGTAGGCCCGCAGGGCGATGAGCCGTCAGGCGAAGAGCCGTTGAGCACGGCGAGGCGGAGCCGGTCGGCGGGCCGAGTAGGCCCGCAGGGCGATGAGCCGTCAGGCGAAGAGCCGTTGAGCACGGCGAGGCGGAGCCGGTCGGCGGGCCGAGTAGGCCCGCAGGGCGATGAGCCGTCAGGCGAAGAGCCGTTGAGCACGGCGAGGCGGAGCCGGTCGGCGGGCCGAGTAGGCCCGCAGCCGTGAGCACCGAGCGGCGCCAGGCCCGGGAGCAGGCGCTCAGCCTGCTCTACGAGGCCGAGACCAAGAGTCAGAGCCCGGCCGCGCTGGTGGCCGAACAGGTCCTCGAGCCCGACGCGTTCACCGTCGACGTCGTGGCGGGCGTCGAGGCGTCCGGGCCGGAGATCGACGCCCTGATCACCCGCTTCGCCGAGAACTGGCCACTGGCCCGCATGCCCGCTCTCGACCGGACCCTCTTGCGCATGGGGGTCTATGAGCTGACCCACCGGCCCGACGTCCCCACCGGCGTCGTCCTCTCCGAGATCGTGGACCTGGCCAGCATCTACTCGACTGACGACTCGGGCCCCTTCGTCAACGGCGTCCTGGCCGCGATCGCCGCGGAAGTCCGAGGGGGAGTCGATGGAGATCCCGAAACCCAGCCCGCCGCCGGCTGACGAGGTCGTCGCCCTCCGCCCCTGGTGCGTGGAGGACGCTCCCGTCCTCGCCCGGGCCTGGGCCGACCCGGCCATCCGGCGTTGGTGCGCGGTGCCCGCGGAAGCAACCGAGGACGGGGCAAGGCGCTGGATCGCCGGCGCCGACGACTGCCGCCGGGACGGCCTGGCGTTGGACCTGGCCATCGAAGTCGACGGTGAGGTGGTGGGGGAGGTCGGCCTCGGCCCCATCCAGTGGGCCCACGAACGAGCCGCCATCGGCTTCTGGGTCGACGCCGCCCACCGTCGGGCCGGCCACGCCGCCCGAGCCGTCCGTCTCCTGGCCGGTTGGGCCCTGGACAACCTCCCCCTCGACACCCTCGCCGCCGAAGCCAGCACCGAGAACCCCGCCTCGGGCTGGACCCTGCAGGCGGCGGGCTTCACCCTCGCCACCGAACACGCCCCCCGCCAAGCCTGGATCCGCACCCGCTGACCGTTCTGGGTCCTGGAGTTGCCGCGGGGTGACGGCTGCTGGGTCCCAGAACAGGGGGGTTCTCGTTCTGGGTCCTGGAGTTGCCGCGGGGTGACGGCTGCTGGGTCCCAGAACGGGCGGTTGGGTACGCGACGGTCGGGCGTCACCCGCGCTAAGGTCCACGCCTGACCGTGAAACGGGTCCCGAGAGGCCTGTACGGACAGAGAGGACCACCGGCTTGGCCGAACGAGAACGCAGGATGACGCCCCCTTTCGGGGGCGTTTTCACTGCCCGGTCACAGGTCATGGACCGCGAGGACGTCCACCGGGCGCTCCGGCGGATGGCCCACGAGATCATCGAGCGCAACGAGGGACGCCTGGGCGAGGTGGTGGTCATCGGCCTCCAGACGGGCGGGGCCCCGATGGCCGAGGCCCTGGTCGCCGCCCTCGAGGAGATCGACGAGGCTTCGGCCCCGATCGACAAGGGCACCATCGACGTCGCCCTCTACCGGGACGACATCGGCCTCCGCCCGGTCATGCCCGAAGAGGTCACCGAGATACCGGTCGACCTGACCGAACGCATCGTGGTCCTGGTCGACGACGTGCTCTTCACCGGCCGCACCATCCGGGCCGCCCTCGACGCCCTCACCGACTTCGGCCGGCCCCGCTCGGTCCAACTCGCGGTCATCGTCGACCGGGGCCACCGGGAGTTGCCCATCCGCCCCGACTACGTCGGCAAGAACCTCCCGACCCGCCGCGACGAGGTGGTCGACGTCTCCATCGACGGGGTTGAACTGGGGGAGATGGTGAAGTGAGTGGGCAGCACCTGCTCTCCGTCGCCGACCTCGGCGCCGACGGCATCGACGAGATCCTGCAGTTGACCGACACCTTCGTCGAGGTCTCGGCCCGGCCCATCGCCCGGGTCCCCGCCCTGCGGGGCAAGACCGTGGCCTTCTGCTTCTACGAGGACTCCACCCGTACCCGGGTCAGCTTCGAGACGGCGGCCAAGCGCCTGTCGGCCGACACGGTGAACTTCTCCATCGCCACCTCGTCGGTGAACAAGGGCGAGTCGGTCCGCGACACGGTCGAGACCATCTGCGCCATGGGGGTCGACGCCCTCATCGTCCGCCACCGCTCGGCGGGCGTGCCCTGGCAGATCACCCGCTGGGTCGACGCCACGGTCATCAACGCCGGCGACGGGGGCCACGAGCACCCCACCCAGGCCTTGCTCGACGCCTACACGATCCGCCAGGAGCTGGGCTCGGTCGAGGGCCGCAAGATCGCCATCGTGGGCGACGTCGCCCACTCCCGGGTGGCCCGCTCCAACGTGGCCGCCTTCACCGCCTTGGGCGCCGAGGTCACCTTGGTGGCCCCGCCCACCCTGTTGCCGCCCCGCCTCGACGACTGGCCGGTCGAGGTCAGCAGTGACCTCGATGCCGTCCTGCCCAAGGTGGACGTCGTCTACCTCCTCCGGATGCAGAAGGAACGGATGACGGAGTCCCTGATCCCCTCCCTGCGGGAGTACACCGCGGGGTACGGCCTGACCCGGCGCCGGGTCGACCTGCTGGCTGACGACGCCGTGGTCATGCACCCGGGTCCCATGAACCGGGGCGTGGAGATCGCCGCCGAGGTGGCCGACCTGCCCCGGGCCGTGGTCACCAACCAGGTCCGCAACGGTGTGGCCGTGCGCATGGCGGTGCTCTACCTGCTCCTCGGCTCCGGCGTGGACCTGAAGCCGGAGGTCGTCGGTGCCTGACGTCGATCTGGTCATCCGCGGCGGGACGGTCGTCGACGCCGCCGGCTCCCGCCGAGCCGACGTGGCCGTCGCCGACGGCGTGATCGTGGCCGTAGGTGAGGGCCTCCGCGGCGACCGCGAGCTCGACGCCGGCGGCTGCATCGTCGGCCCCGGGCTCGTCGACCTCCACGCTCATCTGCGGGAGCCGGGCAAGGAGGAGGCCGAGACGGTGGAGACCGGCTCTCGGGCCGCGGCCCGGGGCGGCTTCACTGCCGTGGTGGCCATGCCCAACACGACCCCGGCCATCGACAGCGCGTCGGTCGTGCGCGAGGTCCAGACCCTGGGCCGAGAGGCCCTCTGTGCGGTGCATCCGGCGGCGGCCCTCACCGTGGGCCGGGCGGGGGAGCAGCTGACCCCGATGGCCGAGTTGGCCGACCTGGGTGTCCGCCTCTTCACCGACGACGGCAACGGCGTGCAGGACGACCGTCTCATGCGGCGGGCCATGGAGTACGCCACCGGCTTGGCCCACGACGTCGTGCTGGCCCAGCACTGCGAGATCGAGGCCCTGGCCGAGGGCGGGCACATGCACGAAGGGGCCTGGTCCAGCCGCCTCGGCATCCCCGGCATCCCCGCGGCGGCCGAGGAGGTCATGGTCGCCCGCGACCTGGCGTTGGCCCGGCTCACCGGGGCCCGGGTCCACTTCCAGCACATGAGCACGGCGGGCTCGGTCGACCTCATCGGGAAGGCCAAGGCCGCCGGCACCCGGGTCACGGCCGAGGTCGCCCCCCATCACCTGACCCTCACCGATGCCGAGGTGGCCTCCTTCGACCCGGTCTTCAAGGTCAACCCGCCGCTGCGGGAGCAGAGCGACGTCGACGCCGTGCGGGCCGCCCTGGTCGACGGCACCCTCGACGCGGTGGCCACGGACCACGCCCCGCACACCCAAGAGGACAAGGAGAAGCCCTTCGACTCCGCCCCGCCCGGGATGCTGGGTCTCGAGTACGCCCTGGCCATCGTGCTGACCGAGGTCGGCGTGCCGATCGAGCAGGCCCTGGCCGTCCTCTCCTGGCAGCCCGCGGCGATCGCCCGGCTGTCCGACGAGCACGGCGGCCCGATCGTCGAGGGCCGTCCCGCCAACCTCTGCGTCATCGACCCCACCGCCGAGTGGACGGTGGATCCGGCCGACTCCGCCAGCCGTTCCCGCAACAACCCCTACGCCGGCCGCAAGCTGACCGGCCGGGTCCGCCACACCGTGTACCGGGGCGAACCCGTCGTGATCGACACCGAGGCCCAACGATGAACCCGGAAATCCCTGTTCTGGTGGCCGCCAGGTGTTGCCCAGGACACCGGGCGGCCACCAGAACGATCGGTGGGGCGTGCCGATGAGCCCGATCCGGGAGGCGCACCTCGTTCTGGCCGACGGGACGACGTTCGAGGGGGAGGCCATCGGGGCCGAGCCGCCCGACGGCGTCGCCACGGGCGAGGTCGTCTTCAACACGGTCCTGTCCGGCTACCAGGAGGTCATCACCGACCCGTCCTACGCGGGGCAGATGATCGCCTTCACCTATCCCCACATCGGCAACTACGGGGTCACCCCCGACGACGACGAGAGCGCCAAGCCCTTCTGTCGGGGCGTGATCATCCGCGAGTTGGCCCGCCGTCGCAGCAACTGGCGGGCGGAGGAGGATCTGGACGCGTTCCTCCGGCGCCACGACGTGCCCGGCATCGCCGGCGTCGACACCCGGCGTCTCACCCGCCACATCCGGGACGCCGGTTCCCTGCCCGGTGCCTTCGGCCCGGCCGACGAGACGACGCTCAAGCAGGCCGCAGCCGACGAGCCCGGCACCGACGGCCAGGACCTGGCCTCGGTCGTCAGCTGCACCGAGGCCTACACCGTGGGCGACGGCCCCCGCCGGGTCGTGGCCTACGACCTGGGCATGAAGACGACGATCCTGCGCCACCTCAGTGGCCTGGCCACCGTCGAAGTGGTCCCCGCCGGGACCACGGCCGAGGAGGTCCTGGCCCGCGGGCCCGACGGGGTCTTCCTGTCCAACGGCCCCGGCGACCCCGCCGCGGTCACGACCACGACCGAGGCCATCCGGGGCCTACTGGGCCAGGTGCCGATCTTCGGTATCTGCCTGGGCCACCAGCTGCTGGCCTCGGCCCTCGGCGGTTCGACCCACAAGCTGCCCTTCGGCCACCACGGCGGCAACCACCCGGTCCAGCGCCTGGCCACCGGCGGCATCGAGATCACCAGCCAGAACCACAACTACGCGGTATCGCCCGACTCGCTCGGCGCGGCCGAGGTCACCCACGTCAACCTCAACGACGGCGTGATCGAGGGCCTGCGCAGCAACGACGTCCCCGCCTTCAGCGTCCAGTACCACCCCGAAGCCGGACCCGGTCCCCACGACGCCCGCTACCTCTTCGACCTCTTCGCCGACCTCATGGACGAGCACTGATGCCCCGCCGGGACGACCTCGAATCCATCCTGCTGATCGGCTCCGGACCGATCGTCATCGGCCAGGCCTGCGAGTTCGACTACTCGGGCACCCAGGCCTGCCGCGTCCTCCGCGAGGAGGGCTACCGGGTGATCCTGGCCAACTCGAACCCGGCCACGATCATGACCGACCCGGACTTCGCCGACGCCACCTACGTCGAGCCCCTGGACCTGGAGATCCTCACTCGCATCATCGAGCGGGAGCAGCCCGACGCCCTACTGCCCACCCTCGGGGGCCAGACGGCGCTGAACCTGGCCATGGCCCTGGTCGAAGCGGGCGTGCTGGACGAGCACGGGGTCGAGCTCATCGGGGCCAACGCCGAGGCCATCGCCACCGCCGAGGACCGCGACCGGTTCAAGCAGGCCATGATCGAGATCGGCCTCGGCGTGCCGAACTCGGCCATCGCCCACACGCTGGACGAGGCCCTCTCGGTCGTCGACGAGATCGGCCTGCCGGTCATCATCCGTCCCGCCTACATCCTGGGCGGCCGGGGCACCGGCATGGCCGCCACCCCCGAGGAGTTCGCGAAGGCGGCCCGACACGGCCTCGAGTCCAGCCCCATCTCCGAGATCCTCATCGAGCAGTCCATCGCCGGGTGGAAGGAGTTCGAGCTCGAGGTGATGCGCGACCGGGCGGACAACTGCGTGGTCATCTGCTCCATCGAGAACGTGGACCCGATGGGCGTCCACACCGGTGACTCCATCACGGTGGCGCCGGCCCAGACCCTGTCCGACGTCGAGTACCAGCTCATGCGGGACGCCGCCTTCGCCTGCCTGCGCCGGGTCGGCGTGGAGACGGGCGGCTCCAACGTCCAGTTCGCCCTCGACCCGACCAACGGCGAGATGGTCGTCATCGAGATGAACCCCCGGGTCAGCCGCTCCTCGGCGCTGGCCTCCAAGGCCACCGGGTTCCCCATCGCCAAGATCGCCGCCCGACTCGCGGTCGGCTACACGTTGGACGAGATCCCCAACGACATCACCCAGAAGACCCCGGCCTGTTTCGAGCCGACCATCGACTACGTGGTCACCAAGGTGCCCCGCTGGGCCTTCGAGAAGTTCCCCGGCCAGCCCGCCGTCCTCGGCACCCAGATGCAGTCGGTGGGCGAGGCCATGGCCATCGGCCGGACCTTTCCCGAATCCCTGCAGAAGGGCCTCCGGTCACTGGAGCACGGCCGCTACGGCCTGAACTGCGACCCCGGCGAGGCCGCGTTGGACGCGCTGTCCGACGCCGAGCTGGTGGCCCGGGCCTCGATCGGTACCCCCGACCGGCCCTTCGAGCTGGAGGCCGCCCTCCGCCGGGGCATCAGCATCGACGACCTCTACGCCTCCACGAAGGTCGATCCCTGGTTCCTGGACCAGATCAGCCTGATCGTCGAGGAGCGGGCCCACCTGGCCGAGACCGGCTTCGCGACCATGGCCCGGGCGGACTGGCGCCGGGCCAAGCGCCTGGGCTTCGCCGACGCCCAGCTGGCCTGGTTGTGGGGCGTCGGGGCCGACGAGGTCCGGGCCACCCGCCTGGCCGCCGGGGTGCGCGCCACGTTCAAGACCGTCGACACCTGTGGGGCCGAGTTCGACGCCCACACGCCGTACCACTACTCGACCTACGAGGACGAGGACGAGGTCCGGCCGGGGGACAAGCCCAAGGTCATCATCCTCGGCTCCGGGCCCAACCGCATCGGCCAGGGCATCGAGTTCGACTACTGCTGCGTGCACGCCAGCTTCGCCCTTCGTGACGCCGGCTTCGAGACCGTCATGGTCAACTGCAACCCGGAGACGGTGTCCACCGACTACGACACCAGCGACCGCCTCTACTTCGAGCCCCTGACCCACGAGGACGTGCTCAACGTGCTCGAGGCCGAGGCCCAGTCGGGGGAGGTCGTCGGGGTCATCGTGGGCCTCGGCGGTCAGACCCCCCTGAAGCTGGCCGGCGTCCTGGCCGAAGGCCTGGTCTTGGGCACCAGCGCCGCCGCCATCGACCTGGCCGAGGACCGGGAGCGCTGGAACGCCCTCTGCGCCCACCTGGAGATCCCCCAGCCCGCCGGTGGCACCGCCGTCACCGTGGAGGAGGCCCTTGGCGTCGTCGAACGGGTCGGCTATCCGGTCCTGATGCGGCCGTCGTACGTGCTCGGGGGCCGGGCCATGTCCATCGTCTACGACGACGAGGGCCTGCGCTCGGCGATGGCCGAGCTGGCCGGCTTCGGCTCACTGGGGAAGGAGGGCGGGCTGTCCGCCGAGCGCCCCGTGCTGGTCGACCGGTTCCTGGAGGACGCGGTCGAGGTCGACGTGGACGCCATCCGGGATCACACCGGGGACGTCCTCATCGGGGGGGTCATGGAACACGTCGAGGAGGCCGGCGTCCACTCCGGCGACAGCGCCTGCATCATCCCGCCGCCGTCGCTGTCGGCGGAGACCCAGGAGGTGATCGAGGAGCACACCCGGGCCATCGCCGAGGCCCTGGACGTCCGGGGCCTGATCAACGTGCAGTACGCGGTCAAGCACAACCAGGTCTTCGTGATCGAGGCGAACCCCCGGGCCTCCCGCACGGTGCCGTTCGTGGCCAAGGCCACCGGGGTCCCGCTGGTGAAGCTGGCCGCCCGGGTGATGGTCGGGGCCACGTTGGTCGAGCTGCGGGACGAGGGCCTGCTGGTCGACAAGGTCGTGGGTGACCACGTGGCGGTGAAGGAGGCGGTCCTGCCCTTCGACCGGTTCCCCGACGTCGACACCGTGCTCGGCCCCGAGATGCGCTCCACCGGTGAGGTGATGGGCATCGACCTGACCGTGGGCCTGGCCTTCGCCAAGAGCCAGATCGCGGCGGGCGACCGGCTGCCGGAGTCGGGGACGGTCTTTCTGTCCCTGGCCGACCGCGACAAACCCACCGCCGAAGCCGCAGCCGCCCTGTTCCGGGGCCTGGGCTTCGTCATCGTCGCCACCGCCGGCACCGCCCGCTTCCTCGAGGAGCGGGGGATCGAGGTGGCCGCCGTCGTGGCCAAGCTGGGCGAGGAGACCGGCCACGATGCCGTGGAGCTCATCGGCTCGGGCAAGGTCGACCTG
>Ga0315283_10000737_pt1 | contig 24668 bp, 21 predicted proteins | sample YL17G09_0_MG_FD_204541 | JGI IMG/M metagenome (GOLD analysis project Ga0315283, IMG submission 204541) | Sediment microbial communities from Yellowstone Lake, YNP, Wyoming, USA - YL17G09_0 | ecosystem: Environmental > Aquatic > Freshwater > Lake > Sediment | place: USA: Wyoming | collected...
CTGCGAGCAATTTCACGACCTCCTTCACCTTCATTCTGATTTCCTCTGGGGATGATCAGGGATATTTTTCCTCTCGATTATCAATGGTCACGGAGCTAATAATGTTTCCGTTCCCCGCGGGTGTATGGCTCAACTTGAGCAAATTTATATATATTTCCAAATCTGCTTATTGAAGATGGGGCATTATGCGAGGAACAGTTTGGGAATCCGACGTCAAACGAAAAGCTTGCAGAGAGATCAAGAAGGAAGAGCGGCATATGCTCCGTTTTATGGAAATAAATAATATCAAAATCAAGGATCGTAAAGCACATCCTAACCTCGGGTACTATTATTACAAGTATGGTTGTATCCATTGGTACTATCTGAGAGATTTGGGAAAAGGACGTGAAAATTTCATCGAGGCCGATGAATGTTTTAAAAAGCAATATGCCGGACGAAAATGGGACTTGGGTGATTTTCCGGAGATGTATCTCAACAACCTCATCCACATGGGGGACAATCTCAGATTGAAAAAAGAATTGAACTATTATTTCCACCAAATCATCAAGTACAACCGGAAGATTGGATATGGTATCGAGGCGTATTACCCTAAATTCTATGACATGGCACTATATCTAATCGCCGCAGGAGATTATCGAGCGGCCATTAAAAGTTATGACTCATATCTAAAAGAGTTGAAAAAATGCTCCAATGCGAAAAAAGAAATGTGGGAGATTCGAAAATTCCTACATGCTTACATATCCTCTGATGTGAGTGGATTGAAAAAGAGATTGCGTTCATTCAAAGGAGCACTCTACCCGCCTCTCGGGGCCTCATTTTGTGTCGGTATCGATGAGGTGATCTATCGCCGGGCGCTGGAAAAGATAGATGCCGCAAAAGGGGGACGCCAGCTTGGGCGGCGATGAGTTTTTTTAGGCCCTATCCCCTGTATTCAGAATTATATAGCAGCGGACCCGCGGTTATTGCGGCAGAGGACTAACGGACATGTAATCGTCTGAAACGATTTTTAGCAATTCCCTGAATCATCCGACCTTGTTCCCGCAGCCGCCGCAGAATTTTATGCCCGGATTGTTCTGGGCGCCGCATTGGGGGCACGCCTGGGCTCCAATCGGGGAGCCGCAGCTGTTGCAGAACTTTCCGCTTCCTGCAAGAGCGCCGCAGCGCGGGCAGAGCGCCTGGCGGCCGCTGACGTCTCCCGAGAACACCTGCGTCTGGGCCACCTGCTGCCTCATCTGCTGGACCTGCACCTGGCTCCTGGCCGCCGCAAGCTCGACGGAGAGAATGGGAGCGCATTGTTTGCAGAGCGAAACCTCGGCGTTCCAGCATGAGTTGCAGTTCCAGGAGTTGCACTTGGGGCACTTGTGGAAATTTGGCTTGGCTTCGGCCCATGCCTGGTCGAAGGCCTCGTCGTACTCCTTCTCGTAGCCTGCGGTCCGGTAATGGGCGTGGCCGGTCCAGTAACTGCCCTGCCCGTACTGGTGGTCGTCGCGGGCCCTCGTGTCCGTGGCGTCCGCGCCCACGTGTGATATCTGGCTGGCGGTTCGCATTCCCAGTGCGCCGAACAGACCGCTGGCGACGGCGAAGCCTTTCGACCACTTTGCCTTCTTGCTGGCCACGAACCTGGATTCGTAGGCCTGGCCGCAGTGGTCGCAGAAGAAATGGAACTGGAGCCCTTCGGGCGTGCTGAGGTCCTTCCAGTTGCGCGGAACGTCCTTCATCGCCATGGATATACCCGCGGTTGAGATGTTCATTAATAGTATAAATCTTTTGGAAGGGGTCTATTAATCGGGAGGGGGCCGGTGCACTATCTGTACATGGATCCCGGGCCCGTGTCTTGGCCGGGAGAATCGTGCTTGGCGAGCGTGGGCTTGACGCGGGCCAGCGCCACTTTCAGTTCGTTCTCCATCCTTTCCGCTTCCTCGTAGAGCGGCTTCGTGTCGAGCTGGATCTGGGGCAACAGCGCGTCTATCGTTTCGACTATCCTGGCGGCGGCGCGTGCATCGGGGTAGCTCTCGTGGGCGTCGGCGATGATGCACATCACATCCCTGTCCAGCCTCGCTCCCTCATTGAGGAGCACTCCGGAAATGCCGGTGATGATGCCGTCGTTGAGGAGCGGGATCTTCTTCTCGTCCAGCTGCTTCCGCGCATCCTTCGTGCTCGCTATCCCGAAGACATTGATCTTCTTTGGGTCCGTCTCCTCGGAGATGGGAAGCCCTTCCGTCGAGATTATGAGCCCGCAGCCTGCGTCCTTGGTCCACTTGAGTATCTCCTCGACTATCGGTCCCACGAGCTGGGCCGGCGGCCTGAACTCGGAGATGAAGACCACGAGCCTCTTGTCGCCGTAGATGCGCACCGGATGGTTCGGCTCGCCGTCCCGTATTATGGACGTGACTGGCAGGTATTTCGAATGGATGCAGCCTATCTTTGGAAGCTTGAGCTGGGTGACAAGGTAGTTTGCCGCAAGGGTGCTCACGAGCCCCACGCTTGGAAAACCCTCGACGACGGCCGCTCCCCTCAGGTCTCCCGGGTGCTTGATGAATATCTCGACATCCGATTCCATGTTCGTCCCGCAACCCACAACAGCTTCGCCGGTTTAGTACTTTTGCGGGCAAACTATTTTAAGCGCCAACCCTTTCTAATGCCGTTGGAGGCAACGGTATAGCGGACATATCCAGGGTGTTCACTGATGTGGCCTTTCAGGCCTACGAGAACGCCCTTGTGAAAGAGGTCAAGTCCGACACGATACCCCTGCATGTGGCCATCATCATGGACGGGAACCGTCGTTTTGCCTCGGAGATGGGGCTCGACCCGCTCACCGGCCATGTTCTCGGCAGGGACAAGCTCGAGGAGCTCGTCGGCTGGTGCCTCGATGTCGGCATCAAGGTCCTCACCGTTTACGCATTCTCGACGGAGAACCTGAAGCGCAACCCCACGGAGGTGGAAGCGCTCATGCACCTGTTCGCCGACAACTTCAGGAGGGCCGGCGACGACGAGCGCGCCCACAAGCACAAGATCCGGATAAGGGCCATCGGACAGATATCATTGCTCAGCCAGGAGGTCCAGGACGCCATCAAGTACGCCGAGGAGAGGACCAAAGGCTATGACAAGTATTTCTTCAACATCGCGGTCGCCTACGGCGGCAGGGAAGAGATACTATGCGCCATTCGTAAGATTGCGCAGGAGGCGAAGGACGGCAAGCTTTCGCCTGAGAATATCGACGAGAAGATGTTCTCGACCTATCTGTACACATCCGACCTTCCGGACCCCGACCTGATACTGAGGACCTCGGGCGAGGAGCGCATCTCGAACTTCCTCCTGTGGCAGCTGGCCTATTCCGAGCTCTACTTTGCGGATATATACTGGCCCGGCCTCAGGAAGGTCGATTTCCTCAGGGCGATAAGGTCATACCAGAAAAGAAAGAGGCGCTACGGCACGTGAGCTTTACATTATGGGCGAAAACGCCCGCCGCTTCGGGGGAAATTCTTTCCCCCTCTCTGTGGAATTTCCCTCGAAAGGTGGAATGAAATTCCACCGATTTGGCGGCGGGATGGACGCATAGAATCACCCATTGTGGAAACCGGATGAACTTCGTTCATCCTCTCCTCGAATTGCAGCGCAATTCTTCGGACGCACCGGCCCCGCAGGCGGCCTTCCGGCCGCCAAGGAGAGGAGGACGCCGAAGCGTCCTCCGCTTTTAGGCCGGTGTAGTTTACTTGAGCGTGCCTTCCTTCCCGCATGCGGTGCACTTGATCTTGAGCGGGCGCTCCTTCGTGTAGAGCGGGATGATGTTCTTGCAGCCGGGGCACCTGACCTTTGAAATGGGCTGAGGCTCTCCGGCTGCCAGCTTGACCGGTGTCGGCGTCGCCGCCGGAACCTGGGCGGGCGTCTTCGGGAGCGCCGGTGGGACAGGGGCGGGCACGGCGGGCTTCGGCTGGGTTGCCGGAGGCGCGGTCCTGACCTCGGGCGGTCTCTGGGCGGCCGTGGCCTGCTCCGCCTGGATGCGGTCCAGCTCCTCTTCCCTTTCCTTGACCTGGCGCGCCACCTCGATGAGATGTGATCGCTGTTGCTCGAGCTCCAGTTCCTTCGCCCGGATGCGGGCGTTCTCTGCAGCAATTGCGCTCTCCTTGTCGGCAATGGCCTTGTTCCTGGCAGCAAGCTCCTCGTCCCGCTTTGCGAGCTCGGTGCGCAGGCTTTCCATCTCATCGCGGACCATGATCCCGTCGGCTGTGGCCCGTCCTTCCTTCCGCACCAGCTCCGCCTTCACGGCCTCAAGCTCCATCTCGAGCTGCTTGACCTTGGCATCGAGCTCCGGCGGGACCACGCTCTGGACCGATGGCGGGCGGGCATTGACCTCCTCTTCTAGGGCCTTGACCCTCCTCGCCTCCTGCTCGAGTGTCTGGCGAAGGGCCACAAGGGCCCTCCTGTCCGCCTCCAGCTTCTTCTCGGCCTCGAGGAGCGTTTCCTCCTTCTTCTTAATACGCTCCGATGATTTTCTCTGCGAGTCCGCCTCCGCCCTGAGGCGGACCAGGTCCTCCTTCGTCTGGGCATGCATGGATTGCGTCTCCTCGAAGGCCTTCTGAAGCTCGGCCTGCCTTCCGGTCCAATGGGCGGTCTCGTCCGCATGCTCCGCGATCTTGTGCTGTATCTCGTCGTTGGCCTTCCGGAGCTCCCTCTCCTTTTCCTCGAGGGCCATCTCCTTGGCGGCGAGCTCCTCCGTGCGCCTGGCGAGCTCCTCATCGTCCGCCTTGAGGCGGACCTGTGTGGTCCGGTTCTCCTCGTTGAGCGTCTCTATCCGGGTGCGCTCCTCGATAATGGCCTTCTCGCGCCCCGAAATGTCCTTGAGAGCCACGGCGATCTCCGCCTCCTTCTTCTTCAGCTCCTCAAGCTCCTCCTCGGAAATGACGGGGACCTGACTTTTGAGCGCCGGGACGGGCACGATGGCCTCCGTGGTGCTCACGGGCGCTGTCTCCGGCGATGTGGGCCCTGCGGACTGCTGCGCCGCCGGAGTTTCCGGATGCCAATCGACAGGTATGTCGGGAGCGGGCAGCGTGTCCTCGGGATGGGCAGCGGGCCTGAAGTCCTCGGGATTGTCCTCGACGAGCGGCTCCAGGATCTCCTCGACCATCTCATCGGGGCCGGGGCTTTCCGGTGCGCTCGACATGATATCGTACGAGAGCATGGCCTCCCGGAGGATGTCAATGGACTGGAGCCTCTGTAGCCTCTCGTCCGCTAGGGTGATGGCGGGACGCGAAATGGGCGGGGCCGCTTCGGTCCTGACATTGTCCCAGAACTCTTTTCCGCCTGGTATGTCCTCGACCTTGTGCTCGTAGAGCGTTTCGACCGCAAAGAGCAGGTCTCTAAGAATCTCGGCGTCGCCGTAGCGGCGCATCGTCGAGATGAGTTCGACGAGGGCCTGAGGATCGTTCCTGAAGATCTCCCCGAAATTGAGCCGGACGGTCTCTTCCTTCTTCAGCAGCTCGCTCTCGATTTCCATCATGAGCTTCTCTTGGAGCGAGAGCTGCTTGTCCGTCGATTTTCCTTCAATCTTGCTCTGCATCTTGCCGAGCTCTTCGATAATCGGGGCGAACTTGCCAACCGGCGGTTTGGCCTCAGGTTTCCTGGAATCCTTGTCCGCGCTCTGGGGCGGTTTTTCTCGGACCTTCTTCTTTGTTGGCATCCGACTCTCCCGGGCGCGGCGCCCCGGTTACTTCGTGACTATTCTGAAGCCTGTCCTGTCGGCTATGAGCGGGAAGTATCCCTGGACATGGTTGGTCTCCCTCATCTTGGCTATGCTGATGTAACGGCCGACCTGCTTCCCCTCCCGCGACAGGTCGATGTGGATGATGCCGTCCGAGAGGAACGATTCCACCCCGAACTGGCCGAACTTGAAGTCGCTCTCCCTAATCTCGGATATAAGGAACACTGAGAGGTTGAGGTCCCTGAGGCCTTCTATGAAATGGTACAGCTTGACCCTCGGGCTCTCCATTGACGATAGCGTGTAGAGCGCATCCAGCGAGTCGATCACCACGATCTCGCAGCCGAATGTCCCCTTGTATGCGGTGATGCCCCTCAGGATGGCCGGCATCCAGTCCTGCTGGTTCGGGGCTATTGAGAGCTCCTTTGTGCTCCGGAGCTTCCCGAGGTCCATTATCATTATCTCCTCCATTCCGGCGATATCCATCCCGAATTTCTTCATCTGGCGGAGGAGGCTCTCGCCGCGCTGCTCGAGGGAAATGTATATGCAGCGTGTCTTCTTGAGTTTGGCCGCGTTGAAGATGATGTTGAACGCAAGGGTGGACTTCATGGAGCCGGCACGCCCGCAGATGAGAGTGATGTGGCCCTTGGGGATGCCGCCCTCCATCCTCTCGTCAAGACCTTTTACGTATGTGCCTATCCTTTCAATATCCGGTTCCTGTGACATCTCAATTCCCCGAGGGTGGTTAATTTGCTGTGGGGTATTTAATCATTGTCAACAACGGCGACGGCTGTCGCCGTCAAAACGGGGCCCTCACCACCGCCATTGACCTCGGCGAGATGGGCACTGTAATGACGGGGCATGCTTTACCGTCCACCCGTTACGGCAGCACGGGCCGCCGTTGTTGTACGCGCACATTCGGGACCTATACTAAAAGAGTATATCCTCGTTCATCCCGAAGCTACGGCCACGGCTGACCTCGCGCTCCGTTCGAATAGCTTTAATAACAATGATAATATTCAGGAGACCGGGGGTAATTCAACTTGCTGGAAATACGTTTCCATGGCAGGGGTGGTCAGGGCGCGGTAATAGCATCCACCATCTTCGCCACGGCGCTTTTCGACGAGGGGAAGAATGTACAGGCGTTCCCGTATTTCGGGGTAGAACGCAGGGGCGCGCCCGTGACGGCCTTCCTGAGGATGGACGACCGACCTATAAGGATCCGTTCCGAGATAACGGAGCCGGACGTCGTGGTCGTGCTGGACACCTTCCTCATGAAGTATGTCAACGTGGCGATGGGCCTCAAGCCCGACGGGCGCATTCTCATAAATTCGTCCAAGAAACCTGAGATGTTCAAGGACTTCAAGCACAAGGTCGCCACCGTCGATGCCACCGCCATCGCCATCAAGCACGGCCTCGGCAGCAAGATGGCCCCCATCGTCAACACGGCGATAATCGGCGCCATGGTCAAGCTTCTGGGCATAGTCAAGCTTGACTCGGTCATCGGCGCAATAATTTACGCCGTTCCCGTCCGGAAGGAGGAGAACGCTGCCGCGGCAAAGGAAGCCTTCGAAAGGTTGGTGGTCTGATGGGAAAGATTCTCAAGAGCTACAAGGACCTGCCGCACGCCCCGATCACCTACGAGGACACTGTGGAGGCGTTCAAGACGGGCTCGTGGCGGACGTTCCGCCCGATATACGAGGAGAGCAAGTGCAAGAAGTGCTGGATATGCTGGAAATTCTGCCCGGACGTCAGCATCGTGGTCAAGGAGGACGGCTCCGGCATCATATTCGACTACGACCACTGCAAGGGATGCGGCATCTGCGCCGCGGAGTGCCCCGCCAAATGCATAACCATGGTCTCGGAGGAGTGAACATGGTACGCAAGCTCATCAACGGGAATTACGCCGCCTCCTACGCCTCGAAGCTCGTACGCGCAGAGGTCGTCGCAGCATATCCCATCACCCCGCAGACGGCTATAGTGGAGATGATAGCGGACTTCGTGGCGTCGGGCGAGATGAAGGCCAAGTACGTCTGCGTAGAATCCGAGCACAGCGCCATGGCCGCCTGCATCGCCGCCGCAAGCGTGGGTGCCAGGACATTCACCGCGACATCGTCCCAGGGTCTGCTGCTGATGCACGAGCTCCTTCACTGGGCGTCGGGCGCCAGGCTCCCTGTGGTCATGGTCAACGTGAACCGAGCGGTCGCCCCGCCGTGGAGCGTCTGGGCGGACCAGACCGACTCCATATCTCAGCGGGACACCGGCTGGATACAGTACTATTCCGAGAGCACTCAGGAAGAGCTGGACAATGTCATCCTGGCCTACAAGGTGGCCGAGGACCCCGATATATCGCTCCCGGCGTTCGTGACAGAGGATGCATTCTACCTCTCCCACACCTACGAGCCCGTCGACATCCCGGACCAGAAGCTCGTGGACGACTTCCTGCCTCCGTTCAAGCCCAAGGCGAAGCTGGATATCGACGACCCGCATGGCTTCGGCTCGCTTTCCATGCCCCACCAGTGGTACATGGAGCTCAGGTACCTCATAGCGGAGGCCATGGACAGGTCCCGCGAGAAGATACTGAAGGCCGACAAGGAATGGGAGAAGCTCACGGGCCGCAATTACGGTGGATTGCTCGACGAGTACAAGACCGAGGACGCGGACGTGGTGCTCGTCAACGCCGGCACCGCCGCAAGCACAATCCGCGAGGTCATCGACAAGCTCCGCAAGGAGGGGAAGAAGGTAGGCCTCGCCCGCATTCGCTGCTTCAGGCCCTTCCCGACCGAGGAGTTCCGGGCGCTTGGAAAGAAGGTCAACACCATCGGCGTGATGGACCGCTGCTACACCTTCGGTGACGGCGGACCGTTCTTCACGGAAGTGAAATCCGCCATGTACCAGCTCAAGGACAGGCCCGTCATCAAGAACTTCATTGCCGGCGTGGGCGGAAGGGACATCACGATGAAGACCGTCGAGAAGCTATATGACAAGCTGTTCAAGATAAAGAAGTCCGGCCTCGATTCCGAGAAGGAATGGGTGGACCTCAAGACCCCGGAGGTGGTATGATGGTGAAACTGCCGATGCCAGCCGAGGAGCTGGTCTCGCCCGGACACGCCGGCTGCCCTGGCTGCGGCGCCTGCCTCGCTCTGAGGGTGGCGCTCAAGGCCCTCGGGAAACGCACCATAATGACCGTTCCTGCCTGCTGCTGGGCCGTCATGCCGGGCACGTTCCCGAACTGCTCCATCCGGGTCCCCATCCTGTTCACAGCGTTCGAGACGGCCGCAGCCTCGGCCAGCGGCGTCAGGGCCGCCCTGGATGCAAAAGGCATCAAGGACGTCAACGTCCTGGCCTGGGCCGGCGATGGCGGAACGCTGGACATAGGCATCCAGGCCCTTTCCGGCGCCGTCGAGCGAAGGGACGACATCATCTACGTTTGCTACGACAACGAGGCGTACATGAACACGGGGATACAGCGTTCGTCGTCGACACCCATTGGCGCCTGGACCACCACCACTCCCGTCGGCGTGAACAAGGAATGGAAGAAGGAGCCCAAGAAATCCGGCGTCGAGATAATGGTTGCCCACAGGATACCCTACACCGCCACCGCATGCATCTCCTATCCGGAGGACTTCATGAAGAAGCTCCAGAAGGCGGCGTCCATCAAGGGGCCCAAGTACATCCAGGTGCTCTGCCCCTGCCCCGCGGGCTGGAAGTCGGACCCCGAAAAGACCATCCAGATAGGGCGTCTCGCGGTGGAAACGAACACATATCCGCTCTACGAAGTGGAGAACGGCGTCTACACGGTCAAGAAGCCAGCCAAGACCAAGCCCGTGAAGGAATACCTGATGACGCAGGGCAGGTTCCGCCACCTCAAGGAGGACATGCTCAACGAGATACAGGGCATCGTGGACACGGAATGGGCGCTTCTTCTCAGGAAGGAGGAGATGACGGCCAAGAAATAGCCGTCCGTTCCCTTTTCTTTTTATCATTTTCCTGTAATATCCGATTGTACGCAATGCATTACTCAGTGGATGCTCCACCAGTTTGGCGGAATCAAAACTGTTTTATATCCCCGATAGTGGTTAGGCGGTCTGTGTGTGTATCACCATGAATCGAAAAATGACCTTGTTCGTATGCGCGATGATGGTGCTCGGGGGGCTCGGCGCCCTTGCCGGCGCCGTGAGCGGAGAGACCGAGAAAAATGATGACTTTGGGTCGGCAAACCTGATAACTTCCGGAACCTACACCGGCAACCTCACGACCTCCGTGGACGAGACGGACACCTACAAGTTCGTCCTGACAGCCGGTCAGTGGTTCACGGCCAACATCACCGTGACCGCCGCCGGCGGGGCATCCGACACTTTGAAGATGAAAGTGTACAACACGGCCATGTCCTACATCGACGGCACATCCTGGCTCGCCAACGGGCTGTCGGAGGAGCTCAGGTACACGATAGGCCAGACCCCGGCCGATGCCGACAACTGGTACATTCAGGTCGATGGCGGCTCCAACGGGTTCAACAATTATTCCCTCAAGCTGGCGGTGTACGACCAGTGGGACGCCGGGCAGCTGGGCGATGCCGGCGACACCGACATAGCCCCGAGGGCCATAGTCCCCGGCACCTACACCGGATGGTTGGGCGACCTGGACGAGGAAGACTACTACAACTTCACCGTGCCCGCCGGCTACACCATCAAGGCCAACCTGACAGTCGCCAATCAGGGAACCGACACCCTCAAGCTCAGCCTGCACGCGCCGGACAAGAGCTACATCAACTCGACCTCCTGGCTGAATCCCGGCATCTCCGAGACGGTCTGGCACACAACCTCCCATGCAACCGGAGGCAATTACTACCTGGACGTCAAGTCGGGGAACAACAACTACACATTCGTGCTTACCCTCATTCCGCCCGACGACGTCGGCTCCGGTACCGATGTCACGGACGACAAGAACGTCGCCTTCCTTCTCCCTGGCAACGGGACCTACAGCGGGCGGCTCAACGATGACGATGAGGCCGACTTCTACAAGTTCAACCTGAGCGCAGGTCAGAGGTTCTTCATCGACCTGACTGTCGGGATCATGGACACGGGTACCGCGAAGCTATCCGTCTACAAGCCTGACAAGAACTACCTCATCTCCACCTCCTGGACGAACCCCGGGGTCGGCGATAGCTTCAACTACACAACCAACAACGCCGGCACCGGGCAATACTACGTCCTGCTGGAGGGCGAGAACAGCTACACGTTCACCATCCTGCTGGAGGACCAGTTCGACGCCGGAGTCATCGGTAACGCAGGTGACGACATCAATACCCCGAGGCCCATCGAGCTCAACAAGTGGTATTCCGGATGGATGGCCGACGCGGACGACAAGGACTACTACAGCTTCCCGTGCATGGCCAACCAGAAGCTCACCGTCAACTTCACCATCCTTAACGGCGCGAACAAGGGCAAGGTGACTGTACACGACGCCGCCAAGAGCTACATCGATTCCTCGAGCTGGGTCAACTCCGGGCTTGTTACATACGTCAATGTCACCCAGCCGACAGCGGGCACGGGCTACCTCCTTGTCGAGACGGACTTCGCCAACTATACCTTCAACGTCAGTGCGCCTCCGGACTCCGAGCCGCCCGTCCTCGCCATAACCACGCCTGCGCAGAGCGCTGGCTTCGTCACGGCCAACATCACCGTGACCGGCACCGCCACCGACAACGTGGGTGTGACAGCACTCGAGTACTCGCTCGACAACATGACCTGGGCGAATTGCACAGGCACAGGGACCTGGAGCGCCAACGTGACGCTCGTCGCCGGCGGCAACACGGTCTATGTCAGGGCCGTCGACGGCAACAACAACTGGGCCTACGCCAACAGGCAGCTATACCTCGACAACCAGGCGCCGACCGTGGCCATTGCAACTCCGGCCAGCGGGACTGCGTTCACCGTGAACACGGTCACCGTCACTGGCACAGCCACGGACAACATGCTCATCGCCAAGATAGAGGTGCAGCTCGGCACCGGCGCGTGGGTCACCGCAACCGGGACCACCGCCTGGACGCTGGCCAACCTCACCCTGACGCAGGGCAGCAACACGATAACCGTGAGGGCCACCGACACCGCGGGCAACAGCAACACGACCCAGACAACGGTGACTGTGGACAGCCAGGCGCCGGCGGTCTCCATTGGCTCACCCACCGAGGGCGCGAAGCTGACGAAGGACAAGGTCAAGCTTTCCGGCACCGCGTCGGACAACGTCCGCCTCGTGAGCATCGAGGTGACCGTGAACGGCGTGGCCGTGACTGTAACTGGCCTGAACATCTGGTACGTCAACATCACCCTCAAGGAGGGCAAGAACAACATAACCGTGTCTGCAACGGACAGTGCGGGCCTCAAGACGAGCCAGACCATATCCGTGACCTATACCAAGCCCAAGCCCCAGCCGGGCTTCGAGCTGGTCTTCCTCATCGGAGCGGTCGCAATCGGCCTCGCATTGCTCGGCAGGAAGCGCAACTGAAACAGAGCCTAGAACAACACCCCGCCCGAAAGGGCGGGGCTCTTTAATTTTTCAATTCATTTCTGATATTTATTTGAACGCCATTCCGAACCCTTTCTTCTTCTCCCAGCGCTCCGACGTGGCCCAGACCTCTTTGTATTCCTCCATCTCGGCACCGATGTCCGCGTCGGAGGCGATGAACAGCCCGCCCTTGTCGTTCTGGCCGTCCCTGAGGAAATGCTCGTGCTTCCAAACCTTATCGTGACCTTCGAAATATTGGGGCCGGTTAGCATCGTGAACGACGACAATACCTTCGGGGCGGAGGAGCTCTTGCGCCTCTTCGAGGCAGTGCTTCCTGCCCCTGCCGTCTATCAGGATGAAATCGAATTTGAGGTCGAGCTTCTCCTTCGGATACAGGATGTAGTCCTTGACGTCCTCGAACGAGCCGTCCTTGTGCTCATCGGTCCAGGGCTGGTGGTTCGGCTCCACGAGGGCGAGCTTCACATTGTCCAGCCTCTTTATCTGGGGCCCTATCTCCTCGAACCATTTCTTGTCGTGCTCGATGGAGTACCAATGTCCCCCTTTCCCAAGGAAACCGGAATAGAATATCGTACTGTATCCTGAGCCCCATTCGAGGCAATTCAAAGGCGAGCGCCTTTTCAAGAGCTCCCTGAGGATGAATATCTCCTTTGCGACCATGTATGGATACCTCGGCCCGCTCGAGAGCTTCTTGCGGATGTGCATCCCCATCGCGCTCAGAACGAATCCCGTGTCCCGCACCCCGTTGTTGTGTCCGGAATGCCGTTCCCTGTGATAAATAATTGATGACCGACCACCGGCCTCGGCCGGAGGTATGCATCCTCGGGGAATCGCAACGCAATTCCGCGATAGTTCGACCGAAGGTCGAACGGACATCGGAGCCATCTCTCCCAGTAACCGCTTCAAACCGTGGTCTCCTCTTGGATGAATACGCTAATCAGGTGGGAATGCGATGCCCCCCTAACGTGGAATGCCATATGACAAGACAGATATTGAACAATATACTGGAGGCCATCGGCGGCACTCCTCTCATCAAACTGAACAGGGTCATCAAGGTAGGCGGGGCCACCGTCGCGGCAAAGCTGGAATCGCGCAATCCGGGCGGCAGCGTGAAGGACCGGCCTGCGCTGGCGATGGTCCTCGACGCCGAGAAGAAGGGGATTCTGAAGCACGGCAGCACCCTCGTCGAGCCCACGAGCGGAAACACCGGCATAGGCCTTGCCATGGTCTGCGCAGTAAAGGGCTACAAGCTCGTTCTGGTGATGCCCGACAACATGAGCCTCGAGAGGCGCAAGCTGGCGAGGATATACGGCGCAGAGCTCATAGTCACCCCTGCGGCCGAAAAGATGGCCGCCTGCGTGAAGAAGGCCGAGGAGCTTGTCAAGGAGAATGGCTACATCATGCTCCAGCAGTTCAAGAACAGGGCCAATCCCAAGGTCCACAAGGCCATCACCGCCAAGGAGATATGGAGGGACACCAAGGGAAAGGTCGACATCCTCGTGGCGGGCGTGGGCACCGGCGGGACCATCACCGGACTCGCGCAGACCCTCAGAAAGAAGAACCCGGCCATCCAGATAATCGGGGTGGAGCCCGCAGGCTCTCCAGTTCTTTCCGGCGGACAGGCCGGCACACACCAGATACAGGGCATCGGTCCAGGTTTCGTCCCTGAAATCCTCAAGAAGGAGCTCCTTTCCGAGATAAAACAGGTCAGCGACAATGATGCCATCACAATGGCAAGGCGGCTCGCAATGGAGGAAGGCATACTCGCGGGCATCTCCTCCGGAGCGGCGGTCCATGTCGCATCAGTCATATCGGAGAAGCCGGAGAACAAGGGCAAGCTCATCGTCGTGATTCTGGCCGACACCGGCGAGCGTTACCTCAGCACGGCAATGTTCGAGGGAATCGAGTAACGGGTGGGCCTGTCCGGTGGGAACGGACAGTTAATTATTTGACCATGGTCCGTGCTCCCAGTTGAATGCCCCCGCCATGGGCCGGATGGGCATGAATCCGTGATGTGTGATGACGAATAAGGAAGATGAGCTGGAAATAAGGAGCATAATGCGCCGCGACCCGGCGGCACGCACTCCCGAGGAGGTCCGGACCTGCTATTCGGGCTATCAGGCCATCCTCATGTACAGGAAGGCCCATAGGCTCTGGCTCAAGGGGAATAAACTGGAGGCGCGCAAGCTCTCCCAGCACGCCCGCTTCCTCACAGGCGTCGAGATACATCCGGGCGCGACCATCGGCAAGGATTTCTTCATAGACCACGGAATGGGCGTGGTCATAGGCGAAACGGCCATCATTGGTAACAACGTCACGCTGTTCCAGGGCGTAACACTGGGCGGCGTGCTCACGATGAAGGTGAAGCGCCATCCGACGCTCGCGGATAATGTCGTGGTGGGCGCGCATGCGGTCGTTCTGGGAAACATCACCCTCGGAAAAGGATGCCGCGTCGGCGCCGGTTCCGTCGTGGTCGAGGATGTTCCCGGGGGCGCGGTCGTGGTAGGAGTCCCGGCGCGCATAGTGCGCGATGAGAAGGGGCGCCTCAAGTCCACGGACCTTGCGCACGGAGACCTGCCCGACCCGGTCGCACGCGTCGTGAGGGAGCTCCACGAGAAGATAGTGGCGCTCCAATCCCGCCTTGACTCCCAGCAATCCGAGATCGATACGCTCAAGAAAATGAAGGGCGTCTGAGCACGGCCGAATAATATGATGAGCGCTCGATCTCAGCCTTCCCTGACGGTTTTTATCAATTTCCCAAGCTCATCGGTGGACAATCCGCAGAGCGGAAACAGTATCGGCATGTCCGCGGTCGGGATATTTTGTTCCAGGTCCGAATATGTCTGTCCCGAGACGATGGCCTCGCAGTGCTTGTGCTTGGCGTAATCTGCGAGCTCCCCGACGGAATGTGGCGTTCCGGGTTGCGGGGATAAATATGGCGGGCCCGAATCGGTCTTGACGGATGCATACTGTTTGAACTGGTGCAGCGTGAGGTTCGTCGCCCATTTTCCGAGGAGCTCGAACATTTCCGTTCCCCGCGCTCCTGCGCTGACGAGGACGGGCCAGCAGCCGCGCTTCATTATGAGCCATGCTGCCGCGGCCGACCTCTCATCCTCGAGGGGAACGAGCACGCGGCCCTGCGTGCCCAGCGGCAGGCCGCCCGGGCCCGAATATCTTTCCACGAAGATGAACGCCTTCTTCTCACGGACCTCCACGGATATCTCCACGTCCGGTTCGTCGAGGTCGACGCTCAGGTTCAGGCCCTTGTTGTATTTCCACACCGAGCCTGCAACGTATGCAGCAAGCTCCTGGCTCGTGTACGGATGCGTGCCGTTGCGTCTGGCGCGAATGGCGAAACTGCTGCCGTCCTTGACCATACCTACGGAGCGTTTCCCGACGGTATCCGCGATCTCGTCCTTGCCGGAGGTGCATTCCACAGCGGGGCTGACCGAGGTTATGCCGAACACGCGACGCAACAGGGGAATGGCCTTCCCGTCATCCTTTACATGGACCATCATCCGGCCCCATTCCCTCGAGGTGAGGCATTCCTCCTTCTCGCGCAGGAATATGTCCTCGATGTTCTTCAGGAGCGTACGCTCGAAGCGCATCCTCACAGGCCGGCTCTTGAGGCCGAGCTCCCCGTACCTGATGAGTATCAGTCCCATCCGGTGCCGCAAGGCGTTTCGGGCATGTAATTATTCGCCCGGCGTCAAATATATATAGAAGCGACGGCTTAATGGTGCACTACACAACCTCAGGTTCACAACCAGCGTGAGATGATATGTCGAGAAAGAAACAAGCCCCGAACCAGGGCGGTGCGGCCGCCTCGAATGACGCAGATGAGCAGAACCGGGAAGAGATGCGGAAAGCTGGTGTGCAGGGGCCGACACCGGATATGACGCGGAAGGATGGCGTTGGGGGGCAGATTTCTTGCGGGGCGCACAGGGACGCTCCGCAGAGCGCCATCGTCACGCAGCCGAACGCGATAACCGCACAATCGACAATCCCACCTGAGTTTGAGCCCCTTCAGGAGGCTGGACAGCTCATCGCCAGGAACGAGGCGCTCACACGCGAGCTCGACGAGGCGCGCCGGCGTGCCGACGACAACATGTCGAAGCTGATGCTCGTGGCCGCGGATTACGACAACTTCAAGAAATTCTCGGACCGTGAAAAGAAGGAGACGGTCGCAAATGAAAGGGCGTGCCTGCTGGTGCCGTTCATCGGCGTTCTGGAGAACATGGAGCGGGCCCTCGACGCAGGAAGGAAGAGCCTTCCGCCGGAGAGCCCCCTGATGAAAGGGCTCCAGATGACGCTCGACGGCGCAAGAGACCTCCTGAAACGGGAGGGCGTGCATGCCATAGAGACGTCCGGGAAGAAGTTCGACCCAGCCCTTCACGAGGCGGTGTGTTTCGTTCCCGACACGGTGAAGCCCGAGTATGTCATAGTCGAGGAGATACAGCGCGGATACACTCTCGATGGCAGGGTCCTGAAGGCCTCGAAGGTGGCCGTGGTCACCAGACCTCCAGCTCCGTGCGGGATGGATGTCAAGGATGATGAACGAATCAATGATGATGAGCTGATATCAAAAGATGGAACAGAAAAGTCCAAGGATGACAAGGACAAGTCCAAAAGTTCAAGATAGGATGGAGGGAGAAAGATGGAAAAGATAATTGGGATAGACCTGGGAACGAGCAACTCGGCAGCGTCGGTCATGATGGGCGGCAGGCCGGCCATCATTCCAAGTGCGGAGGGGACCAGCATCGGCGGGAAGGCCTTCCCCTCGTACGTTGCCTTCACGAAGGACAACCAGCTCCTCGTCGGGGAGCCGGCGCGCAGGCAGGCAGTGACCAATCCCGAGGGCACCATCATGGCCATCAAGAGGAAGATGGGCCAGGACTACAAGGTCAAAATCAGGGGAAAGGAGTACTCGCCCCAGCAGATATCCGCGTTCATACTACAGAAGATAAAGCGTGATGCGGAGGCATTCCTGGGCGAGAAGATCGAGAAGGCCGTCATCACGGTCCCCGCCTATTTCAACGACAACCAGAGGCAGGCCACGAAGGACGCAGGCGAGATAGCGGGCCTCGAGGTCGTGCGCATCATCAACGAGCCCACGGCGGCCGCACTGGCCTACGGCCTCGACAAGGGCGACAAGGAGCAGAAGGTCATGGTGTTCGACCTGGGAGGCGGCACCCTCGACGTGACGATAATGGACTTCATGGGCGAGGGGCTCTCCAAGGTCATCTCCACAGCCGGCGACACCCAGCTGGGCGGCACGGACATGGACAATTCGCTGACCGAGTTCTTTGCGAAGGAATTCATGAAGGAGCACGACATCGACATCCGGAAGGACAAGACAGCGGTGCAGAGGGTCCGGGAGGCCGCCGAGAAGGCCAAAATAGAGCTCTCCACGACGCTGGACACGGAAATAAATCTGCCGTTCCTGTGGAACAAGCCCGACGGTCCCGTCAACTTCACCTACAACTTCACGAGGGCCAAGCTCGAGGACATCATAAACCCGACGATAGAACGGTGCCGCGGGCCGATGAAGCAGGCGATCGAGGACGCGAAAATGGACCCCAAGTCCATCGACCGCGTCATCATGGTCGGCGGGCCGACCCGGATGCCCATTGTCCAGCGTTTCGTCGAGGACTACTGCGGAAAGAAGGTCGAGCGCGGCGTGGACCCGATGGAGTGCGTGGCGATGGGAGCGGCCGTGCAGGGCGGCGTCATGACGGGCGAGATGAAGGACATCGTTCTTCTGGATGTCACCCCGCTGTCGCTGGGCGTGGAAACGTACGGCGAGGTCATGGACATCGTCATAGACCGCAACACCACCATTCCCACGGAGAAGTCCAAGACCTACACGACCGCTTCGGACAACCAGCCGACCGTGGAGATACATGTCCTCCAGGGCGAGAGGCCCATGGCGAGGGACAACACCTCGCTGGGAGTTTTCCATCTCGTTGGGATTCCCCCTGCGCCCCGTCACATCCCCCAGATAAAGGTCACGTTCAAGATAGATGTGAACGGGATACTGAACGTCAGCGCGAAGGACCTCGGCACCCAGAACGAGCAGGCCATCACCATCACCGCCTCCACGAAGCTCACGAAGGACCAGATCGACAAGATGGTCAAGGAGGCCCAGAAGTTCTCCGACGAGGACAAGAAGAAGAAGGAGAAAGTTGAGGCCAAGAACAGCGGCGAGTCGCTGGTCTACTCCACCGACAAGCTCCTCAAGGACATGGGCGAAAAGATAGGCAAGGACGACAAGGAAAAGGTCGAAGGTGCGCTCACGAAGCTCAAGGACGCCCTCAAGGCCGACGACCCCGCAAAGGTGAAGGCCGCCTCGGAAGAGGTCACCACCTCGCTCCACGGCATTACAACAAAGATGTACCAGCAGGCAGCGGCCAAGGAGGCGGAGCAGCGCTCCCAGGCCGGCCGGCCGCCGCCGTCGCAGGACGGCGATGCGCAGGGCGAGGACGGCGAGGATGGCTCGGGCGGCAGCGACAAGAAGAAGCGCCCCAAGGACGAGAACACCGTGGATGCCGACTATAAAATAGTCGATTAGAAATAAGGTAAAGGCGTGAAGGTCGCCATAATCGACGGTTATGTCGACGAGCCCTCCTGCCTGGGGGTGCCCCCTTACATATCGCCCTACCCGAGGCTCCTTGCCGGAGCGGCGGCATCGCTGGGCCACACCTGGGTCTATCTTACAATAGACGAGGCCCGCGCCGCAGGCATCGTGCACGGCATGGCCACCCTTCCCAACATGTCCTCGTTCGAGCTGACCAAGGACAAGGCCCGCGAATTCTACACCTGCGACATAATGGCGGTGACGGGTGGGGCCACCGTGCCGGGGAAGTACCTGCGCGGGATGCCGATGTCGCTGAACGAGCTGGACGAGCTCGCCTGCAACTTCAAGGGCGAGAAGATGCTGGGCGGCCCTCTGGCCCGCTTCTGCTACGACGACCTCGGGCCCATAAAGAAGAAGTTCGATTACGTAGCTCGCGACGACGCAGACGCCTCGCTCTACGACCGCCTCATCTGCGGCAACTGGATCGAGAGGCACAGGATCCTTGAGGAAGAGGAGCGCTGGGGCTGCCACGGCGCAGAGGTCATCCAGCACCACCCCGATTACCCCAGGCCGCTCATAGTGGAGCTGGCGCTCTACCGCGGCTGCGTTCGCTACCTGAGCGGCGGATGCGGATACTGCACGGACATCCTGTACGGAAAACCGGTCTTCCGTGAACCGGAGAGCGTCATCCGGGAGGCGGCTGTTCTGGCCGAGAAGGGAGCGGTGGCATTCCGTCTCGGAGGGGCATCCTGCATCTTCTGCTACGGCACGGACGAGCTGGGAAGGCGGGAGATGCCGCGCCCCAAGCCCGAGATGGTCAAGAAGGTCCTGACAGGGATAAGGGATGTGGCGCCCAACCTCGAGGTCCTCCACACCGACAACGCCAACCCGGCCATCATCGCGACCCACATGAACGAATCCCGAGAGATACTGAAGCTCATAGTGCAGCACTGCACGGGCGGGAATGTGCTCTCGCTGGGCCTCGAGAGCGCTGACAGCCTCGTGGCGCGTGAGAACAACCTCAACGCCACCCCGGAGCAGACCCTTCGCGCCATCAGGCTGATAAACGAAATAGGCAACAAGCCGTCCCCCACGGGACTGCCCGCGCTCCTTCCCGGCCTGAACTTCGTGTGCGGCCTCAAAGGGGAGACGAAGGACACCTACGAGTTCAACTTTGCATTCCTCAAGAAGCTCTTCAACGAAGGCCTCATGCTCCGGCGCATAAACATCCGCCAGGTGCTCTCTTTCCGTCACAAATATCCTCCGATAAAGCACAAGGGCGATTTCCTGGAATTCAAGGAAAAGGTCAGAAAGGAAATAGACCACCCGATGCTCCTGAAGCTCATTCCGCCGGGAAGCATTCTGAAAGGGGTGTTTCCCGAGGTGACCATCGGTAAGCTCACATTCGGCCGGCAGAGGGGCACTTACCCCATATTGGTGGCCATACCGGGTGTACGGGCAGGGGGGCCGCCTCTGGATGTAGCCATCATCGCCCACGGCGACAGGAGCCTGACCGCTTTCCCGGCCCCGGTGAAGCTCAACCAGATCCCTCTGTCCAGCCTGTCCCTCATGGAGGGCATCGGGAAGAAGCGGGCCACACGGCTGGTGTTGAAGCGGCCGTTCAAGAGGTACGAGGATGCCGTCGCCGCGCTCGACGACCCGAAGCTCCTAGCGCCCTACAAGGATGTCCTATCTTTCGACTGAGAGCGGGTCAAGTGACATCTCGACCGGATTCATCAGGTCCTCCGACGGTATCTCATCCATTCACCGACGGAATTCGTGGGTTGGGACCAAAAAGGCCACCTGCAATACAAATCCACTATATCATGATTTCGTATTAATAGAAATCTATATATCCAACCAAGGCGCAATATTTAGCGGGGACCCGACGCATGAAAATGATACCAGTCCATACTATCAACGAAAACGTTGTGGGGGGAGACGGATGGTGAGCAAAGCCGCCGAGCTCAGATTCCTCCGCCACCTTGGCACCCTTGTCCTAGCAATGAACATCATGGTGGCGGCGTTCTCCCTCAGCGACATGTACCTTTTGGCCTCCGGGGCCGTCCAGGTCAGGCTTCCTACTGAAAAGGACTTCACGTGGCGCTTCGACACGGACCAGAATGCCATCATTTTCACCGGCAACTATACCGTCCGCAACAGTGGATTCTATGATATATCGGACCTGAACATAGACGCATCCGTCAAGGATTCCGGCGGCCTGCTCCTCGTGGCGTACAGGAAGGGCAACATGAACATCCCGGCCTTCGGCGGCGGCAATTATACCGTGGTGGCGAAGCTTCCTCTAGAGAGGCTGTTCCAGCTAAATTTCGGCTCCATGCTCTTTCAGCCGGCGAACTTCAAGGTCCATGTCAAGATAAGCGCCCAGTACGTGATGGGCATGGCCCGCTTCGTTTCCGAAGAGACCATCGGGTACAACTGGTCACCCCCGCTCAAGGACTTCGCCAAGCTCTTCCTCGAGGACAATTTCACGAGCGTCCTGAAATCCTCCGTCCCGGGCCTTGCGGACCTCGCCGGATACGTCGAATCCTACGTCGCATCGGCAATAATGGCCAAGGGAGTGCCCGTGGTGCTGAAGGTTGCGGACATGGACCTCGTGTTCCGTTACGACGAGGACAAGCTCTTCGTCTCCCTGTGGCCCCACGCATCCAGCGGCAGCAGCATCCTGAACCTTGAATTCGATGTGCCCCAAGGAGGTGAGGACGTTGGCGGAGCCTGAGACGGTCCCCCTCTACGGCGGATGGGTGGAGCGGTTCAAACGCTTCCGCGACAGCCGCCACCTGAAGCCCATCATGTCCCTCATGATGTACATGCTTATTCCCCTCCTGGGCTTCCAGCTTATTATGCTCCAGTATCCCGACCTGGACCAGACCAGGTTCCGCAACGCCACGGTCTACATCATCCCGATATCCATCATGATCACATCCATTTGCATTGTCCAGGAGAAGTTTCCCAAGGGCAACCGGTTCCGTCTCTTCCTCGACTCCATCTACGTGACGCTCACGCTATTGTGGCTCATCTCCCTCATCGGCGGCAGCACGCTCATACACTCGAGCTACGAGGGCCATCCTTTCACCATAGATGTTACGCCGCTCGTGGCCCTCGCCTCCGCAGTGGCGGCTCTCAATTTCCTGCATGACGTGCTGGAATTCAGATACTATGCGTCCAAGACGGGTGCACCGGCGGCACCCCCGTCAATCCCCATCCAGGTCCCGGACATCCCCACCGTCATCTCGGGGTCCAAGGGGCCTGTCATCGATATTCCCCTGGCGCTCTTCAATTCGCCCGTGCCGGCATCGGGAGCCTATGCGAAGGAGCAGCAGATGCCCTCGTGGACGCCCGTGCCCATGGCCATTGCATCCCTATCCGAGGCGGGCTCGAGGGAGCACTCTTCCCAACCCATCATAACGCTGAACGACGTGCTCGGCCCGTCCGAGCACGCACCCATGGCCGTCCCAAAGATGGTGCGGCGCTCCCCGTGGAAGATGGTCCACCATTCGCCCGCATCGCTCTTCGAGGGCACTGCCGCCCCTCCTCCGAAGCAGGAGACGACCTCTCCGGTATCCCTTTTCGAGGGCACGACCGCAGGCCAGAAGCGGCCAGAAGCCCCGGCGCCGCACACGGACACCCTGCCTCTGGCCACAGTTTCCACGACCTTCATGCTGGACGGCTCGGACAGCGGTTACGATGCAGTCTGCCCGCCCGGATACGCAGGTTCCAGGCCCACAGCTGAGGTGGCCCTCAGCCTCGTGACCGAGTGGAGCGCCCTGCTCCCGCACTACAGCCACCCCGAGCCGCTCCCCATCGTCACCGCGAGGATGCCCGAGAAGAAAGATGTTGGGGAATAGGGCCGCCCCCAAGGGAATGGGAATTGGGCAGCCCGGAGGGGAATGGGGAATAGGGCCGACCGATTGAGAATGGCCCCCGATTAGAGAACCGGACCAATCATTTTATATGCCCTTTTGGCGCAAAGTAAGCACCATGTGCGCCGTGTGTCCCCCGGTTCCAGATAGCGTCGATTCACATTCCGTCCCCCAGCGGGGCGGGCCCCAGGCCTGAGGAAGGGTCACCCCCGGAAGGGCGGCCCACATTCCATGCCCCCAGGCCTGGGGCAGGTCCACCTCTGGTGGTTTGCCAACATTCTATAGCGTCGGACCCGGAACCATTCGAATAATTAGAATATCTGAACCAAACAATTATTAAACGATGGAACGTAACTTATCATTGCATATGTTCCGGACTGCAACAATCCTCGCCCTGATTTTCATTCTCCTGAGCCCCTCGGTAGCCTGCCTGATCATGTATCAAACGGGCGCGGCGGCACCACCGGTTAAAACCGGTGGTATGTGCGGCAGCGGCCGCAGCCGCCGCGCCCTCCGTTTCACTCAGGCTCCGAAGGAATCTATCTTCGACTGGCCTGCCACTTCCTTCGGCACCCGCGGCGCTCCTTGCTCTTTCACATAGCTTAGTGCGTGCTTCACATCCCCGGTTCCTGTGCTCAGGAAGTGGTACGCCGGCGACCACATGTGCCCTCCCCAGAACCACCTCGTCCTCAGTTTCGGGAACTCCCGAAGCACCTCGTATGAGCACCGCCCTTTCAGGAGCTGCATCACCTTCGAGATTGCCGTCGCAGGCCCCCACTGAAAGACCATGTGTACATGGTTCCTATCTATCCCCATTTCCAAAATCTTCAGCCCGACCTTTTCACCCCACGCCCTCTCCGTTCCCCTGAAGCTCTCCATCGCTCTCGCCAGCACTTCGGCGTTTCCAAATATTCCATGCCTGTATTTCACTGCGAAGTTCACATGCGCCACCTGCATTCCCAAACTAGAGCTGTAGCTCTCTTTCTCGATTTTCACATCCATATTTGTCCCTCCGAAAAGTTCTTCCGTGTCGAGAGCTATCGCTCGCCGCTACGACTCGTCGAGGGCGAGCGTGTAACCCTCACCCTCGATATTTTGCTCCGAGAAGAAATAAGCTACTGTCGATTATGGCTGGAATTTACGCCACCGGTTGAAACCGGTGGAATTTCACGCTTTAAAAAGGTCGATTACGTCGGCAACGATCTGATATCCACTAAGGTTATCGCATGTGGAAGCCCGCCCACTCACCATGACGGCCAGCACGCTGACTACCTTGGGGTCGATTCAAAGGGGTGTGTTCATCTCGTGTATTCCCCCAATGGATATGGGGTTGCGTATGTCAAGGCCGATTCCAACGGCAACAATCTGGTTCCGCAAAAAACGGTACCTTCCGGTGCCAGTTCCCCGCACAGTCCAGCTTTCGCCTTATCCCGCAATGATTACTGTCACATCTTGTATGAAGATTGGAGGTTCGTGAACGAGAGCATAATCTACGCCAGAATCAAGTGCGCTGACGGAAATGTTGAGAAGGACGGAGTAAGACTCTCCGGAACAAATTGGGATACCGGTGGTGCCAATATTGCAACAGATGCTTTCAGAAATGTTCACGCAACGATAATCGATGTGAATATGGGCATTTACCATTGTATGCTCGACAACCAGGGCAATCCAATCCCGCAGGCGCCTGCTTCCTATCTCTACGATCTCGAAGTCGCTTCGCCCTTCAGCCCTCCAATTGTAGGCTGCGACCCGCTCGGCGGGGTCCACATCTTTTGGAACAGTGGCGGCAACGGGACAGGCAACCTGAAATACCTCAAGCTCGACAATAACGGAAATAAGCTCACACCGCAGCCAGTTACAATTGCTCAAGGTACGTGCTTCGGCAATCCCGATGTGGCATGCGATTCATGGGGGAATGCATATGCAATTTGGTCTGACAACAGAAACGGCGGCACCGATATCTACTATGTCAAGATAGAGAGAGGCA